>MDTE01128564.1_pt1 | contig 10382 bp, 7 predicted proteins | sample 811231 | NCBI WGS metagenome assembly MDTE01 (sample SAMN05326651, study PRJNA326480) | marine metagenome | isolation source: seawater | place: Indian Ocean: Red Sea | collected 2010 | reverse complement strand
TTATTGAAATTCTTGAAATACATGGTGATATTGACGCTGTTCTCCCTACCATGGGTGGTCAAACTGCATTAAATCTCTGTATTGAGGCTCAAGAAAAAGAAATTTGGTCAAGATTTAATGTGAAAATAATTGGGGTTGATATTGATGCAATTGAAATCACTGAGGATAGAGAAAAGTTCAGAACTTTGTTAAATGAAATAGATATCCCTGTTGCTCCAGCTGAAAGTGCCTCATCATTTTTAAAGGGAAAGGAAATTGCTCAAAGATTTGGTTTTCCTTTAGTAATAAGGCCATCATTCACACTGGGTGGTACTGGTGCATCTATTGTTTTCGAAGAAAATAAATTTAATGATCTACTAACAAGAGGTCTTGAATCATCTCCGATTCATGAGGTTCTTATTGATAAAGCTCTAATGGGATGGAAAGAATATGAATTAGAATTACTCAGAGATAAAAACAATAATATTGTAATAATTTGTACAATTGAAAACATGGATCCAATGGGAATCCATACTGGAGATTCAATTACAGTCGCACCAGCTATGACACTCTCTGATACTACTTATCAAAGGATGAGGGATATGGCTATAAAGATGATGAAAAGTATTGGAGACTTTGCAGGTGGTTGTAATGTTCAATTCGCTGTAAGTCCAGATGAAAAAGAAGATATAATAGCAATTGAAATAAATCCTAGGGTTTCAAGATCTTCTGCTCTTGCATCGAAAGCCTCTGGGTATCCAATTGCAAAGATTGCTGCAAAATTAGCACTTGGATATACTTTAGATGAATTAAGCAACCAAATAACTAAGTCAACTTCAGCACTTTTTGAACCTACTCTTGATTATGTAATCGTTAAAATTCCAAGGTGGAATTTTGATAAATTTGAGGGATCCGATAGAACTTTAGGCCTCCAGATGAAGGCTGTTGGTGAAGTAATGGGAATTGGCAGATCTTTCCAAGAAGCACTTCATAAGGCAACACAATCATTAGAAATAAAAAGAAATGGGCTAGGAGCGGATGGAAAAGGTTATAAAGACTACAATACTATAATTAGTAAACTTACTAACGCAAGTTGGGACAGAGTCTTTGTGATTTATGACGCAATAGAGGCTGGTATTCCTCTTGAAAGAATATATGAAATTACTAAAATTGATATGTGGTTTCTTAAACAATATGAGGAACTTTATCAATTAGAAGTAGAAATTTCAAAATTAAATATTGATAATATTGAATATGACACTCTTCTTGAAGCAAAACAAAAGGGATTTGCTGACAGACAAATTGCATTTATGTTAGACTGTTTAGAGAGTGAAGTTTATAATAAAAGAGATAAACTTGGTATTAATAGAGTTTACAAATTAGTTGATACTTGTTCTGCAGAGTTTCCAGCTCAAACCCCATATTATTATTCAACTTTTGAAGAAAAAATAAAAACTGCAGATAATAAAGAATTTTCTGAAAATGAGAGCATCGTTTCAGACAACAAAAAAATTGTTGTTTTAGGATCTGGTCCTAATAGAATTGGTCAAGGAATAGAGTTTGACTACTGTTGTGTCCATGGTGTCCTAGCTGCCAGCGAATGTGGATATGAAACAATAATGATAAATTGTAATCCAGAGACTGTCTCTACAGATTTTGATATTTCTGATAAACTTTATTTTGAGCCAGTATTTTGGGAACATATTTATGATATAATTCAGCATGAAAATCCAATTGGGGTTATTGTCCAACTTGGCGGACAAACTGCACTGAAACTTGCAGAAAAATTAGACAGGTACAATATTAAAATAATTGGTACTGAATATAAATCTCTCGACTTAGCAGAAGATAGAGGAAGCTTCTCAAACCTTTTAAAGAAAAATAAAATTCCATATCCAGACTTTGGTGTAGCTACGAGTGCTAAAGAAGCAGTTGAATTATCCTCAAAGTTAAACTTTCCTATTTTGGTTAGACCTTCATACGTTTTAGGTGGACAAGGAATGAAAATCGTAATTAATAAGGAAGAGCTAGAAGAGCATGTTGTAGATCTTCTATCTAAGATTCCTAATAATAAACTTTTGCTTGATCATTATCTTGATGGTGCTATTGAAGCAGAGGCTGACGCTATTTGTGATGGTGAAGATGTCTATATTATAGGAATTATGGAGCATATCGAGCCATGTGGTATTCACTCGGGTGATTCAAATGCAACACTTCCTGTATTTAATTTAGGAGAGTTTACAATTAAACAGATTAAAGATCATACAAAAAAAATTGCTTTAGCTTTAAATACTGTTGGTTTAATAAACATACAATTTGCAATTAAGGATGATAAAGTTTTCATAATTGAAGCAAATCCAAGAGCTTCAAGAACAGTTCCATTTATTTCTAAGGCCTACAAAGAGCCTTATGTAAACTTCGCTACAAAAGTCATGTTGGGTGAAAAGAAAATCAAAGATTTTGACTTTAAACCAAGATTAGATGGCTATGCAATCAAACAGCCTGTTTTTTCGTTTAATAAGTTTCCGGACGTAAATAAACAACTTGGTCCTGAAATGAAAAGTACAGGAGAAAGCATATTATTTATTGATGATTTAAATGATGATTCGTTTTTTGAACTTTATTCAAGGAGAAAGATGTACTTAACTAAATAATTATTCAATATCATTATCATCAATGATTATCCTTTCTTTCAACACATCTAATGGAGATGGTATCTCTCTAAACTGGAAGTAATTATCAATTGATGAAGCATCTCCAGTAATTTGATCAATTGCAATTTTTAAGAGTGGTTCGTTAATATCACCTAAAATACCAGGATTTAGTAATGATTCCTTTATTAAAATATCAGGCTCGAGTCCATCAGGGAAGTCCGTATAGCCTGCCACATTTCCAATTTTAAGAACTATAGGCTGCATTGCATACATATGATTTGGATTTTTGTCTCTAGAGTCATTGATATAGTCATAGACAGTAATAGACCCTTGATTTTTACCTACAGTAAAGTCACCAATATGTATCACGTTAATATATGGGTCAAGCCCATTAATAAGAAGTTCGCTTGCAGATGCTGTTCTAGCAGATGTAAGTATATAAACCCTGTCAAGATTTAAAGAAAATATTGATTGATTATTACTAAGTTTATTAGTAAATCGATTTAATAAAGATTCTGGATTATTCTCATCCCAGTAATTCATTAATTTGGAGTTCCACCTCTCTTTAGCAAAGACTTGATTATTAAATTGACCAGTAATCATTGATGCCAGATTAATTGATGTAGAAATTCTACCACCAGGATTATATCTTAAATCAACAACTAGATCACTTATTCCGTTGGATAAAAAATTAGAAAAGACATTATTAAGTTCAGAGTTATAATCCTTTCCTTCTGATTCTACAACTCCAACAAATTGATTGTACATGAGGTATCCGACCTTTTGTCCTTCAACTTCAATAATTTTGGAAATATGAATTGGGTTCTTAACAATTCTAGACTTTATTAATGTCAAATCTTCTTGTCCTGGAATTATATTTGCACATTGATTATTCTGATCATAACTAATTTCTGAAAATTTTATAGTGTAAGAGCTGCTGGTCTGATTATAAAGTAAGTCTCTGTAGTTATCCCTAGTAAGTCTGATGCCATTAATATCACTAAAAATCATACCTCTTTTTACTCCTTTTGACTCAGCATCTGAACCCTTTTGAACATATCTAACAAACCCAAAAATATTTTGGTCATTACATTCAACATATAATCCAAATTCCATTCCATCTGAATTATCAATTCCTTGAAGCATGTTTTCTAATTCAATGTAATCATCAACTATCCAACTAAAATTGTCATCAGGATGAAGAAGTGAATTAAAAAATGTTTCAGGATTAGTGTTTTGACTTAAATAATATGCATAGTCAGATTCATTTTCTTTTTTACTATCTGATAAATTCACAACACTTTCTTGCCAATAATAATATTGATTTAATCCTTTCCATATAAAATCACTGATCTCAAGGTCTGTCTCAATTCTAATAATATTTGGATCTTCATCATCTCCAGATTTTTTACAACCAAAAAAAACAACTATAGACGTCAGTAGATAAAACTTAATTCTTTTCATAAAACGAATTTAAAATTATATACCAGTGTAGTTGTATGGAGAGATTTGTTTTAACTCTTTTTTAATAGCAATACTAACTTCAAGCCTGTCAATAAATTTATGTAAAGATTTTTTATCAATTTTTTTATTTTTTCTAGTAAGTTCTTTCATAATCTCATATGGGTTATTATACCCTTCTCTTCTCAATATTGTTTGGATAGCTTCAGATATAACAATCCAGTTCTCTTCAATATCTTGGTTTATTTTCTCCTCATTAACATATATCTTATTAAGACCTTTGAGGATGGATTCAAAAGAGATTAAGGAATGTCCAAAAGGAACACCAATATTCCTTAAAACAGTACTGTCACTAAGGTCTCTCTGTAGTCTTGATTTAGGTAATTTATTTGATAAAAAATCAAATATTGAATTAGCTAAACCAATATTCCCCTCAGCATTCTCAAAGTCAATAGGATTAACTTTGTGAGGCATAGCAGATGATCCAACCTCACCTTTGATTATTTTTTGTTTAAAATAATCATGAGATATATAACTCCATATATCCAGACACATATCCAATAAGATATTATTTATTCTTCTACAATTGTCAAACAAAGCTGCAAGTGAATCATAATGTTCAATTTGAGTTGTTGGAAAAGAATAGTTTAAACTTAATTCATTTTCGATAAAATTCTTACCAAATTTCTTCCAATCAATATTTGGGTATGCTACCTTGTGAGCATTAAAATTTCCAACTGCACCAGCAAATTTTGCAGAATTTGGTATATTTTTTAGAGTAGATAGTTGATTAGTTACTCTAGTCCAAAAAACCTTAAATTCTTTTCCAAGTTTTGTGGGTGACGCAGGTTGACCATGAGTTCTAGCAATAATTGTTATATTTTTTAATTCTTTGCACTTTGTATTAATTGCATCAAGAACATTATTTATTTCTGGAATATAAACTTCTTCTATAAAGTCTTTGATAGATAATGGAATAGCTGTATTGTTAATATCTTGCGATGTTAACCCAAAGTGAATAAATTCTTTATGATCACTTAATTTGAGAGCATCAAATTTCTCTTTAATAAAGTACTCAACTGCTTTGACATCATGATTTGTGTCCTTCTCAATCTCTTTAATCGCTTTTGCATCTTCAATTGAAAAATCTTGATAAATTTTTCTTAACTCTTTAAATTTTTTTGATTCAAAGTTTCTAAGTTGAGGGATTCCGGTTTTACAAAGAGAAATAAAATATTCAATTTCAACTTTTATTCTGTAAAAAATTAATGCTTTTTCACTAAAATATCTGTTTAGATTTTTAGTCTTATCAAAATATCTTCCGTCTATCGGGGAAATTGAATTCAATTTAAACTCATTCATTGCGTAAAGATAAGCTAACTGAGTAGTATATTAAAATTCAAGAAGCTTGTATTCATCATAGCATTCATTAATTGCTTCCATTATTTGTAAATCATTAGCTTGTTGAATAAAAGTATCAGAAAAATTGCAGTTCCTTAAAATTTCATCAATATCAACCTTATCAACTCCTAAAAGTTGAACTAAAACTTCTCTGTCAAACTTTGTTGATAAAAGATTTTTTATTTCAGTATCCTCTCTCATCAACCTAAGTTTATCCATTTTAGCAGATTTCTTTTTAAAAAGATTATTAAGAAAATCAGCTGGATTAAATATAGCACCAATTACTTTTGATATTCCAGAACGTGATCTTCTTCCTGCCTCATAACCAAGGTTTGGTAAACCAACAATTCTGTATCTGGTTGAAGTATTTACTGGAGCATTCTTTACGTCTATTTCTAGGTAACCTGTAAGCTGGTATGGCTTTATAATAACTTCTTCTAATGCAAAAGCAAGTTCGGTTAATTCTATTGTGTTTTCATCAAATCGAATTAAATCATTAGTTACCACAATTTTAAGAGGTTTATATCCTATATACGAAAAATATAAAGTATCGTTTAATTTAGCATTTATTTCAAATTCACCCTCAAGATTTGTAATTGTCCCCTTTACCTTGGTTAAGTTGAGTACATGGACGTTTTGAAGAATTGATTTACTAGTTTCACTTTGAACCTTTCCTTTTACCATTTGATTCTGTTGTTGGGAGAAACAAACAAAAGAAAGCGATAGAGAAATAAATATTAGTATCTTTTTCATCGGGCTAATTGCTAAATTAGAAAGAATATATTATAATTAACCATGAATTTTTTTGCAGATGTTATACTACCTCTTCCGTTACAAGGAACATTTACATATAAACTTACACCTAATCAGAGAAAATCACTGGGTATAGGTCATAGAGTTGCTGTAAGCTTTGGGAAAAGAAAAATTTATACAGGAGTAATAAAGCATATTCATAATCAAAAGCCAGATTTTAGTGAAATAAAACCCATTGAGTTTTCATATGATAGTGACGCACTTATATCTCAATCTCAGATTAAGTTTTGGAGTTGGATGTCAAAATATTATTTTTCTCCTTTAGGTGATGTATTAAAGGCAGCAATTCCCTCAACATTTCTTCTCGAGAGTGATACAGTTATAGTCAAAAAAGAAATAGAAGAAAATAATCTTGATGATCTTACTGAAGATGAGTTCTTAATATATGAAGCACTTGGTTTTAAAAATCTAAAAATTAATGAGGTCTCAGAAATACTTGATAAGAAAAGCACCTACTCAATAATTCAAGGAATGATTCAAAAGAACCTAGTTGAACTAAATTTTGAAATAAATGAAATTTACAGGCCAAAACTAGTAAGTGTAGTTTATATAAATAAAGAAACAGTAAATAAGTCAATTGATCTTCTTAAAAAATCACCTAAACAAAAGGAAATCTTATTGCATATTATAAGTGAAATAAAGTCTAATTCATATATAAAAATTAAAGATTTAAAAGATAGAATTAAGTTTTCAGATAATTCTTTGAAAGGTCTTGAGGAAAAAGGGATCATATCAATAAAAAAAATAAAAATTGATAGAAATGATAGTGAACAAAAATTTGATCAAAAAATAAATGAGCTTTCAGATGTTCAATCTATAGCATTAAATCAAATTAAGGATCAGTTAATTAATAAAGATGTGGTTCTCCTGGATGGTGTCACATCTTCTGGAAAAACTGAGATATACATTAAGCTTATTGAAGGCTATCTAAAAAAAGGTAAACAAGTTCTCTACCTACTCCCTGAAATATCTTTAACAACTCAAATCATTCAAAAATTAAAAATAAATTTTGGTAATCAGATTTCAGTATTCCACTCAAGATATTCACTTAATGAACGGACTGATGTTTGGGAAAGTATAAGAAAAAATAAGAAATCTGCAAGACTAATAGTAGGTGCAAGATCTTCAGTTTTTCTTCCATTTAATGATCTTGGATTAATTATAGTTGATGAGGAACATGAGACATCATATAAACAGCAAGAGCCATCACCTAGGTATAATGCCAGAGATGCTGTCATTTATTTATCCAAACTAAATAATTCAAAAGTTGTATTAGGATCTGCAACTCCTTCAATAGAGTCTACTAATAATGCAAAAAATGAAAAATATGGTTATGTTCAATTAACGGATAGATATGGTAAGGTTAAAATGCCTAATATTATTCCTTTAGATATGAGAAATGAGCAAAAAAATACATACAGTTCAATATTTTCAGAAAAATTGGTACAAGAAATTAATAATTGTTTAGCACTAGACAAACAAGTAATTTTATTTAGGAATAGACGAGGGTATTCTCCTCAATGGATATGTGACTCTTGTGGTCAAAATGTAATGTGCGATAATTGTGATGTAAGTCTAACGTACCATTTATCTTCAAATATGCTTAAGTGTCATTATTGTGGTTTTTCTTCAAAGGCTGAATCTAAATGTAATTCATGTGGATCTGAGACTATGAGCTACAAAGGAGATGGAACTCAGCAAATAGAGGAAATTACAAAAGAAATTTTTCCAAATGCTAAAAGTAAAAGAATGGACTGGGACTCAACAAGAGGAAAATTTTCATTTGATAAAATAATTAATTCATTTGCTAAACATGAAATAGATATTCTAATTGGAACGCAGATGATTACTAAAGGTCTAGACTTTGAAAATGTTGCTTTAGTAGGTGTTATTAATACTGATCATTTTCTTAATTTTCCAGATTTTAGAGCTCATGAAAAAGCTTTTCAGATTTTAACTCAAGTTGCAGGAAGATCAGGAAGATCTGGAGATGTTGGTAAAGTTTTTCTTCAAACTTATCAACCAGAACATCCAATTATTCAAAATGTAATTAATTATGATTACGAAAAAATGTACGAGAATCAACTAGCAGAAAGAAAAGATTATAGTTATCCTCCTTATGTTAGATTAATAAAAATTACTATAAAAGATAAGAGTTATGAAAAATTAAATAGTTCTGGAGATTGGTTAAATAAGGTTATTAGAGATAATTTTAAAGGAGTAATATTAGGACCTGTATACCCCCAAATTTCAAGAATTAAGAATAAATATCATAAAGAGTTTCTAGTAAAACTTAGAAATCTTGATGAACTAAATAAATTTAGAAGTGTTATTCAGAAAATTTATAAAAGTTTTGATTCTATATCTAAATACAGAAGTGTTAGAATCATCATTGATGTTGACCCAATATAGTGATTTGATTACCTAAAAATAAATTTGGCAGATTATATTTAATAACCTAATTTTGCGGCCTAAGATTTAAGATGAAAAACTACGAAACTGTATTTATTTTAAACCCAGCTCTTTCTGAAGAGCAAGTCCAGAAGACTGTAGACAAATACGAAAAGTCGTTAAAGTCTAATGGAGCTAAAATAATTAATAAAGAGGTATGGGGACTAAAAAAACTTGCCTACACCATTGAAAACAAGAATAGTGGTTTTTATAATCTAATAGAGTATACAGCACCAGCAGACATTGTTTCCTCTCTTGAACTCGAATTTACAAGAGACGAAACTGTAATGAGGTATCTTACAGTTACCCTTGACAAACATGCAATTGCGTGGGCTGAAAAAAGAAGAAATAGAAATACAAAAAAAGCTAGTTAAATATGGCAGGTATTGATGAACAGTCGAAAATTAAGAATGAAGGTGAGATAAGATATCTTTCTCCGCTAGACATTAATACTTCTAAAGCAAAAAAGTATTGTATGTTTAGGAGATCAGGTATTAAATATGTTGATTATAAAGATCCTGATTTTTTAAGTAGATTTATTAACGAACAAGGAAAAATATTACCAAGAAGGTTAACAGGTACTTCACTTAAATATCAAAGAAAAGTAGCAGTAGCAGTTAAAAGAGCAAGACACCTTGGGCTACTTCCATATGTTGGAGATTTATTAAAGTAATTATGGAAATTATATTAAAAGAAAATGTTGCAAATGTTGGTTTTAAAGATGAATTAGTTTCTGTTAAAGCTGGCTATGGTAGAAACTTTTTAATTCCTACTGGTAAAGCTATTCTTGCTACTGATTCTGCAAAAAAAGTTCTTGCTGAAAACTTAAAGCAAAAAGCATTTAAAGAAAAGTCAATAATTGATGCAGCTGAAAAAACTGCTACTAAAATTTCTAAATTAGAACTTAAAATTTCTGCAAAAGTTGGTCCTGACGGTAAGTTATTTGGTTCAATCTCAAATGCTGATGTGGCTAAAGCACTACTTGACAAGAAGATTGAGGTAGAAAAAGAAAATATTTCTATTCCTGGTAAATCTATTAAACGAATTGGAAGTTACCTAGCCTCAATAAGGCTTCATAGAGAAGTTTCCACCCAATTAAACTTCGAGCTTCTTCCTGAAAAGAAATAATTTCATAACTTTATTACTTACTGATTATCAAATTATTTTTTGATGTCTCAAAAACATAATACACCAAAGGGTACCAGAGATTTTTCTTCTTTAGAATTAAAAAAAAGAGAATATTTACTCAATATTCTGAAAAATTGTTTCAAATCGTTTAACTTTCAGGAGATACAGACTCCTTCATTTGAAAATTTAACCACACTTACAGGAAAATATGGAGATGAAGAAGATAATTTAATGTTCAAAATATTATCCTCGGGAGATAAAATTAAGAAAGCCGACATAGATGCTTTCAAACATAACAAACTATCTAAATTTTCTAATTCATTATCTGACAAAGCTTTAAGGTATGATCTAACAGTACCTTTATCTAGATTTATTTCTCAAAATTTGAATAATATTTCATTCCCATTTAAGAGATTCCAAACTCAATTAGTTTGGAGAGCGGAAAGACCACAAAAAGGAAGATATAGAGAGTTTCTTCAGTGTGATGTCGATATT
>MDTE01085380.1_pt1 | contig 10382 bp, 8 predicted proteins | sample 811231 | NCBI WGS metagenome assembly MDTE01 (sample SAMN05326651, study PRJNA326480) | marine metagenome | isolation source: seawater | place: Indian Ocean: Red Sea | collected 2010 | reverse complement strand
TTTAGAACCCTTGAATGGATATCTTGTGCTCGGTTATAATTTATTTAAAAATCCTGTAAAATATTCTGGACCATGGAATTTTGGATCAAAAAAAAATACCATTACTTCAGTACATGAAGTTGTCAAAAAAATAATAAAATACTGGGGAAAAGGAAAAGTTAAAATAAATAAGAAAAAACAATTTTATGAGCAAGAAAATTTACAATTAAATATTAATAAAGCAAAAGAAATTCTTAATTGGTCGCCTAAATATTCAATCGCTCAAAGCATAAAATTAACTGTCGAGTGGTATAAATATGTTTATATTAATGGATCCAAAGAAGCAGAAAAAATATCTTATAAACAAATAAATTCATATATGAATGATAAAAAAAGTTAAAAATAAGATTTTACTTAGTAGAGGAGGAAAAATATTTAAATATGTAGATAAAAAAAAATCTTATTTTAAAAATTTTGGCGAAGTTTATGTAAACTTTTTAAATAGTAATAAAAAAATAGATTGGATTTTCCACAAAAAATGCCAATGTTTAATTTTAGTTGTACAGGGTAAGATAAAATTCATAACTAAGAAAAAAAATAATAAAATTAATAATTTTATATTAAGTTCAAAAAGAAATCATTTATTTGTAATACCACCAAAAACTTGGTTTAGATTTTATTCTATTAGTTCAAAATCAATTTTTTTAAATTTAATAGACAAACTACATGATCCAAAAGAGATATTAAGAAAAAAAATTAATTAACTTTATGGGAATTGGTTTTTCAATAATAATGCCAAATTATAACTCTCTTTATTTAACGAGAGCAATCAAATCAGTGATAAACCAAACTTTTGATGATTGGGAATTAATATTAATTGATAATTTTTCAGAAAATTTTCCAGAAAAGTTTATTAAAGAAATTAACGATAAAAGAATAAATTATTTTAAATTTAATAATGAAAATAATATAGCCAAGTCAAGAAATTTTGGAATTGGTAAAGCAAAATATAACTGGATTGCTTTTTTAGATTCTGACGATGTTTGGATTAATAAAAAATTAGAAGAAGTAAAAAAAATCATAGAAAAAAACGATCCAGACTTAGTACATCACGGAGTATATTATCTTCCAAAAAGAATTGGTTTTATAAAAAAAATAATCGTTGATAAAAGTAATTCTATAAAAAAACCAATATTTAATTCTTTAATAACCGAAGGAAATAAAATTGCGAATTCTAGTGTTGTTGTTAAAAAAAATAAATTATTAAATATAGGTTTGATTTCGGAAAAAAAGGATAAATTTTCATGGGAAGATTATGATTGTTGGCTTAGATTGGCACTTAACAATAATAAATTTTTCTACATCGAAAAACAACTTGGTTATATTTGGGTAGGTAGTGGTAGAGTTTCAGATAATAATCAAACATTCACTAACTGTAAAAATTTTATGAGAATTTACAGAGAACCAGTTGAAAATATTTGTGGAATAAAAAAAAATCGACCAGATTGGATTACAAATATTTATGCAAACTACTTTTTTAAAAAAAAGGATTATTTAAAAAGTTTATATTTTTTTAAAAAAATGAAAGATAAAAGCGTTAAAACAAGAATTAAATTTTTAATTCTCAACCTTATAATATTTTATAAAAATATATTTTTAAAGAATTTAAGAAAAAAAATTAAAAAGATTAAAATTTTATTTAATAGAATAAAATTATATGAAATTAAGAAAATCAATTCTGATTATATTGATGAATTAAAAGATAAAAATTATGATTTTGTAATTATAAGTAAATATGAAGAATTTCGTAAATATGATAATTCTTCTATTTCGTTTAATAATAAGTTCTTTTTTAAAAGATTTAAAAAGAAAAAAGATAAAATGCTAATTTTGGTAGATAAAAATACAAATAATATTGCATCTTACGGATGGATATCAAAAAATTCTCCTCACTATATTGAGGAAGTTAATAAAAGTTTTTATTTTAATTTTGGATATATTCTTTACGATTTTTATACCCTTGAAAGTTATAAAAATAAAAAACTATATAAACATTTATTATATCAAATAAATTCCAACATAGATTTGCCACTATATATTTATAGTTTATCAACAAATATATTTAGTATAAATGCAATTTTAAAAACTGGGTATAAAGAAATAAAATCAATAAATAATTTTTCAAATGATTTTGTACAAAAATTTACTAAATAATTTAATAAAATTGAATTTTATAAGTAATTTTTTTCAAATATTGAGACCAAAATTTACAATTCTTTATTACCACGGAATAAAAAATGACATTGATTTTGATAAATTATCAGGTCCAAACAAACATCTTTTTGTAAAGAAATCTGAATTTATTGAACAAATGAATTATTTAGAAAAAAAAAAAATTGATGTAATTTCACTCGATGATTTACATAATGTAAATTTTAGACCTCCAAAGCATTCTGTGATATTAACCTTCGACGATGGATATAAAGATAATTTGAATATTGTTTATCCAATATTAAAAGAAAAAAATTTCCCATTTATAATCTATCTTGTATCGAAAATTTTTATTGATGATCCATGGGTTTGGTGGATAGAAACCTGGAGTCAAATTGAAAAAATTAGTGAAATTCTGTTTGAAGGTAAAAATATAAAATTGAATTCAGAATTTTCAAAAACTAGATTTTTTTTTAAATTAAAAAAAAAACTCAAATTTTTAAAAATTGATGAACAAAAAACACTTGTAAAAAAAATTTTCAATTTAAAAAAGCTGAGTCATATGAAATCAATTTTTTTGAGCATAAAAGATGTTGAAATATTAATAAAAGACAATTTAGTCACTATAGGCTCTCATACACATGAACATCTGAGTTTAAAAAAATTTGATAAAGATATAGTGGGTGATCAAATAAAAAAAAATAAAAATTTTCTTGAAGAAAAATTTAAAATATCTGTCAGGCATTTTTCTTTTCCTTATGGACAAAATGAGGACATTAACTTTTATGAAGATCAAATATTGAAAAGACAAAACTTTTTTACTGGCGTAACTACTTTGGAGTATACTTACAAAAAATTTAATAAATATTATTTAAGTAGATGTTCAATTGGCCCATATATTAATATTAATGATTTTAACAGAAAAATTCTTGGTGTTGATAGATTTTTTAAGAAACTTTTTTTTAAATAATGTACAATTTCAAAATTAATGATTTTAATTTCACTGAAATAAAAAAAAAAATTAAAGATTATAAAGATATTAAAAAAAGTTTTTTTTACGAGAGTGAGTGGATAGATTCTTGTCTTGATTTAAAATTATCAAAAAAACAATCCTTTTACGTTGAAATATTTAAAAAAGATAAATTGATAATGATATTTTTTTTTGAAATTAAGCATTTTTTATTCACTAAAATTCTAAACTGGCTATTTGTCGATAATTATAATTTTGTAAGTCCAATTATAATTGATGATGAGAGTATTGATAAAAAATATTTAAAAAAAACTTTAGATGATGTTTATAAAATTCTAAATGTTGATTTAATTTTTTTAGATAAAAATCCATGTCTAATTCAAAAAACCGATAATCCTCTAAAACTAAATGGCATGAATAAATCTGAGAAGATACCAATAATAAATATGAAAAATTTATCATGGCTCAAATATTTTAAAGAGATATCAAATAATAAAACAAAACAAACAGATAGAAGAAAAGAAAAACAACTTCGAGATTTAGGAAATTTAGAAATTTTGATAACTAAAAATAAAATAGAGAAAAAGAGAATTTTTAATTTTACTATTAAAAATAAAATTTTATATTTACAAAAAAAAGGTATAAAATCTGAAATTTTCGAAAAATTATATTCATCACTTTTTGATAAAATTGAAAATAATAATAAATATGTATGCTCAGCAATAAAGATAAATAATAGAATAATATCTTCAATAGTTGGAAGAATTGAAAATGATAAATATTATTATTTAATCCCAAGTTACTTAGATAAAGATTATAAAAAATTCTCCCCTGGAAGACTTTTATTAAAGGAACAAATTAAGTGGTGTTTTGAAAATAAATTTAAAATTTTTGATTTTGGACCAGGGGAATTCAATTATAAAAGTCATTGGTCAAATGATACTTCCTATTACTTTAAGATCATTAAAGCTATTAGTTTTACAGGTTTTATTTTAAAAGGATTATATGAAATTAAAAAGTTTTTAAATTAATCGTTATTAAGGATACATATTTGGGATATTTAGAAATTTATTTACTAAGGTTTATAGTTTGAAATGACAATAGTATTTTTTTCAGATGGATATAAAGGAGGTGCATCTACTTTCTTAGAGCAAAACATTAATCATAATTTGGAAAATAATAGGAAGGTAATCTTAATAGATAAAAATCCAAAAAAAACTTTTTCAAATTTAAAATTAAAGAATAATCTAAAAATAATTAAATTAGATATATTTAAAGAAAAAAAAAAAAGTTCAAAATTTTTTAGAAAAAAATAATTCAAAAAGCTATTTTTTCTTTTTTACTAATTTTGCTATTTTAATATATTATTTTTTTTTCTTTAATAATCTAAAAAAAAATAAAATAAAAATAGCAATGGCACTTCATAGTGGTGTATTTAAATATAATTTAAAGGTAATTGTTGGTTTAATTTTGTTTTCTTTTTTTTCTCTAAAATTAAACTATTTAATATTTGGTTCGTATTCCTCAAAAAAATGGTGGTTAAGATTATTTCCATGGATGAGTTTAATAAACTATAAAGTTGTACTAAATGGTGTTGAGAAAAAAAGAGTAAATAAAATAAATAAATCATATTTTAATATTAGCTTTATTGGTAGACTTGAAAAAGAAAATGATCCGCAGTTATTTCTTGATATCTCTAAACTTAATAAAAAAAGTAAAAATTTAAAATTTAATATATTTGGAGATGGATCTCTAAAAAATGATTTAAGAAAAAATTCTATAAATATTAAGTTTTGGGGATGGGAAAAGAAAGAAAAAATTTATAAAAATACCGACATAACAATCATTACCTCCCCTTTTAATAATTTTCCTTATGCTGCACTAGAGTCGAATTCTTATGGGATACCAGTTATTACCGCTTCTCAAGGAGATGTTAGAATGATAATAAAGAATAATTTTGGAGGATATGTATTTAATGGTAGAACCAAGGAAAATTATAATGAATATTTAAAAAGAGCTGTTAAAAATTATAAGAGATTATCAAAGAATTCATTAATTAATGTTACAAAATTTGATTTAAAAAAATCATGTTACAAAATTTGGAGATTTTTAGAAGTTGAAAACACTAATATTAGGTAAAAGAAGTTTTTTATCTGAAAGGTTAAAAAATAAAATAAATTCATCTAAAGTAGTGAATTTTGTAGAATTTGAAAAGTATATTTCTTTTAACAAAAAAAAATTTAACTTAATTATTAATAGTTTTTATCCTTCTTCAAAATTAAATAACATTTATTCTTATGGTGATTTCTACAACAGGAGTATTGGAAAATTAACTAATGTTTTAGATAATATTAAGTCAAAAAATATTAATAAAATAATTTACACATCTAGTGCATCAATTTATGGCTCAATTAATGAGGCCAAATTTAAAGATGATAATAATAGGTATTTATATTCATCAACAAAATTATTAAGTGAAGTTTTGATGAAAAACTTTTGTCAAAAAAAAAAAATTCAACTTGTTATTGCTAGAGTTTTTAACATGTATGGTGCGAATGATAATTTTTCAATTATAAATAAATTAATTGAAGCAAAAATAAATAAAAAAAAAATTATAATAAATAACGAGGGAAATACTATTAGAGATTTTATTCATGTAGATGATGTTTGTGAAATTTATTCAAAAATTTTAAACTCAAAGGATTCGTTTACATTAGATGTTGGATCAGGATTTGGAATTAAAATAAAAGATATAATTGATTTTGTTAAAATTCCTAAAAATAAAATAATATTTAAAAAAAGTTTCATTGATGAAATAAATTATTCAATAGCAAATGTTAATGAGATTAATCAAAAATTAAAAAAAAATAAATTTTACAGACTAGAAAATTTTTTATCAAAAAAAATTAAATTAAAAAAAAAATTATCAAAATTAGATAGAATTGAAAAAGATTATCCAAATACAATAAATAATTATCTTAGGGGCTCAGTAATTTATGGATGTGGTTTTGCAGGAAAAAAAATTGCAGAAAAACTAATTAAATTAAATAAAAATAATATAAGTTTTTTTGTTGAGGATAACCCTAAATTAATTGGAAAAAAATATTTAGGAAAAAAAATAATTTCAATTGATAATCTTTTAGAAATCGCAAAAAAAAAAATTATTTCAAATATAATTATTGCTATTCCATCTTTGTCATATGAAAAATTAATGAATCTATATACTAAACTATATCCATTAACATTAAACATAACTGCATTACCTAATAAACAAAAACTTCTTAAAAAAAATCAAGTTACAATTGAAGATTTAAAAAATTTAGAATTAGGCGATATATTAAAAAGAAAAATATTTGATATTGATAAAAATTCAATAAAAAATTTCAGTAAAAAAATAATAATGGTTACTGGTGGTGCTGGATCTATTGGTTCAGAAATTTCTAGACAAATATTAAGATCAAATCCAAAAAAATTATTAATTGTTGATAACTCGGAATATAATTTATTTAAGTTAAAACAGGAATTAGGATTAAAAAAAAATATAAGATATTTTTTATTAGATGTTTTGAGTGAAAATCAGATTAAACATATTATAAAAGAAAATGATATTAATTATATATTTCATTCTGCAGCATACAAACATGTAAATATTTTGGAAAAGAATTTGGTATCAGCAATTAAAAATAATATTATGGCAACAGTTTCTTTGTTAAATGCAATTAAAAATACAAAAACAAATTTAACAGTAATTTCAACAGATAAAGCAGTGAAACCTAAGAATATTTTAGGTATCACGAAAAGAGTTTCAGAAATGATTACTTTATCTATGTCGAATTTAAAAGAATATAAAAAAACAAATTTATCAGTTGTCAGATTTGGTAATGTGTTTGGCAGCTCTGGTTCTGCAATAGAAATATTCAAAAATCAGATTCAATATAATCTTCCTATAACTTTAACAGATAAAAAAATGACAAGATATTTTATGAGTATAAGAGAGGCGTGTAATCTTGTTTTGCAAAGTTCACAACTCAAAAATTTAAATTCAATTTTTGTTTTAGACATGGGAAGACCCTTAAAAATTATTGATATAATAAAAAAGATACATCAAAGATTTAATAAAAATAATGAGCTAAATATTAAAATGATTGGAAAGAATAAAGCTGAAAAACTCAATGAAAGATTAACAACAAATAAATTAAAACCAACATCATTAAAAAATATAAATTTTGTTAAAGATAAAATAGTTACTTTAAAAAAAATTGAAAAATTTTTACTCGATTTAGATATAAATATAAATAAATTTGACGAAAAAAAGTTATTATTTATTCTTAAAAAATTTATATTAAAAAATAAATGATTTACGGTATAGATCAAAATGTTTTTTCTGCCCCATACTCTTTAATAGTATCAATTTTTTTATGTCTGGGTGTTTTTAATCTAGGAAACGTTATTCAATATTTAATAATAAAAAAAAAATTTTTTAAAGATTATAATAAGATTAATTATTTTTTTTCACCAATAATTGGAACATATTTTCTAGTTTTATTTTTGTATTACTTTGTAATTTTTGAACTTAATTCAAATTCTATTTTTATAATTACCTCCTATTTATTATTATTTTTATCTTTTTTAAGTTTTAAAGAATTAGTTAAAATATATCATCTAATAAAATTTCAACTAATCAAAAAAAAAAATTTTTTAATTTATTTATTATTAGTGATTTATATTTTTTATTTTATGATTGCTGCATCCCCTATTAATCATGCAGATGCAGTTGATTATCATTTTTTAGGTTCATTAAATATTTTAAATCTAGGACATTTTCAAAAAGAATTACTGCCAATGAGCAATCATCTTGCCTCTTTGGGTGATTTAATCATGTCGCTAGGATTAGCTCTAAAGGCCGAGCAGTTTTCTAATTTAATTCAATTTTTATCTCTAGTTTCACTTATTCCTTTTTTTATTAATACAGAAAAGAGGTATTTTTTTTTAATATTTATTTTAATTTGCCCAATTACTTTTGTTTTAATTAGTTCTCATAAACCACAATTATTATTTTGTATATCCTCTTTATTGATCTTTATTTTTTTAGTTAGATATTTTAAAAAATTTAATACTGACGATTTAAAAAAGATACTTCCAATAATTTTGATTGTACTATGTATCAATAGTTTAGCTAAATATACTTTTCATCTTTCAGCATTATTATTATCTCTTTATTTTTTTTATTTAATGAGTAAAAAAAAGTTATTAGGTTATTCAATTTTTGTAAGTATCATAGTTTTTTCTTTTTTATACTTACCTTATTTAAATTTTCGTTATCAATATTTTGATACAGGTTTACTTGATTTAATTAGAAGTCCTTTACCCATAAACATACATGGTTTTCAATCTCATCATGATCTACTAAGTGGTGGTAGTTTGATTTTTCAAGATAGTAAATTTGTTTTTTTAAATATTTTTTTTCCAACTAATATTTTAGATATAACGACAACTTACGGCCCTTTAACAATATTAATTTTTTTAATGATAAATAGTAAGATCTTAAATTATAAAATTCCAACTCTTTTAATATTGGTATTTTTAATATCTGTTTTTGTGTTTGGAAGTAATCTACAAAGATTTCTTTTTGAGGGTTTTTTGTGGTTAATATTCTTAATTTCAATAATATTTAATTATAAATCGCATATTTATAAAGTTTTTTCAAAATTAATTTTTTTACAACTATTAATAATGATACCATTTTATCTTTTCTTTGTAATAAAAATTTTTCCAGGCTCTTTAAATAATGAATACAAAAAAAAGGTGATGTCGGAAACAGCTAACGGATATGACCTTGCATTATGGACCAATAAAGTATTAAGCAAAGATGATATTTTGTTATCATCACATAGGTCTATTTCTTTATTTGAAAACAAAACATATTCTGATGTTTTTACATGGCATGTTGATTTGGATAGTCCTAAAGCTAAAGTTTATTTAGATTTTTTGAAATCAAAAAAAATAAATAGACTCTTATTATATGAAAATGATAATGAAAAAAAATTATATAAAAATTGTTTAGGAAAAAAAATTTTTTTTAACGAAAAGGTAGGAAAACATGTTGGAAGAAATCCTTTCAGAACTTCTGAATATTATAGTGCCTCAATATATGAATTTAAATATAAAGATTTACCCGACTGTATAATCAATAAATGACGAGTTTTATAAATATTAAAACATTATTAATATCTTACTATTAGTTTTTTTCTTTTTTATTAAAAAAATTATTTATTATTTTAAAAATTTGAATATTTTCAATTCTATTTTTTTTGATATTAATTAATCGATAAAATAATTGTCCTTCAGGAATGTGCTGACTTGTAGTTTTTATAAATGTGATATTTTGATTAAATTTTACAAAGTCATTGTTAATTTCTTTTTTTATTATCTTTTGTTTTTTTTCATAAAATATATTTCTTTTCGAATTGTTATTAATTTTTTCTTTCTTCGATCTAATTTGTATCCTGCAAAAAACTTGAATGTGGTTTAAGATTTTAGTTTCAAATAATTTATAACCATACAAGTTAATTTTTTTTATTTTTTTCAACTGAGATTTAAGTTTTTTATTACTTTTAAATGTGAGAATTGCACCATTTGTCATATTTGAGTGAAAATTATTAAATTCAATATTATAGATTTTAAAAAAATTTTTTGGATCAATAGGTCTTAATACATATTCAGGTTTTATTTTTTTTTGACTAAAACCATTATATAAAATAAGCGAATTATAATCTTTGGAAATTTCAAAAATAATTTCCATTATTAGGTCTGTAAATAAAAAATAATCTTTCTCTTCTAATTTATTATCCCAGTTATTATGTTGAAAATGTGCAAGAGAATTTAAAAAAATTAGAGAAAAATTTATATCTTTATTTTTGGTTAAATTTTTGAATATGTATAAGGAAATTATATCGAATAAAAAAAATAAAAAATAATTTTTTAATCCCTTTTTTAAAAAAAATAAAAAAAATAAATTGAAATTTTTGAATAATTTAAAAATTATTCCATTTTTAAATAAATAAAAAAAAGCATTAGATAAGTAGATTAAATTTATTTTATTGCTTTTTTGAGTATAATTTTGAGCATAAGATCTTGCAAGTTTATAAAAATTATTTAATTCTTTTGGTTTGACTGTGCTTTGGTTATTCCAAGGATCTGGTAAAAATATTTTTATAAATTT
>MDTE01081128.1_pt1 | contig 10382 bp, 6 predicted proteins | sample 811231 | NCBI WGS metagenome assembly MDTE01 (sample SAMN05326651, study PRJNA326480) | marine metagenome | isolation source: seawater | place: Indian Ocean: Red Sea | collected 2010 | reverse complement strand
TCCCGGACACTGACCTCACTGATTTGCCATAGAAGTGTTGCCACGAAATTTCATGGTCAAACGGACTGGGGAACCCGACCCCAACCCACCGGTGCTCGGACTCCCCCGATACCCCGCGCCACGTCTCATCGTCACCGAGCTCTCTCCGGTCGCGCCGCGCCGCGCCACAACCCGCGCGACGTTCTCACCTTCGCGTCGTCACGTCGCAGCCGTAACCGGCGAGAAACCGCGAGTCGCAAACCCGCTCGCGCCTCACGCCTCGGAGCCCAGCGAAGGACCCCTCGGAGCCCAGGCCCCCGAGTCCCTCGCCACCGCGACTCCGTCCGCAGCTCGATGATTGCGGCGTCCGCAATCCACAGGGTCATTCCCGCTCTCCCCGGCGCGCGATCCTCCGCCGCCTCCGGTTCTCGCCGCGCCGCGCTCGCCCGCCGCGCCGTTCGCGGCCACGTCAACGTTCGCGCCGCCGTCGCCGAGCCCGATCAGATGTCCATCCGCACCTACGTCTACGACAACCTGAACGCCGAGGAGCGCGTCGAGATCCTGAAGCGCCCGAGGGTCGACTTCACCTCCATCCTCGGCACCGTCGCGCCCATCGTCGACGCGGTGGCCACCAGGGGTGACGCCGCCGTCAGGGAGTACACGTCCAAGTTCGACGGCGTGGACGTCGACGCCGTCGTGGTGAGGGTCGAGGACCTCCCCGACCCGATCCTCGACGACGACGTCCGCGAGGCGTTCGACGTGGCGTACGAGAACATCAAAAAGTTTCACGAGGCGCAGAAGGACGTTGCGGATGTGGACGTGGAGACGATGCCGGGCGTGAGGTGCAGGCGGGTGAGCCGACCCATCGGTGCGGTGGGCCTGTACGTGCCCGGGGGTACCGCCGTGCTCCCGTCCACCGCGCTCATGCTCGCCGTGCCCGCGGCCATCGCCGGGTGCAAGAGCGTGGTGCTCGCGACGCCGCCGAGGAAGGACGGCAGCGTCGTTCCGGAGGTTCTGTACGTCGCGAAGAAGGCGGGGGTGACGCACATCCTCAAGGCTGGAGGCGCTCAGGCGGTCGCGGCGATGGGCCACGGGACGGAGACCTGCCCGAAGGTTGACAAGATCTTCGGCCCGGGGAACCAGTTCGTGACGGCGGCGAAGATGACGCTGCAAAACTCGGAGGCTATGGTGTCCATCGACATGCCCGCGGGTCCCTCCGAGGTGCTGGTCATCGCCGATAAGGACGCGCACCCGTCCCACGTCGCCGCGGACCTCCTCTCCCAGGCTGAGCACGGCCCGGACTCCCAGGTTGTCCTCGTCGTCACCCCGGATGTCAACCTCGACGATATCTGCGCGGCGGTGGCCAAGCAGGCTGCGGCGCTGCCCAGGTCTGACATCACCGCCAAGGCTCTGGGCCACTCCTACGCGGTGGTCGTCCCCGACATCGCCGCCGCGTGCGAGTTCAGCAACCGATACGCGCCCGAGCACCTCATCGTCAACGTTGAGAACGCGGAGTCCCTCCTCCCTTCCCTCGACAACGCCGGCTCCGTCTTCCTCGGGAGGTACACCCCGGAGAGCGTCGGCGACTACGCGAGCGGCACCAACCACGTGCTGCCCACCTACGGGTACAGCCGCATGTACTCCGGGGTGTCCCTCGACTCGTTCGTGAAGTACATGACGGTGCAAGAGCTGACCAAGGAGGGTCTGGACAGGCTCGGACCGTCCGTGGCGAGGATGGCGGCGGTGGAGGGGCTCGAGGCGCACAGGCAGGCGGTGACCCTCCGCCTGGGAATCGAGTAAGAACGCGCGACGAACGTAACCCCACTATTATTTCCTCAACACGTAAGATTAACCCAAGCTTTCGACGCGCGACGACCTACGCCTCGTCCGGGTCGCGCGCGCCCATCCCCGCCGGGTCTATCTCGTCCACGACGCGGTCCCTGAACCTCAGCACCAGACCGGTCGATCTGAACGGCACGTGCGGCTCCCTCCAGCTCTCCGGCACGCCCTCGACCCTCAGCGCGTCGCGCTGCCTCGGCTCGCCCAGGGTCGACGCGTACAGCCGCCGCCACGCCCTTCCGATCGTCCCGTCCGCGCTCATCGTCCGCACCGCGGGTACGAACGTGGTCCTGATCAGCGCGAGGTGGTTCACCATCCACGCCGCCGTCGACGCCCTCGACCAATGCCTCGACGACGGTCGGGCCTCCGCGCCGGTGCCCCGCGACGTCCCGCGCACCTCGTGAGGCGGCGACCTGTCGACGTCCCACGGTTCCGGGAGCCAGTCCCGCTTCCACGCTCGTCTGGGAGCCAGTCCCGCTTCGTCTTCCGACGACGACGAAGGATGCGACGCGTCCTCCTCCTCCCGCGGGGCGGCAAACTTTGCTCGTCTCACCCAACGCGTCGGCACCAGCTCCCTGAGCACCGCGAGTTGCAACCTGGCGGACGCCTCGGTCGCCTCCCTCTCCACTGCCGCCGCACCCGTCGCTTCCCTCGTGCTTGGATCGAGGAACCTCTCGAGCGACGCCAGCGTGAACGTCTCCCCCGACGCGCCGGGCAGCGGCTCCAGCATGAACCTCGGCGGCCTCGCGAGCTTGGGTGGCTGGCTCGCCTCGATCTCCGCCTCCCTCAGCAGGTGCTTGAATGGGCCCTTGCGTCCGTACGCGAGCTCGATGACGTGCTGATAGTCCCGTCGCGAGTGCAGCGACCGCCTGAGCCGACGCACCGCGTTCCTCCCCTGCTTGATGTGTCGGCCGATAATCGTCGGGCTCGTCTCGGTGCTCCGCTTCCGGAACTTCTCGACGACGTAGTAGTGGAGATAATTGCGGCCGCACGGATCCGGAAACAGCCGCGCGACCTCGAGGCACCTGCGGTACAGGGCGATGACCTCGCCCGCCCGTTGCAGGTGCTTCATCATGGGCTCCTCCTCCTCCTCCACTGCCTGACAGTTCCCAACAGAATTGGTTTTTGGCTGCGAAGGCTGCAGAGCAAAATTTATTCGGCGTGCAGCGCGCCATCAATGACTTTTTTGGCTTTTTTTCCAACTGAAACACCGTGCGAGAGCGGTTTCTGTGGTCTCAACGAGGCTCCCAATCCGGCATTTCCACCACACCTTTCGACGGCTAGTATCGAGATCGGAGGTGACGTCGATCGGAAGCGCCGGAGACTAGTGCGCAAAGCGTCCCGCACGGAGACCCACGTATCGCTCATCGTCCTTCGCGTGTTGGAAGGCGAGCGCGCGTTCGTCCTAAATCGACCTGGCCCGCTCCCAACGCTCGAACCCGCGGTGTGCGACCGTCTCGTCACCTCCCGGGAGACGTGTACGCAATTGTGCCGGGCAACGGGGCGACCCGCGATTAGTCCGTCGTCGCGACCGGGTCCCTTCAGGGCGTATCGTTCGGGATCGAGCCGCGATGAGCGCGATGGCGAACGCCGTGCCGATCGTGGCGATGGCGCGTGGCTCGCCCGCGGCGTGCTCCGGGCGATGCGTCTCGGTCCGGGGTTCCCCCGCGGCGTGCTCGTCTCGCGCTGCAACCTCTTTTCGTCGAAACGCCGCCGCCGGGGGACGCGTTGTCAACCGGGCGCGCGCGCGTCGTCGCTCCCCGATACCGCCCGTCGCGGTCATCGAGAACCCGGCCGGCGTCACGGTGACCGAATCCACCGGCAAGGACGACCGCAAATCCTCCCTTCGCGTCGACTTCCTCGTCATCGGCAGCGGCATCTCCGGCCTCTCGTACGCGCTGGAGGCTGCGGAGTTTGGCAAAGTCGCGGTGGTGACCAAGGATGTGGCGTACGAGGGGAGCACGCACTACGCCCAGGGCGGCATCTCGGCGGTGATCGATCCGAACGACACCGCGGAGGAGCACGCGAGGGACACGCAGATCGCGGGCGATTTCCTCTGCGACCAGGCTGCGGTGGACGTGGTGTGCGCCGAGGGGAAGGATGCGGTGGACAAGCTCGTCGCGTTTGGATGCGAGTTTACGCGGAGGGCGTGCGGTTCGTTGCACCTGGCGAGGGAGGGCGGGCACTCCAAGCACCGCATCGTGCACGCCGCGGACATGACCGGCAAGGAGATCGAGCGCGCGCTGCTCGAGAGCGCCAGGGCTCACCCGAACGTCACCTTTTACGAGCGCCACGCGGCTCGCGACTTGGTCGTCTCGGAGACTCTCGATCGCCGGCGGTGCATCGGCGCCGAGGTTATCCGCAGGAGCGACGGCGCCGTGGTGACGTTCTTGGCGTGTTGCACCCTCCTCGCGTGCGGCGGCGCCGGTCAGCTCTTCCCCAGCACCACGAACCCGAGCGTGAGCACCGGGGACGGCGTCGCGATGGCGGTGCGTGCGCGCGCAGACGTCGCCAACATGGAATTTTACCAGTTCCACCCGACGTCGCTGTACACCGGCCCCGGGAGCGTCGCGGCGAAGAAAAAGCCGAACGAGAACGCGTTCCTCGTCACAGAGGCCCTGCGAGGCCACGGCGGCAGGCTGTTTAACCACGCGGGCGAGAGATTCATGTCGCGGTACGACGATCGCCTCGAGCTCGCTCCGCGTGACGTGGTGGCGAGGGCCATCGACTGCGAGATCAAGTCCGCGGCGGAGGCTGGGATCGAGGCGAGGTGCGTGTACCTGGACGTCAGCCACCTGCCGGCGGACGATATCCTCGAGCACTTCCCGGGCATCGCCGCCGAGCTGAAGGAACGCGGGCTGGACATGACCTCGGACAGGATCCCGGTTGTGCCGGCGGCGCACTACCTGTGCGGCGGTGTTCGCACAGACCTCGACGGCCAAACCTTCCTCGACGGCCTGTTCGCGTGCGGCGAGACGGCGTGCACGGGCCTCCACGGCGCCAACAGGCTCGCGTCCAACTCCTTGCTCGAGGCTGTGGTCTTCGCCAACCGCGCGTTTCGAGCCTCCGTGGACCGGCTCGCTAACGACGCCGCGAGTTTGGAACCCCTCTTCGCCGCCGCGGAGGAAGCCGCCGCGGTTGAGGAGATTCGCAGGATGGCGGTCAGCGTGGGCACGAAAGGGAGCGCACTCGAGTACGACGCCCGTCCCGAGTGGGCCGGTGTGATGCGTCAGGAGGTTCAGCGCGTCATGTGGTCCGCCGCCGGCATCGTGAGGGACTCGGACACCCTCGCGAGAGCGGAGGAGGAACTCGAGGGGCTGCTCGCGCGGTGCGACGAGGAGACGAGAACCAGGGGCGAGTGCCTCTACTCGCAAGAGCTCAGGAACCTCATCACCGTCGGGTTGACCGTGGTCAAGTGCGCGGGCATGAGGAAGGAGTCCAGGGGCTTGCACTACAACGTCGACTACCCAGAAAGGGTCGAGTCGGAGCGCCAGCCCACCGTGCTCGCCGGCGTCGACAAAGACTGTAAAGGGGAAACCGGCGCGTCCGGTGGCCCCGCGGCGGGCGAGGACGAGAAGGGCGAGGTCAAGAAGGTGTCGTTCACTCCTCGCTAAACGCCGAGGAATACCCTGAACTCCGGTCCGGCGGTGGCTGTGTACTGATAATTGGAATTTGGGGGGGCAACCGGTTGGGACCGCGTTGCTGGTTGCTTTGCGCGTTGCTGTGGTTGATTTGTTGCGTACTCGCGGGTGTCCTTGTTGAAATACAACATTGCGATGCCCCTATCGATCTATTCGTCTACGCGAATGCCCATCGCCTAATCTATTTCCGGTTCATAACCTCGCCTCCCTCCTGCTGTGATCCGCCCTGGTCCCCTTCATGGACCATCCCGGGTCGAAGTACCCCTCCACGCCGACCCTGAAGTCGATTGACGTCCTCGTCGAGCTCGTGGGATTTGCCGGGACGTGATGCCGCCGCGACGTCCCGTGAAACATCGCAACCTGACCCACCGCGATGTCCAACGGCGAGTAATCTCCCGCCCCCGCCTCGGACTCCAGCCATATCGTCGTCTTCGTCTTCGACTGGCACGTCAGCGGCATCCAGAAGTTGAGCTCGCCGTGTTGATGGCCGTAATCGGCATCCGCGTGCGCCCTGACGAACCGGGTGGACGGCCCCGGCTGGAGCCTCAGCGTTGGCGGCCTCTGATACCAGAACCGCACCGGTTCGTGCTCGTTCGCTAGCGCCCCGCACGCCGCCAGCCTTCTCTTCAGCTCCGGAAGCACCCGCTCGCACACGAAGGCGTCGAAGGACTGAAGCAGTCCGCCGCGGCTCTCGTCAGCGGCGACCATGTCCGCGAGGTGCGCCTGAGCCTCATCGCACGAGCCCGCCTTGCTGTCCCTCAGCGATTGCGCCGGCACGACGAAGTCCTCCAGATCTCCGCACCGGTCCGGGTCCGGCCAGCTTCCAACCGCGGGCCCCGCGCGCTTCAGGAGTCGAGCCACAGCCGGAGCCAGGTCGTGCACGGAGCGGTCGTAGGAGATGACGGAAGTCTCCATGACCTCGGCCGGGAGCGCCCCGCGCGGAGCTACGGGTCCGGGATCATCTTTACGAGCCTTGCTGTACCGCGCCGTGTGCTTAGCGGAGCGCAGCGTGGCGGCACCCGAAACGTACGCCGGGTCCGAAGCCTCGGGCGGGGGCGCCATCTCGACGCGTGAGGCGAGACTGGACGACGTCTGGTCCCGTGAAAAACCTTTCTCACATCGCGCTCCTTTCACGACGACCGAGCGCGCTTCGATCCGGCGGTCGACATGAAACTTCGCGCCGTATTGCTCCTCGCCACGATATGCGTCGCGCCGCACGTCGCGGTCCGCGCCGATGACGCCTGCGCCGACGAAACGTGCGCGTCCCACCTGAACGATCTCCGCGGGGTGCTCGCGAACGCCGAGGACGTGGCGGACTACGTGGTGCGTCTGCGACGCGAGCTCCACCTGCAACCCGAGCTGATGTGGACGGAACACAAGACCTCCGCGGTGGTAAAGCGCGAGCTGACGGCGATGGGGGTTTCGTTCGAGGAGATATCGGCGCCCGGAGTGGTCGCGACGATCGGATCGGGCTCCGCCCCAGTGGTGGCGCTTCGCGCCGACATGGACGCGCTGCCGGTGACGGAGGAGTCCGACATCCCGCTCGAGCGAAGGAGCCAGATCCCTGGAAAGATGCACGCGTGCGGCCACGACGGTCACACCGCGATGTTGCTCGGAGCCGCGAAGGTGCTCAAGTCCGTCGAACCCGAACTCCGCGGCACGGTGCGCCTGGTGTTCCAACCCGCGGAGGAGGGCGGCGCGGGCGCGAGACGCATGCTCGAAGACGGCCTCCGCCGCGCGACGCCGCCGATAGAGTCGTCCTTCGCGCTTCACAACTGGCCGTACCCCGAGACCCCGAGTGGGACCGTGGGGATTCGCGACGGCACCATCATGGCCGGCAGCGGCTCGTTCGAGATCACGTTCACGGGAGCGGGCGGGCACGCGGCTGTGCCCCACAAAAACGTCGACGTCGTGGTGTGCGGCGCCGCCGCGGTGATGGCCACGCAGACGATCGTGTCGAGGCTGACCGACCCGCTCGACTCCGCGCTCGTGTCCACCACGATTTTCAAGGCTGGCGGCGAGGCGAGCAACGTGATGGGCGACCGAGCCGTGCTCGCCGGGACGTTCAGGGCTCTCGACCCGCGAACGTTCGAGTGGCTCCACGGTCGAATCGAGCACGTCGCCGTCGCCACGGGAGCCGCGCACGGGTGCGACGTGAACGTCGACTTCTTCCCGGTCAGCAACGGCGTCCGGCGCGAGGAGTACCCCCCCACCGTCAACGACGTCAAGGCGGCCGCCCTCGCGTCCTCGGTGGCGACGTCCATGTTCGGCGACGACGCCGTCGTGAACGTCTCGCCCGTCATGCCCGCGGAGGATTTCTCGTTCTTCGCCGAGGAGTGGCCCAGCGCGATGATGTGGCTCGGCGCGTACAACGTCACCGCGGGTGCCACGTGGCCGCTGCACAGCGGGAAGTACGTGCTGGACGAGTCGGTGCTGCACAGGGGCGTGGCGATGCACGTGGCGTACGCGACGGAGTTCATGTCGACGGGCTTCCGGGGATGATCGGTCGTTTGACGAGGGGCGTCGTATCGCGACGAGGAAGGTTTCACCCGTGGCGGAGCCCGAGGCGCGAGTGAATTCGATTCGATGATCTCTCTCGTCCCATCCATGAATATATTACACGCGCGTCTCAGTAAGCGCGGCTCAAGCTCGAACTAGGACGGTGGATCGCCCGAAGATGCGCTGCGCGTCTTCGATTTCGGCCAGGCGCGCTTCCAGCTCAGCCTTTTTCCGGTGCACGACGGGCGTGCCATCCTTGGCGATGGGCAGCGCGAGGAGCTTCTCCTCCACGTCCTGCCTGTTCTCCGCCAGGATCTCCAGCGTCCTGAGCCTCTCGTCCTCGGGCAGGACCCTCATCCCCGGCGGGATGTGCGCGAGCTCCTCCTTCTCCCGCCTTTCGCGCTCTCGCTCCGCTAGCTCCAGCTTTCGCTCGACGAGGTAATCCGGCACCCGCCCGTAGTCCCTCTTGGCGATGAAGTCGTTGGCTCGGCGGGTCTCCTCCTCCGCCCTGCGCATCTCGGCGACCCGCTCCTTGCCCTTGGCCGCCGCCTCGGCCACGGTCATGGTCGAGTTCTGGCGGACAAAGTCGGTGCCGTAGACGGATTCCTCCCTGGACACCGTAGTCGGGGGTCGGGGCGCCGCGGACGCGGGCCTGGAGGACGCGGCGCGGGCCCTCTGAGCGGCGCGCTCGGCGGCACCGATGTGAGACTTCATCATGGCGTCTTTCTCGGCCGCCTCCTTCAGCTTGCGCGCCTGGTTCTTGGCGCTTTGCTCCCTGAGCTTGGCGAGGTTCTGCCTGTGGTGGTCGGTGGGCTTCACGCCCCTCCTGCGCTGCATCTCCCTGACGTTGGACCCGGCCGCGGGGTTCATGGCGAGCTCCACCTGCGAGCTGTTCGTGTGGTGGGTGGCGAGGGGTCGCCTGAAGCTGGTGCGACGGGGTAGATTCTCGATGCCGAAGCCGTTTTCGTTAGTCTGCGGGGAAGGGGAAGGCGAGGGAGACGCGTCAGTCAACGGTGCGATTCCGAGAGGGCGTTTCTCCGGGCGAACGACGGGTTCGCTGGGAGGCCGCGGACGCACCACGCCGTACAGAATCTCATCGGCGGACCCATCCTTGTATCCGAGCGCGATATCGGCCATGATGAGCGGGTTACCGTGTCGGTGTGGACACCGCGCGCGCGCTTAGTGGTCCGCGTTCCCGACGAAATTTGAAATCTGACCCTGGTTATGAGGACTGACTGGCCAGCTGGCCAATTTTTGTCGCCCGCCCGACAACAAACTCTGTGTCTGTGAAGCGACGCGGAGAGGGAGTTCACTCTCGGTGATCTCGCGGTCTTGGGCCGACTCGGCAGAGAGAGGCCGGCGTTTGGGGACCCGACCGCGAGCACAGACCGCACGATCGGGTCCGTCTGCGCTGAACCCGTCGGGGCATCCATCGGAAAGAGGGGCAAGGGGCAAGGGAGCAAGCCAATTCTTTCACTCATTCGTCCTAAATTATCATATCATGTCGGCTCCCAGCACCTGGCGTCGGAAGGTTCTCCTCACCGCCGCGGCGGCTGGTGCGGGATACTACGGTGAGTCGTCCCGCGGGTTCCACCCATCGCCACACGGTCCCCCCGGACCCGACCCGGGCGTCCCCCGCGCCCCCTCGCCCTCGTGCGCCCCCCCCCTCCCCAACACGCTTGGACTGACCCCAATTATCAACCTCGAATCGTCACGCAGCGTACCAGAGGGTGTCTCGCTCCGAGCGCGCGCAGCAGCTTCTGACGGCCACGCTGGGCTACACGACCGCCGCGATGGCCGCAGGAGAGACGGTCGCCAAGCTCGCCGTCGACGTCAAGGATTTCCTGCACTCCGACGCCGACGCGCCCGTGCCCCCATCGCTGAGACAGGCACTCAGGGTGCTCAACACGCCGGAGCTCGAGGAATGCGCCGCGAGGGTCACCTCGGGCGTGGCCAGGGGGATGGCGGCGGCGACGAGCGGCGGCGGCGTCGACGGCGGTCGCCGTGAAGGCGGCGACGAGGACGGCGGCGACGGCCCCGCGACGAGCTCGCTGGACGCGGTGCTCGACAGGGTGCTGGATCCCCGGAACTGGGGGCTGGCCTCCGTCATCGTGTCCGGGGCCACGCGGCAAGCCCTGGAGGCGGTCATCGACGCCTTCAGGGAACAGTACGGCGCCGGGGGGGGCGGCGCCGATGCCCCCGCCAGCGGCGGCGAGTCATCCACGGTGAACGACGCGCTGGACAAGATGCTTCGAATGGCGGCGTCCCCCGAGGGCAAGAGCGTGCTGCTCGATGTGTGCTCCGTCTTTGTATCCGCCGCGGTGGGCACGTACCTGGACAAGACGCAGGACGCAAACTCCGTCTTCGACGATTTCTTCGCCGCCGCCACGCGCGCGAGCAACAGGGAGGCCATGCAGGACATCG
>MDTE01137916.1_pt1 | contig 10383 bp, 9 predicted proteins | sample 811231 | NCBI WGS metagenome assembly MDTE01 (sample SAMN05326651, study PRJNA326480) | marine metagenome | isolation source: seawater | place: Indian Ocean: Red Sea | collected 2010 | reverse complement strand
TTCAGGAGTTACAACATCAAGCATAAAACCCATTCTATCAGATTCTAGAAATAGTGCTAATTCTAGAGAATTCGATGGAATATCTTCAAAATAATTAGTTCTGTCTTGCGTAGTTGATCCATTAAACCTACCACCTCTTGATTCAATCCATTGTATAAATTTTCCTTCTGGAACATTAGTTGATTTTTCAAATAAAATATGCTCAAATAAATGAGCAAAGCCAGTTCTGCCAGACTTTTCACTTGAGGATCCTACATGATACCATATGTTTACAGAAATTAAAGGCAGTGAATGGTCTTCATGTAGAATAACATTTAAACCATTTTTAAGAGTTAATTGTGTATAAGGGACATTTATTGATGAAGCATTTATAACTGAAAAAATAAAGATTAAAATAAAAAAGATAATATTTCTAATCATATAATAAGTGAATTGGTTTAACTAATTTGTATTTTTTTTGAAGTAAGTAAAAAGAACCTATTAATAAATAAGAGTAGAATAAAAAACTTATTAAGGTATTAAAATAAAAAGGTAATGCATTCAAATAACAAGAAATAAAACCAATAAAATTAAAACTATATAAACCACTACTAAACCAAACACCAAAATTCGTAATTATAAAAAAAATAAAAGAAGATGAAATAGATGAGAATCCAATGTTTGAAAAAGAAATTTTACGTTTTAAAGTGATCATTGATAATAATATCATAAGTAAGTAGCTTATATACTGCCAATAAAAACCTTTATAAAGAAAAATAAAAGATTCATTAACATAGATAAAATTATTTATAAATAAATCACTTAAAAAAATAATAAAAATTGGTACAAAAAAAGCATAAGATTTTTTTGTAAAATGAGAAGCTCCAAATAAACAAATAGCACCAATAGGTGTAAAGTTGGGAGCATGAGGGATAATTCTTGACATACAGCCTACGATTATAAATAAAATAATTGTAAAAATTTGAATATTTAAGTTGAATTTCATTGTTATTAATTTAATTTTCTAGAAAGATACATTCAAGTAAAAGAAAAAAATTATTAGTCGGAGCGACAGGATTTGAACCTGCGACCCCACCACCCCCAGCGGTGTGCGCTACCAAGCTGCGCCACGCTCCGTTTTTTTAATCAATATTTTTTATCAGAAGTTTTAATTCAAAAACAATTTTTTTTAATAAGTCCTTATATTCTTTATTATCAGTCTGGATTGAGCTTAATTCTTCTTTATTATTTAATTTTTCTCTAGCACCATTAATTGTATATTTTTTTTCATATAATAAATATTTGATTTTTTTTATTAAATCTATATCTGATTGTCTGTAACTTCTATTTCCTGCTGAATTTTTTTTTGGTTTTAAATTCGGGAATTCTGTTTCCCAATATCTTAAAACATATTGTTTTAAACTTGTAATTTTACTTACTTCGCTAATTGAATAATAAAGTTTAGTAATTTTAGAATCTAACATTAAATAAAATATTAATTTATAATAAGTAATACAAGGCTATTTTAAAGTAGTATAAAGTTATTACTTCATAAATGACTTTAATCTATCAAAGGCTATTTCTAATATTTTTATATCCGGAAGATATACAATTCTAATATGGTTTTTTCCATATTCTTTACTAAAACCCGATCCATGCACTAAAAGAACTTTTTCCTTTTCAAGAAACTTTAAAACAAATTCTTTATCAGTCTTATAGCGATTATACTCAATCTTTGGAAATATATAAAAAGCACCCTTAGGTTTTTTTACACTTATTCCATCAATATCATTAATCCTTTCAACACAATAATTTCTTTGTTTTATTAATTTTTTATTATAGTTAACTCTCCAATTATCTTTTTGATTTAAAGCTGCTAAAAATCCATGTTGGGCAGGTGTTGGAGCTGACAATCTTCCTCTTAATAGTTTTTCTATGCCATCTCTTACATATTCTAATTTATCTTTAGGATCGTGAATAGCAATATATCCTATTCTCCAACCTGGTGCAAAATAACCTTTAGAAATACCGTTTAATGTTATTACTGGTGTTTTTTTAGATAAGGATGCAATAGAAATATGGTTGTCCTCAAAATTAAATTTATTATAAATTTCATCTGAAATAATTGTGCAGTTTGGATATTCGTCAACTATTTCAATAAGCTTTAAAATTTCGTCCTTTTCCAAAACGCTACCAGTTGGATTGTTAGGATTGATTACACATAGCAATTTTACATTATTATCTAGTTTTTTCTTTATATCATCAAAATCAATTTTCCAATTATCTTCCTCCATTAAACGATATTGGATTACTGAGCTTTTAAAAATAGGTGGATATGATACATAAGGAGGATAAAAAGGTCCAGGCGTAAGAATTTTATCATTAGGAAAAAGAAAAGAAGCAAAAAGTATCAATAAAGCCTCTGATACACCAGAAGTAATATACACATCACTAGGGTTACAATTCCAGCCACCATTTTTTTGATTTTTTTCAAAATTAGAAATAGCTACTCTTAATGATTCAATTCCATATGATGGTGAATAACCATTTTTTTGATTTTTTAATGCATCAATATAAGCATCTATCATGTGTTTCGGCGTAGGGAAATTAGGATATGCAAGTGGGTCACCGATGTTAAGCTTAATTACTTGATGACCTTCTTTTTCAAGTTTTGTAGCTGGTAAAACTAAATCTCGAATAGCATATTCAACTTTAGAAACACCTTTGCTAACAGGTATTTTAGTCATTTTTTAAATTATTTATTAAAGTTAGGTTTTTTTCTATTGCCAAAATTATGATTTTTTTTCTTATCTTTTTTTGGTGGTTCAACCCAACCTTCAGGTGGTTTTTGTAAAGCTTTTAAGCTTACATCAATTCTTTTCATATCATCAACGTTTATAATTTTAACTTTGGTTTTATCTCCGATGTTAAGAATGTCTTCAACCTTATTAGTTCTTTCATAGGCTAATTCGCTAATATGACATAATGCTTCTCTTCCAGGTGAAAATTCAATAAATGCACCAAAGTTCATTATCCTTTTAACTTCTCCTTCAAAAATCATTCCAACCTCAGGATCCCTAACAATCGATTCAATTATATTTTTGGCATTAATACAATTTTTTTGGTCTTTTGATGAAATAATAACAATTCCAGAATCATCAATTTCAACATCACAATCATAATCAGATTGAATAGATTTGATTGTTTTACCACTAGGTCCAATTATTGAACCAATTTTATTTGGATCAACTTGAAGTTGTTCAATTTTAGGAGCATGAATTGATAGATTATCACTTGGATTCGAAATATTATCATTCATTAATTTTAAAATATGTAATCTACCAACTTTAGCTTTATCAAAAGTCTCTTTGATTAAATCTATTGAAAGTCCTGAGATTTTTAAATCAACTTGTATTGCAGTAATTCCAGATTCTGTACCAGCAATTTTAAAATCCATATCCCCATAATGATCTTCAGAACCAAGAATATCAACAAATGTAACCGATTTTTTTTCATTTTGAATTAAACCAACACTTATTCCAGCAACATGGTTTTTTATAGGAACACCAGCATTCATCAAAGCTAATGATCCTGAACAAATGGTTGCCATGGATGATGAACCATTGGATTCTAAAATTTCAGACACTATTCTTATTGTATATGGAAAATCTTTATGTGATGGTATTACATATCTTAATGCTCTTTCAGCTAAATTTCCATGCCCTACTTCTCTTCTGCTAACACCCATCATTCTTCCAACTTCACCAACACTAAAGGGTGGAAAATTATAATGTAACATATAAGTTTTTTTAAAATCTTTTTCAAGATCATCAATAAATTGTTCATCATTTTTAGTGCCCAGTGTAACAACACCAAGACTTTGAGTTTGACCTCTAGAAAATAAAGCACTCCCATGAGCTCTAGGAATAATATTCTGGTTTATAGTAATTGGCCGAATTTCATCTAAATTTCTTCCATCAGATCGAACATTGTCTTCCGATAATAGCCTTCTTATCTCACTTTTAAATGAATCATCTACATATGAGTTAGAATCAGTAATGTATTTATTCAATTTATCTGAATCTAATTCTTTGAAATTGTCATTGATTTCAATTAACATTTTTTCTTTTAATAAAGAAATAAGAGACCTTCTTTTATCAGCAGGCTCTTTAAATATTAATTTTAATTCTTTTGTAATTTTTGGTTTCAAAAAAGAAAGAAGCTTTTTATCAATTATATTTTTTTCTAGAATTCTTTTTTCTTTAGAAATATCTTTTGCAAAATCTATTTGAAATTCAATCAAGTCTTTAATTACTTCATGACCATATTGTACTACTGTAAGCAAATCTTCTTCTGTTATTTCTTTAGCTTCTGCTTCCATCATAATTATTGAGTCAGAATTTCCAGTCATTACAAGGTCAAGAGTACTTTTCTCTAATTGTTCAAAAGTTGGATTAACAATAGTTTTTCCATCGATAAATCCCAGCCTTAAAGATGCAATTGGGCCATTCCACGGGATATCAGAAATCATTAATGCTAAAGATGTGCCTATTGTTCCTAAAATATCTCCAGGATTTTCTTGATCACTTGATAATAAATTTATTATAGCTTGAGTTTCACATTTAAATTCTTTTGGAAATAAGGGTCTTATAGGCCTATCTGTCAATCTTGCGGATAAAATTTCTTTCTCAGAAGGTCGTGCTTCTCTTTTAAAATAACCACCTGGAATCTTTCCAGCACCATAAAATTTTTCTCTATATTCTACTTGAAGTGGAAAAAAATTTATTCCTTCTTTTGGTTCATCTGCAGAGTTAACCGTGCATAATACTAATGTATCACCATATCTAACTGTAACAGCACCAGATGATTGTTTTGCAAGAACACCCGTCTCTACAGTTAATTTTTTACCAGCAATTTCTATTGATGCTTTTTTAATACTCATTTCTATTTACTTTCTTTTAATCTATCTTCTAATTTTTAATTTTTTAATTAATTCTTGGTATTGGCCATATTCTCTTCTAGCAATGTATTGAAGAAGTTTTCTTCTTTTGCTCACCAACGCAATTAACCCTCTTCTAGAATGATTATCTTTTTTGTGCTCTTTAAAGTGATCTTCTAAATATTTTATTCTTTCAGTAAGCATTGCTATTTGTACTTCAACTGAACCAATATTAGATTCGTTGTTTCCATATTTTTTTGCTAATTGTTTCTTTTTTTGACTTGTAAGGGTCATAATACTCTCCTAATAATCATACATATCTTAATGCTTTATTTTGAATCTAGTTAGATAAATTTTTTATTAATTTTAAACATAAAATTTTATCTTTTTCTAACTGAACCTTTAATTTATTCATTGAAGAAAATTTTATTTCGTCACGTATTCTTTCAATAAATTCAATATTAAATTCATTTTTATAAAGATTTTTAAAATTATTTGAAATAATATGTGATTCCATTTGAAAATTTTTTTGATTAAATGTAGGCCTAAATCCAATATTAGTCATTGAAAAATATTCTTTATCAAAATTTTCAAATATTTTGTATAATTTTATTTTTGTAAAATAAACACCATTTTTGGGAATTAATTGATTTTCAAATAGATTTTTAAAATTAATAGTTGGAAATCCGATTTTTCTACCAAAACCATTACCTGATACTCTATTTGCGTAAAAATTATAGTTGTTTCCAATCAATGTTGAACCTTCAACAACATTTCCATTTTTAATTTTCTTTCTTATTTCAGTACTACTATAATTATTTAATTTATATTTGAATTGAGGAATTACTTCAAGTTCAAAATTAAACTTTTTAGAATTTAATTTTAAGAATTCTACGTTACCCATTCTATTTTTTCCAAAACCATGATTATATCCAATGATAATTTTTTTTGGATTGAATTTGAGAATGAATTCTTTTAAAAATTTTTCAGCAGAAATTTCAGACAAATTTTTATCAAATTTTAAAATTAATAAAATATCAATTCCAGCTTTTTCAATTTTTTGTACTTTAATTTTAATTGGTGTTATGGTATCATCTTTTTTTTGATTTAAAATTGAACTAGGTTTTGGTTCAAAAGTTATTAAAACAGATTTTAAATTTAATTCTTTGCTTTCTTTTGTTATTTTATTTAGAATTTTTTGATGACCAATATGCAACCCATCAAAAGTACCAATTGTCAATATTGAACTCTCAATTGAAGGTATTTCATTTATTCTGTTATAGCAATCCATTGTTTTTTAAAATCCGATATTTTCTTTGAATTTTCTAAGGTGAAATTTCCAACTTTTGTTCTTGTTAAGTTAATTAAATGACCAGTTGTTCCCAATTTTTTTGAAATATCATAAGCTAGTTGGCGTATATATGTACCTTTGGAACACTTCACCTTAAATTTTAATAATTCATCTTTATATGAAATCAAATTTAAATCAAAAATTTTTACCTTATTAATAGGTGTTTTAATTATCATATTTTTTCTTGCGTATTTATAAAGTCTTATACCCGAAACTTTTCTTGCAGAATACATTGGTGTTTTTTGATCGATATTTCCCAAAAATTGCATGAATACATTATTAATATTTTTTTTTGAGATATTAGGAATTTTTTTTGATTTAATAATTTTTCCATTGACATCAAGTGTATCTGTTTCTAATCCAAGCTTTAATGTTGCAATGTATTCTTTATTTGAATTAATAAATTCACTTATTTTTTTTGTATATTGTCTTCCAATTGCTATTATCAAAACTCCATCAGCAAATGGATCTAAAGTTCCACCATGCCCAACTTTTGATTGATTAGTAATTTTTCTAATTATTTTTACTATATCAAAAGAAGAAAATCCAATAGGTTTGTTTATAGATATTATCAATTTTATTTTTTTTTAATTTCATTTAATAATTTATCAATATTTTCAGCCAGATCATTTGTATCATCATAAAAGAATCTTAAATCAGGAACATTTTTAGATTTTATTTCTTTCCCTAAAAACCCTCTAATTAATTTTTTATTTTTAATAAAATATTTAATTATATCTTTATTATTTAATTTTGAATTAATTGCACTGATATATATTTTTGCAATTTTTAAATCTTTTGTTAAGACAACTTCTTTAATAGTTATAAAACCTAATGATGAAAGTTGTAATTCTTTAAGAAATATATCATTTAAAACTTTCATTATTTCATGAGAATATCTCTCATTTCTATTAAAAGGTTTTTTTTTAGTGAATATATCCAAGTTAAAGATATGTTATTTTGAAAGAGTTCTTTTAATTTCTTCAGTAGTATAAGATTGTATAATATCACCAGGTTGAAAGTTTTTCATTTTTTCTAATCCTATGCCACATTCTTTACCTAAATCAACTTCTTTTACATCATCTTGAAAATGTTTTAAAGAAGAAATTTTACCATTATAAATTTCTTCATTGTTTCTTAGAACCTTAGCCATGTCTGATTTAAAAATTTTACCATCAATAACTTTTGAACCTGCAATAACACCAAGCTTTGTTATTTTAAACACTTGTAGAACTTCAGCTTTTCCTGTTATTTTTTCTACTATATCAGGCTCAAGTAATCCCTCAAGAGCTAGCTTGATTTCATTTATTGCATCATAAATAACGTTATAAGTTCTTACTTCAACACCATTATTTTTTGCGACCAATGAAGCATTAGCGTTTAAATTAACATTAAAACCAATAATTACAGCGTTTGATGCAGCTGCTAAAAGAACATCCGATTCAGTTATTATTCCAACACTTTTATGTACAACATCAACTTTTACTTCATCACTTGGAATATCTGACATTGCGCCAATTAATGCTTCCATTGAACCATCAACATCTGATTTAACTAATAATGGTAAGGTTTTTGATGCACCATCTCTGATGTCAGCTGATATTCTATCAAGTGACATAGTGTGGATTTTTTGTCTATTAATTTCTCTTTGAACTCTATCTTTTTCAATTGATATTCTTTTAGCTGTTTTTTCATCACTAACTACATTTAATATATCACCAGCTTGAGGAACACTTTGAAAGCCTAAAACTTGTACAGGTTGTGAAGGACTAGCTTTTTCAACTCTTTTATTTCTTTCATTCATTAGTGCTCTAACTTTACCATTAAAATTTCCACAAATAAAAACATCACCAACTTTTAATGTACCTTTTTGAATTAGAACTGTAGCTATAGCACCATGTCCTTTATCAAGTCTTGACTCAACAACTGTTGCCTGAGCTAACGTATTAGGATTTGCTTTTAATTCTAAAACCTCAGTTTCTAAAGCCAATAATTCTAACAACTCTTCAATTCCCGTTCCATTTTTAGCAGAAACTTCAATGCTTTGTACTTTTCCTCCCCAATCTTCCACTAAAACACCATGCTCTGATAATTCTTTTTTAACAAGGTCAGTATTAATATTTTTTTTATCAATTTTATTTATAGCAACTACAATTGGTACATTAGCAGCTTTTGCATGATCAATCGCTTCAATTGTTTGAGGTTTAACTCCATCATCAGCTGCAACTATCAAAATAACAACATCAGTTACTTGTGCACCTCTTGCTCTCATAGCTGTAAATGCTTGATGTCCTGGTGTATCTAGGAAGGTTACGCTCTTTGATGTGTCATTATTCAAATGAACTTCATAAGCTCCAATGTGTTGAGTTATACCACCAGCCTCGCCCGCAACAACATTCTCGTTTCTAATATAATCAAGTAAAGAAGTTTTTCCATGATCAACATGTCCCATTATTGTAACAACAGGAGCTCTTGGTTTAAGCAATGATTCATCAACTTCTTCTTCAAGATGTTCTTTGAAATCATCAATTTTTTCTTCTAGAAGGATGGCTTTAAAACCATATTCTTCAGATATTAGAGAACTAGTATCAAATTCTAACCTTTGGTTCATAGTAGCAATTAAACCTAATTCTAAACATTTTCCGATTATATCGGTTGGACTTACATCTAGAACTTCAGCTAATTCCTGAACACTCATATAATCTCTAATATTAATTGTTTGTAATTCTTCAGAGGTTAATTCTTCGTCAATATCACTTTTATCTTTTTTATATTTTTTCTTTTTACCTTTATTATCTATTGCAGCAAGTGTTCTTTTAATTGTCGAGGATACGGATGAATCATCTTTGGAATTATTTTTATCTTCAATATTTTTGACTTTTTTTCTTGGATTTTCAATTTTTGATTGAATTTCAGTTAAATCAACTTTTCTAAATTTTGTTTTAGATGATTTTTTTTCTATTGAAGGATTTTTTTCAGTAGGTTTTAATTCATTTTTTTTGTCATTATTATTGATAATTTCTTTTTTTATATCAGGTTTTTTTAATTCATCAACTTCATTAGCAATAACTTCGTTTTTAGTTTGTTCTTTTTTTGTTACAATTTCATTTACAGGCTTTTTTACTTCAGGCATGAGTATTTCAAGAGATGAACCTTCACTCATTTTTTCTTCAAGCATTCTTGTATGAATTTCTTTTCTAGTTTTTTCTTTTCTATATCTTTCAACAGTAGCTAAATCTTTTTGAAATTCTTCAATTACCATTTGATAAGAAACTTCATCAAGTGGGCTCATATGACTTTTAACTTTTATGTTCATTCTTGATAAAAAATCTAAAATATCTCTATGAGATATGTTTAAATCTTTTGCAACTTGAACTACTCTTCTATTTGATTGTGATGATTCTGACAATATTAATCCCTTTTAATTATCTTTCAAGTAATTATCAATTTTTTCATCAATTGAATTTAACATTTTTTCCCCAACACCTTTTATTAATAAAAGATCATCTTTGTTTGTTTTTTTGTACTGGTCTAACGTGTCAATATTTGCACTTGATAGCATTTTAATCATTTTTTCAGTTAATGTTGACACTTGATCAATGAAAATTTCTTTTTCTTTCTTTGGAGAATTTTCTTCATAGTCAGATTTTTTAACAGCTTCAATTTTATAACCTGTTAAATCAGAAGCTAAATTTAAATTATTATAATTTCTCCCAACACCTGAATCAATTTCTTCATCATCAAAAACTGCTAAACAGTGTTTTGAACTATCATCAATGTATAAATTTAGTGGTTTTGCTGGTGATAAAGCTCTTGATATAAGTATTTCAGGTTGATCACTTTTATTTATTACATCAATTTTTTCACCATTTAATTCTCTAACAACTGATTGAATCCTACTACCCCTCATTCCAACACATGCCCCAACGGCATCAATTCGTCTATCATGAGATATAACTATTATCTTAGCTCTAATACCTGGTGCTCTTGTAATTTTTTGAATTTCAATTATTCCATCTTCAATTTCAGGAACTTCCATCTCAAATAATTTTGCAAGAAATTTATTATCGGCTCTAGAAATAACTATATCTGGTCCATTAGATTTCATTTCAAC
>MDTE01118504.1_pt1 | contig 10383 bp, 7 predicted proteins | sample 811231 | NCBI WGS metagenome assembly MDTE01 (sample SAMN05326651, study PRJNA326480) | marine metagenome | isolation source: seawater | place: Indian Ocean: Red Sea | collected 2010 | reverse complement strand
TGAAACTAGTTTGGTGCCGTAGATGATACTCAAGAATCCTATAGCTGCGAAGAATCGGCTCTGGCTGATACTAGAAAGTGCAAGTCCTATGGATGTATATGTGAATACAAGAGCTAGGCCTGCAAGAATTCCACCTAAAAACATGGGGAGTGTGTCGGCCAAGAAAGCCCAACCCTCTGCCCTGAAGACAATTGCACTGGTGTAGTAAGCGAAGTATGAGAAAATAATTACGAAAGCCAGAATTACAGCTACGCTGAGGAATTTCATAGCTGTGTAGTCGATTCTTGAAATCGGCCTTGAGAAGTAAATCGCGCTTGTCCCATTTTGTCGATCATCTGAAATCATCCCACCGACTACAATAGCTGTTAGTAGTGGCCACATGCATAAGTTTCTAGGAAAGTAACCAAGGATCTGCCCCCATAGATTGTACCGGTTTATCCCCCACATCTTCTCTAGGAATCCACCCCCGTCTCCAGTCAACGAAGAGAGGAACAGCATTGGGATGGGAGTGAGTGATGCCAGGAATATCACCAATATCATCAACCTAACCATTGGATGGTATTGCCTGTGTCCCTTGCTAGTGAAAATCCCATACACATGATGTCTGTATATCGCATAGTTCCTCATCCATCTGGGACCTAGCTTCCCCTCCCACGGCCTGTATTTCTGCTCGAATATCTGACCCATTGAAGCCTGTCCCTTCGAAACTACTGCAGTAGCCTCGTCATCTCCATCTCCAGCTCCGAAAGCTGCCTCCATTCGAGTCTGGCTACCCTCGATGTCTATTTGCTTGTCAGAAACTCAAATCCCTCCCGTATGTTCAGGGGTCATCAGATCTTCAGTACCCTTTATTTCGGCTCCGAGTTTGTCCATTACCAGAAGGAAGATATCTTCCAAATCTGGCTCATACTCTCTCATCTGACGTATCTGTACTCCAGTATTTACTGCTTCTATGAGAATTTTATCGATAGTAGATTCGTCCTCGACCTTTACCCTGATGACTCTACCTAACCTTCTAGTTTCCAAGCCTGAAGAAGACAATGCTTCTTCCATCTTACTTGCCCCTCCCCAAATTGACATCTCGATCTCCCTGTCAACCTGATCTACAAGATCCTCAATATTTCTCTGGACTACTATTCTACCCTTGTGAATCATTACTATACTGCTGCAAAGCTCTTGGACGTCATCCATTACGTGGCTGCTCATCAAGACTGATCTTCTTCCTTCGGTGACTGTCCTGCTAAGGGTCTGAAGCATGAATGAACGTGCCCTTTGGTCTAACCCGTTTGTCGGTTCGTCACAAATTAGAATCTCAGGATCGTGAACTAATGCGCAAGCGAGTTTGGTAGCTTGAAGCATTCCTGTGCTGAAGGTCTCTATCTTCCTGTACCTCTGGTCTTTCAGCCCAACATATTCCAGAACCTCATGTGACCTCTGAGTAGCATGCTTTGAGTTCATGCCCAGTAGTTCGCCCGCGTATCTGACTTGATCAATAGCAAAGAGATTCGGATCTAGTGAGTTGTACTCGGGCATGTATCCAATTTTCGATCTGATAGCCTCCCCCTCTGTCCTGATGTCGTGACCTAGTACGGATCCTTCGCCGGATGTCGTTGAAATTAGTCCCAGTAGGCATTTGAACAGTGTTGACTTACCAGCCCCATTTGGTCCGAGAATTCCCACAGCACCTCTGGGAATCTCAAGGCTAGCATCATCAAGCGCAAGATGTGGTCCGTACATCTTTCGAAGAGCCTTTGTCATGATTATTGGAGCCTCGTCCGATCGATTATCCTCTGGCATGATTTCCCCCGACTCCCGGAGGGAGTCGTACTACGGTCATGCGCCAATCACTTGAATGAATCCCCGAAGCGTTCAATTCACTGATCCTGTTTCACAGCACCCTCTCTGACCTTCACGGCGATTCCCTTTCTAAGATATGACATCTCAAGATGGGTAGTTATTGGTATTCCATGGGCCACTAATGAGCCTGTCGAATCAATCACAAGGCAAGGCTGCCCAGGAATCAAATGTGAGTCTGCACCGGAAATGTAGCCGTGCATGACATTCCTACCCTTGCCCACGAAAGGCACTGCATCATCGATTATACACACCCTAGGAATGCCGGGAAATTCTGAGTCTTTCTCTGTCGAACCGAAAACAGGGATTGGGGACGAATTCATTTCATTAGCAATTTTGGCTCCAGTAGTAGTAAGGGAAATTCCCCCGTCCGTTAGCCTAGGGGAAAGAATATGTTTCCCGTGGGAACTGACGTTAACCAAACGATCAGTTCTGGACTTTCGACTTGTCATTTCATCCGTCATCTTACACCCGTCAGAAGGATTGATTGCACACAGCAAAGCCAATTTATCTACTACTGAGCAACGATCCATCCATTCTCTAATTCTTCCTACATCCTTTCCAACACTCGTAAACTCTCCGGGAATTGCTCGGATCAACGGGATCTCTGTAAGTCCGAAATCTACCAGAGAATCAAGAATCTCGATATCTTCGAAAATTGGATCCCAAATCCCTTCGGGCCCAGTTAGATGACACCACGGGGAGAGGTCTTCGATTGAGAATGGGATGGGACCTACAGGAGTAGAGACCATCACTACCGTCTTTGGTTCCTCGAGGAGGTGCTTGATCACGGATTCCATTGCAGTGACTCGCCATGGAGGAGGGGCTCCCTCGATGATAAGCACCCTTTCGGGGGGCCCGGTACTCGAGTCCCACCAAGATCCGGGAACACGCCATCTCGTGGCTAGAAGCGCTTGAATGTGAAGGACGTGTGGTCGGAATTCTATTTCATCTCCTAGCTCTTCCCCGCCGTCTCTGAGAGGGTTTGTAGATGCTATCATTCGAAGCACCGAATCCCCAACAGGTCCGTCATCCGGGTCTTCCAACTGCTCCTGCAGCCAGAGGAAAGCCTCCCTAAGATAAGGGGAGGCGTGACTCCTCTTCTCCGCTAGTTGCCAGATAGAACCATTCCTAATTGCCTCCCTGCATTTTGCCAATTCAGACTGTGTAACCTCCAGATTGTGTTTGGCTAGGATAGTGGACCTATCCTCTGCATCCATGTCTCTTACTTCCTGAGGAGTAAGTCCGAAGAGCGCATGTGAATTGAAGGGCCATTCTAGAATTTCGCTCAGTTTCACTGTTCCCTCTGGAGTTAGGATACGGTCGTCCCTAGCGAAAATTGCGTAAGCAGCACTGTCGAACATATCCACACCGAGTGCGATTGCCATGGGGAATAGCATCGGATGTCCGCATCCGAAGAAGTGTATTGGCCTGTCTGGAGGTAGGTTAGACTTGGATGCAAGAAGTATCTCGAAGAGCTCCTGATACCTCTGTTGTTCCATCAGGGGTACTATCCCCCCTATTGGATGTACTGCGAATCCCCTACCTGCGCTCTCGGCTGATCCCATCAATAGCGCCGATTTAGCTCTGAGATCGGCATGAGTCCCACCTTGGATCGGACCATTTAGTAACATCTCTTCCCCTGAAATAGTGAGTGATGGTGTGGAGCGGTCAGCAGTCTCCTCTACCGCCCTCTCCAATTGCTCTCTAGTCATATCTGGCCGCCCGAATACATCGAGCATGGTGCCTATATCCACTCCCATTTCTTTCTGGAAATTAACAATCTCCTCGGGACCGACCTCAACGTCACCGTAAACGTAAGATTGGAAGGTCCCTGAGTCGGTCACTACTGCTCCGGGGAAGTCGAGCAGAGAATGTATTCCATCTGAAATTGCCTCGGACCGGAGTTCTTCATGCTTCCAAATCACGTATGAGTTTGTTATCAAGGCCTCTATTCGGTATTTATCCCACATCTCCCTAGGTTCTATAGTCCTAAGATTTGGATTGATAACAGGTAGAAGCATGGGGGTAGTGATTATTCCGTGCTTGGAGTGAAGTCTGCCTATTCTTGCTGCCCCATCCCGATGTTTTATCTCAAAGAGACCCCAGTCATGATCTCTACAGGGATCGGGGTTCTTGCGTTCGACCATGGCACCTGCATGGAGTAGTCGTCATCAATCCTCGGTTGAACGTGCCTCTACCCTGAGTGTCACTTCTCCGTCTGAAAGGGACAGCGAGACCTCGTCCCCCGTGTTTACTTGGATAGTCGGATCGTCCTCGAATCCATGAGCGTAGGGCACTCCCAAGAGGGATGCTGCGGGGAGTGTGAGCGGGCAAACATCTCGATTCACAATGGCCTTCGGTCCGAAACCTGTGTATATCAGCCCCATCAGAACATAAGGTGCGACCGTAGATCCGGATCCCTTTGGATAAATTAGTACCGTGTCCCTGATAGGGATCCCATCGAGTGGATGACCTGGCTCCTCGATAACGCCAGTGTCCCTGTTCACGTATCCTAGGTAAGTTATTGGAACGTCTGTGACCAGGGCCTTACCGGAAACCTCCCATTTAGTTTGGCTTGGAATGCCCATCCCCATTGACTCGAAGGGGGCATGCTGAGGGGTCTTGGCAGTGTGGATAGGGGTTGCTGAATGGCCATCCAACTCAGGAATAGGGCCATCGGCAAGAGAGTCATCGAACGCATGGGCGACGCAATCGATTATTGGGGCTACACTCGTAGGGATTCGGTTCAGACCACTAGTTAGGTAATGTTCAGCCTTTAGAGAGTTAGTCAGAAGATGGTTATACTTTGAACGGTTGTATGGGGTAACCTCAGGGCAGGTATCCTTCAGGACGAGAGCTCCCGCCTCCTCTAGTAAATCCAAAGTCCCATCAACGGTAATCAATTCAAAATTATGGGAACTCATGAACAACCAGAGTCTATGGTCGGGGATAACTTCGCCCAATTCCATCCTAGCTCTAACTGCTGCTGCTGTTTCCCTGGCCTCCCCAACGCTAGCCTGAGGACATCCTATAACCACTAAATCGACCTTACCTCCCGGAGAAAGATCCCTGTATCTCTGACCAAGGTCATCGTCCGTGAAAGTCAACTCACCCTGGTACGATTCAACTACAGGGGAATCTGGGGTGATTCCATCGGCCCAAAGCATTGGACAACCATAGTTTGCTGCTGATGCAGTCAAGGCCTTCTGCATCTCAAAGCTAGCCATTGGGAGGCCTACTATCCTGGGCATAGGCCCCCATGGCAGATTCCAGGTCGGGAGTACTTGCTTGCCAATCCAGTCACCAAGTATACTCCAATCTGTGAGGTTGGTCATTTGAGCCTCGATATTGACTAGGATGTTGGGGATCCTGTTTGACTCGATATGTAGGCCCCACTTTGGAGCCCAGCCTGTTAGAGCTGTGGCAAGAGCGGAGAGTCCTGATTCTCTATTCGTGATTAGCGATGTATAGGAGTTGGAGAAGCAAACGGCATTTGACTCAGCCCAGGAACCTATGCCCTCCTGAACATCTATCCCGCGGTCATATGGGGTGCACGAAAGTGTTGCCTCGATTCCCAACTCAGAGTAAGCATGAACTATCTCGAACTGCTGCTCTAGGAAGTCAGGGTAATCTATTCCCATCTCTTTCATCTTATCGTGATCACAACCGGCAGAATTCAGCGTAGTGGGGATGGCCACGACTCCTCGTTCATCCCCTGAGAGGTCTGATAGGAACCTCCTCAGCCCGTGTCCGCCGGTAATCACACTGACCCCAGAAACATGTGCATTTCCGACTTGGATGAACTCTGAGGCACCGGCTGTGGAAGCCAGATCCACTACGAGTCTAGCTGCCTTCTGCTTGGTTGGCCCTTTAGAGCCATCCAGCATGGAGCTTAGTTCGGAGGGTATTCGCACAGCAACCGGTCGAAGTACCGCTCCTTGAATGCCACGCTCAAATATCAAGAAAGTACGCTAGTAAGTGATTTAGTTTCCACGGCCGAAATCAGCTAATTCATGATATCTTGAGAGACATTATGAGAGCCTGCATTTTCACCTCCACCTTACTCTAGAGGCTATATTTTTGGAAATACATCTGAATAATAATAACTCTAAATAGCGCAATTATTAGTGTCCATTAAATAACTAATATTCTAGCAGTAGAGCGATAACACATGGCAATTAGTGAAGTAGATGGTGAAAGTAGAAGAATACCGGTGACAGTGCTGACTGGGTTCCTGGGTTCTGGTAAGACGACTCTCCTGAATCATATACTAACCAGCACAGAGCATAAGATGAAATTCGCAGTAATTGAAAACGAATTCGGAGATGTAGGCATTGACGAAAATATTCTAGTCGAAAGTTCCGAAGAGAGCATAATTGAGGTGATGAATGGCTGTATTTGCTGCACAGTTAGGGGTGATCTAACGGAAATGCTCGATAAAATGTATGAGAGAATAAAAGACTTCGATGGAGTCCTGATTGAGACGACCGGTTTGGCAGATCCAGCCCCAGTAGCACAGACCTTCTTCGTCGACGATAATATTGTGGAGAGGTACAAGCTGGATGGGATAATTACTGTTGCTGATGCCAAGCACGTCACGCAGCACGTTGACGAAGAAAAGCCCGAAGGCGTCGAGAATGAGTCCGTTGAACAGCTTGCCTTTGCTGATAGGATAATTTTGAACAAAATTGACCTTGTTTCCGAAGAAGAGCTGGGAGAGGTCGAAAGAAGAATCAGGTCAATCAATAGATTCGCCCCCCTTTATCGAACTGAAAACAGTATCATTGATCCAAAGGAGCTTATCAACATAGGATCGTTTGATTTGGAGCGAACATTAGAGATGGATCCCGAATTCCTCGATACCGAAGCGGAGCACGAGCACGACGAGCGCGTAACGTCCACCAGCTCGAAATTTGAAGGGGCACTTAACGTAAACAAACTCAATAGTTGGATCGGAGAACTGTTACAGAACAAAGGCGAGGATCTATTCCGATACAAAGGTGTTCTAGCTGTTAAGGGTACGGATCAAAAATTTGTATTCCAGGGCGTCCACATGCTATTTGGAGGTGGTTTCAGCTCAGAGGTTGCGTCATGGAAGGAGGATGAGGTCCGTGAGTGTCGTTTCGTCTTTATCGGTCGAGATCTGGACCATGAAGAGCTGCAGGCAGGATTAATGCAGTGCATCGCAGAAGATCTACGGTTCGATGTGGGAGATACCGTCTATGCAAATATTGGGGAGTTCACCGAGGGCAAGATTCTGAAGTGCTGGGATGATGGGAACCCGTACAGAGTAGAAATCCAAAACGAGGAGAGGTCTAATGTTTGGGTCCCTATCGACAACGATGATTATGTCAGAAGATATATTTGAGCGGAGAGAAAGATGTCCCCCCGAGTGGTTGTCTGCAATGGTTGCTGCTGTGGGAGTATCGAGAAGGGGCATAGTGAGGTCCCAGTAGACCACCTGAAGAAATCGTGGGAAGAGAATAATCTAGGAAGTAGAGTGGAACTCATGATTTCAGGTTGCTTGGGTCCTTGCAAAATGCATAATGTCTCTGTGCTGGTAACGGAAAGCGACGTGTATTGGCTCGGTGACCTTGGTGAAGAAGAGCATTACAAATCACTAGTTGAATGGGGCAAGGAAGTGGCACGTGACGATCAGTCTGAGAAACTACCAGATATCCTAGCAGACAGGCGATTTGAACCTATGAATGTAAAAGAGGACATTATTAATTCTATTACGATTAATCGGAAAGTGAAACACGATTAATTTGGCGGAAAAAAATAAGATAGAGATGTTATGATTATGAGTTATTTCCTGGATTTAATAATGGTGCTAATTGGGTCTGGTACAATCCCACAATGCCAAATATTGTCGCGGCAACAACAGCGATCATAGTCCCACTCCCAGTACTCATTTCGGATGATAGGTACAGCCCTATGAAAACGGATGTTAGACCAAAAAACTGTGTCCATATGAGGCATGATCGGAAGCTCTTTCCTATGATCTGCGCTGTAGCTGATGGGGTAACCAGAAGTGCAGTAACCAATAGTGTTCCAACGACCTGGACCATGCTAACAACTACTGCGGCGGTAGTGACGCTGAAAAATAGGCCAATAGCTCTTGCCGGGATTCCTTGAACCTGTGCTGCTATTGGATCGATAGTAGTAGCAAGCAAAGCATTCTTGAGCAGTAAGAGGGAGGTTATGGAAAACAGACTGATGATAACAATTAGGTCCAAATCCTTCTCATCGATCAGGAGTACGCTCCCAAAAAGATAGCCTTCTACATCAATTGTCACGCCCCCTCCGTACATCCTGAGAATCACTAGACCGAATGCAAGCATCCCTGTCAAGAAGATAGCAATCGAAGCATCCCCTGTTACGATTTCGGCCCTCTGCATCTCAAAAATCAGAATTGCTGCAATTGTACTGAAAAGAAGGGCGAACCAGAGAGGAGAGGATGAGCCCAGAACTAGACCAACGCAGATGCCTCCGAATGACACATGTGCGAGACCATCCCCAATCAGTGACAGGTTCCTTACCAAAAGGAAAGAGCCCAGAAAACCAGCAACTACTGTGACCATTACCGATGCGACTAGGGCATTCTGGAACAAACCGGAAAAGAAGTGAGGGAATATCTCGCCAGGGACATAAGGGGCGATTCGCTCAAGCAACGGGCTAATGAGTTCCATTAGAGCTGATCCGACTCCCATTCTTATCCAACCTCATACCATGATTCAGATCTTTCCGAGTGGGTGTGTTCTATCCCGCGAAGATTAGCAAGCTGGGAATGATCCGGCAGATTTTCTGGTGACCCATCGTATTGTATCCCCCCGTCCAGAAATAATATCCTATGTGTCGTTTGAATTACCGCCGAGAGATCATGTGAGACCATAAGGATCGTTTTACCATGATGGTGGCATAAATCGTCCAACAGCTTTAGCAGGGAGTTTCTGGATGCACGATCGACACCTACCAAGGGTTCGTCAAGTAAAATGAACTCTGTGTCCGATGCAAGCGCTCTGGCGATTACAGCCCTCTGGAATTGGCCCCCGGATAACCGAGAAACATCGATATCCGCCATATCAGAGAGGCCGGTCATCTCCATAGAAGTCTTGACCCTTCTCTTCATTTCCAAGTTCATCATCCCCCATAAGTAGTTTTTATGATTCAAAGTACCTAGTTGAATCAGTTCCCTAACAGTGATATGAACACCGTTCGGCAGTTGTGTTGCTGTTTGAGGGACCCAGCCCACCATCCCGATATTCTTGTTGGAGGCGGGCCTGTCACCAAAGACCGAAACAGTACCATTCATAGCCTTAAGAATTCCAAGAATCGTCAGCAAAAGAGTTGTCTTTCCGCTGCCGTTCGGCCCAACTAGTCCTACGAATTCGCCCCTTTTTATGTCAATAGAAATTCCATCCAGAACCTCTTCTCCGGATCTACTAACCTTCAGGTCCCTAACACTGAGGATTGTTTCTTCGGATTTATCTCGGGACATCCTACCATTTTCTCACTATATAGAAAGCCATGAGCCAAAAAGGGCTATCGCAAGGAAAATTATGCCGCTCATTTCCATAAACTTAGTTATTAAATTCATATTCTCACCCTAACTTAGACGTCATTTCATTCAGATTTAGATGGGTTTTGGCGAGAGGAGGTACGGAAACCGAGAATGATGCTGGGTGATGCTTTCTCCCCTCGCCAACGTGAGTATTTAGCACTCTAGAAATGGTAGTCTGGATCACCATATTCACTCCCAAATGGAATACGAGCGTCATTTGGCCGACTAGCAACCAAGGCCGGTCTTGAGACTCTCCAAGCTCTTCCTCATCAGTGAGATGTAGTCGTCGGTAGAGTCCTTTGGAGGTAGTTCCATTGTGTATAGGTACTCTACGCTGACACCGTTTGGCATCGTATCGGATATGGTCTGCTCGACTATGCTGTCTACGGCCGAGACCGACGTGTATTCCTCAACGAAAAGGATCGTTATTCCCTCCTCATTGATCTCCTCGACGGCTTCGGCGATATCAGCAGCTGACGGTTCCCCTTCTGGGTCGAGGCCATGGATTGAAATGAACTTCAGATCGTATCTCTTTGCCATGTAACTGTATGCGTTGTGGTTGGCAATCACCTTGGTGTCGGTGCACGTTGAGTCACTGGGGAGTGTAGTCTGGAATTCAGCATGCAGGCTATCTAGCTGTGCCATGTAGGACTCAGCATTGGCCGTGAAATCGTCCTCTCCACTAGGGAATGCGGCCTTCAGTGCCTCTAGGACTACCTGGGCCTGCTGCTTGAATGCTAATGGGTCTAGCCAGCTGTGAGGGTCGTAATCGAACTCCTCCTCGCCCTCACCGGCTTCCAACTCCTCCTCATCACCGTGCTCGTCATGATGGCCGTGATCGTGAGCTTCGGAACTCTTCTGCACCACTGGCTCTATGTCAGCCCCTGCTGAGTCTTTCAGATAGTGCTGGTCGCGCTCGAACTCCGTCGGTACGTGCTGGGCGAAGACCGTAATCCCCGTGA
>MDTE01048567.1_pt1 | contig 10383 bp, 4 predicted proteins | sample 811231 | NCBI WGS metagenome assembly MDTE01 (sample SAMN05326651, study PRJNA326480) | marine metagenome | isolation source: seawater | place: Indian Ocean: Red Sea | collected 2010 | reverse complement strand
GGAGAAACTCGTTTGGTCCGTGAGCATTTGAATGAGGACCTAAAACTCCGGTAATGACAAACTGGGCTTCCGGGAACGCATCTCCCAGCATTCCCATAAATGGGATGGTACCACCTTCACCAATATAAAGTGCTTTTTTTTCATACATTTTTTGTGAAGCGTTTTGAACAGCATTTTTAAGCCAAGGCTGTAATGAAGGTGCATTCCACCCGGATGCTGGCTCTTCAAAATTCAAACTCACTTTCGAACCATAGGGAGGATCGGTTGTTAAAATCTTCTCAAGATTTGATTGTGCAATTACTGCATCGAGTGTAGGAGGAAGCCGAAGGGATAATTTTAAGGATGTGAAAGGGCGTAACACATTACCAGAATCTTTTATGAGAGGAAGACCTTCTGCGCCTGTAACACTAAGCATGGATTTCCATGTGTTATTTAACAATAATTCAACAGGATCATCCAAAACTGGGTTACTGTTTTTTATCCATGGGAACGCTCTTACAAAATCATCACCCAATACTGAGATTGTTTCTTTTGCCTGAGCTCTCCTCTCTTTTGGAATTTCTGTTGTAAAATCATTCGGAATGATTGTGCCGGTTTTCTCATCTTCAAGTCTAGACAAAAGTTGCCTTGCAATTCGAAAAGAAGAGGGGACAATGCCACTTCCGCCACCTGAGTGTATACCCTCAGTTAGTATGTCCACTCTCAAAGTGCAACCAATAAGACCACGCAGAGAAGTCGTCAGCCAAAACTGATTATAGTTTCCAGCCCCTGAATCGAGACAGATTACTAAATCCGGAGAACCAATCAATTGTTTTTGCTGATCAACATAAAAAGGTAAATCTGGGGAACCGCTTTCTTCACAAAATTCAATTAGAACAGTAATTTTTGGATGTGGGATGTTAAACAATTTCAAAGCTTTTAGGCTGCAAACAGAAGCAAAAATAGCATAGCCATCGTCTGCACCTCCTCTACCATATAATTTTTCTCCATCTAATACCGGTGTCCATGGACCTAATCCATCATTCCAGCCTGTCATTTCTGGCTGTTTATCCAAATGACCATACATGAGAACGTTTCCCGGAATACTCCCCGGAATTTCCAATATAATCAATGGAGTTCTGTTCTCACTTTGAAATGAATGGATTTTCCAATCATCCTCACCATGAATGTGAACCCAATCCATAGCAAGGCGAAGAACCTTATCCATATGACCATTTTGTTTCCAATTTGGATCAAAAGCAGGGGATTTATTGGGGATCTTAATATAATCCATTAAATGAGGAATGATGTTCTCCTGCCAGAAATTATTAGTAAAACGGTTTAAGTCAGATGTTTTCATACATATTTCAAAATATAATTATGTAGAACCTAACCACTTTAAGAAGATGTGAAAAGAAGATTACTATTGAACATCTACTTCGGTTTTTTGAAAACAAGCGCTAAAGTAGATGAGAGTATCATTGTTGAATGAGTCATACATTTTACTACCTTTTAAACCAGCATAAGATTCAAATGTTTTTTGTAATAATTTTGGAACCGATTGACTGATAGCTCTTTTTCTTTTTTCCGTCATTTTGGATAAAGCATTCAATATATTTTTAGTAATATTTTGATGTTTTATCAATTTTAAACCTGATTTTTCAAACTTATTAAATAATTGATCCATGATTGTATTCTCTCGGAAGTCGCAAATTAGAAAGAATCCTCCGGGCTTTAAAACTCTGAATACTTCATTTAAAAACGAATCCATAGAACCATAACAGTGTGATGATTCAATATTTAGAAGAACATCGAAGGATTCAGCATTAAAAGGTATTTGTTCAGAATCTCCTACCATAAAATTCAAATTGTCAATATCATAAAGGGAATTGCATAATTTCACAGCGGTCTCTGATATATCAATTCCTGTTATATCTAAAGGATTTAGCTTTTGTGCTATATAAGATGCACCACCGCCTCTACCTGAGCCAACTTCCAATATAGATTTTCCTTCTAAATTTATTTGGGATGCTACATGGTGGTAAAGTTGAATTGGGTATCTTTCTTTTTCATCAGTGGAATTTAATTCAGGGTGAAAACTTTCTTCATAGTATCCGTAATTCATAAACCGAAAATCTGGATTCGGAGCTTTAGATGCAAAAATTGTGTACCACTTTTTCCAAAACCACCGTTTTATTTTTGGTGAATAATGAATAAACCAAACTAAAAGCCTTTGTATCATATAAGAAACTCAGGATGAGCTATGGACTGTATTGGGCAATTATTAATGTCTGAAATCAATTTTTATGTTATCCTGTATGACTAGACAAGCCAACAGAATTCCTAAACCATTTGCAAATAGATCCTTTTTACTTAAATATCCTCGTGGTTTTTGCATATCATATAACTCTTTCATTACCCCTGCGCTAGCAGAACTCATTACAGAATAGTGGATTGCGTCTCTTTCATCAAAATTCATATTATTCACTAGAATATACTGACTACTCAAGGTCCACAAAAAACTATAGGTAAAATGCTGTACTTTATCAAATGCCAGCCATTTATCTCTAACGATTATTGAATCCTGTTTTACGGTCTCTGAGAAACTAAAAGAAATTAGAAACAATGTAATTGGAAAATAAATTTTTAATTTCATTTATTTCGAGTGAAATGTTTTAATCTTTTTTTTCAGTAAGTTCAAATCCTATTCCAAATTATAGCCATGAAAAACCATAAATACCAAACCCTCTTCATATATGTACTGCCCCAAAAATTGTGGCACCTCCATACCCGATTATAATACTAGAATTAAAAAATAGAATTCCAGCTTTAAAATAATTTTTGCTTGGCATAGTAGTAAGAACCTAAAAAAATATTGTACATGTATGGGAGTAAAGACTATTATAAATTCCATTTTGAATAAATTTAGAATTTAAATAGTTAGTTTTAACATGATTCGTACATTCCTACTTTTAGCAAGTGTTTATGTTATTGGGTTGGCTAGTTATATCATTTACATTAACAGGAATACCCTTAGAGAACAATGGAATGATTTTATCCATTTTTTTTCGTCTTCACAGTTCAAAAGAAATATTTTCCGGAGTATTATAGGTATTCTAATCCGATTAATTCGAAAAAGGATTTTTAAGATTTAAATATTCATTATTTAAAAGTTTAGCACTCTATCTTATAAAAACTGGTTTATATCTTGATGATAGTGACTCATCATATAAATAATTATCGAGATTAAAAGACATAATTCCATCAATGTCACTTATACTGTTAGTGATAATGTATCGTGCCATTGCTCCCCTAGCTTTCTTAGCAAAAAATGATATTATTTTTGGTTTCCCATTCCTAACCTCCTTAAATACAGGTGTAACAACTTCAGCTTTAACTATTTTCATATTAACGGCTTTAAAATATTCCACAGATGAACAATTTATAATGATTTTCTTTTCATGATTAGCAAGTTCATCAATGAGAAATTTAGAAATGAGATCGCCCCAAAAATCATAGAGCGATGTTCCTTTGTTAGTTTTTAGTTTAGTGTTCATCTCTAACCTATAGGGCATGATAATATCCATTGGACGCAACAATCCATATAGCCCGGAAAGTATCCTTAAGTTATTTTGTGCAAATTCTAAATCTCTAGTGGTAAGTGTACCTGCGTCAAGCCCAACATATGTTTCCCCCTCAAAAGAGAAAATTGCTTGTCTTGCTGAGTCAATCGTAAAAGGAAGTCTCCAATTTTTGAACCTTTTTGATGTTAAGGAGGATAGATTATCGCTAATCCCCATTAGTTTTTGAAGATCAGTGAGATCAAACTTTTTAAGAATATTAACTAATTCCTGTGATTTTTCTAGAAACATACATTGTGTTTGTGCATGACTCGTAGCAAAGCAATCAGGTGATAGTTTTTTTGCAGGAGAAAGGAGCGTAATCATGATTAAATTTAAAAACAAATTCCCTTTTTATACAATTGGCAGGCCGAGCCCTTATTAACCAAGGGAAAAAATAATGATAAAAATAATTAGAGCTTGACAACTAAACAAAACTATGGAAGTTTTGTCTCAATCATATTGGACATTGTAAAATAAATTTTAATTCCTAATTTGGAATAATATAAAAACAGTATTTGTCTAACGTTCTACATTAAAATTGAATTATATGATAGTAAATAAATTTATTCAAACACCTATTGTGTTTTTAATAATTGTATCAGCCTGTTTTGGTGAGTTCTCTATTGAAGAGGACTCAGAAGAACGGCTTATAATTAATTTTGCACAAAATCCAAACTCGCTGTCTATAAGTGATATAAGAGAAAATATTTATAATAAAATAAGTATGAGTGACCCTAATACTTATAAAAGTGAAAACTCTATAATTTTACAAAAAAAAGATAGAAAGTTTTTATCTCATAGATTAAAAAATATTATCAATCATAATACCAAAATTAATTTATTCGATATTGATTCCTTAGAGCTTACATCTGAAAATCTAATTAAGCTATCCCAGTCAAATATATATTCTGTTTCTGAAACTATGGTTATGCGTGATGTTGTTATATTTAATCTTAGTGTTAACCCCATAAAGTGGAATCAAGAAACAAACATGATTGAGATAGTTCAAAATGTCGATATTATATTTGAATATGGAGCAGAGTTAGAAGAGCTAGATGTAACCCAGCAAAAGAGTAAAACCTTTGAGGATATATTTAGTGGAATTATTTTTAATTATAATTTGGATAGCGCTAGAGAAATTGATTATCAAAGCCCAGCTATATTGTATATATGTGGCGGAAATATTGAAACTAACTATAGTTTTCTAAACTTAATTGAATGGAGGAGGAAACAGGGGTTCACAGTATATACTGCTTCCTTAGATGAAACAGGTTCTTCATCTTCATCCATAAAAAATTATATTTATTATGCATATGATAACTTTGATCCTAAGCCTGAATATGTTGCACTTGTTGGTGATGCAAATGGAAGCTATTCAGTCCCAACATTTTATGAGTGTTGGAATCACGATGTATGGGGCGATGCATGTGAGGGAGACCAGCCGTACTCACAGCTGGTAGGTAACGATTTATTTCCTGAAATAATAGTAGGGAGAATTTCAATTAGGTCAACAAGTGATATGTCAGTGATTAGCAGTAAAATCATCAACTATGAAAAGGCAAGTGCTCTAAATGAAATTGAAGATTACTATACTAGAGCTGCACTTGTGGCGGATCCCAGTAGTTCAGGTCAATCAACTATTTTTACTAACCAATATATTGAACAGCTGTTATCTCAATTTGGATTTGAAGATATAAATACCAATTTTGGAAATGGTGGATATGATAACTGGATGGAGGATCAGCTTGAGGACGGTGTTTTGTATCTTAATTACAGAGGTTATAATGGAGCAAGTGGTTTTGATGCGTATGATATAAATGACGCTAATAATGGGCCTATGTTACCATTTGCAACCTTTTTGACATGTAATACAGGTAATTTTGCTGAAGATAATGCTAGTCTTTCAGAATATTTTTTAAGAGCAGGAACATTATCTAATCCTAAGGGGGCAATCGCATCTGTTGGTACCGCTACTGGGAATACACACACTCTCTTCAATAATATTGTAAATATGGGTATTTATAGTGGGTTATTTAATAAAAACCTTCAGACCGCAGGACAGGCAATTGTTAATGGTAAGCTAGAGCTTTTAAATACATATCCTTCTAACCCTTATAACTGGATATCTGCATTCTCACAGTGGAACAATCTAATGGGTGATCCTGCCACACATTTGTGGACAGCAAAACCTCAAATAATGATCCTTAACTATCCTTCTCAAATTTATTATGGGACAAAACATCTCGATATAATAGTGAAAGATCTAAACAATATACCAATACAAGATGCAAGAGTAACTTTGATAAAAGGAGATAATGAAATATTTGAGACAAAATTAACGGACCAAAATGGGTTTGTAAGAATTACATTTGATTATGAAACAGATGGACCTATTTCTCTGAATGTAACAAAACAAAATTTTAAACCTGAAGAGGAAACTATAAATATTATTTCAAATAGCGTCTCTATTTATTGTGATAATCCAAATAATATTTTTTATGAGGATGGTAATACATCTCCTGAACCTGGTGATAGTATCTTTTTTTCCGTTCCCCTCAAAAACTATGGAACAAGCTCAGCATTTGGAGTAACTGCGCTCTTGGAAACAAGCAATCCGAACGTTACTATAATTAATGCTAATTCTTCGTATGGGATTATTGAGCCAGATCAAGAAATAAATGGTACTAACTTTGGAATATTGCTGTCCACATCTACTCAAGATAAAGAAGACTGTGAACTATTACTTACAATTAGTGATAACTCATCCTTACAATGGCAATCACCAATAAACATCGATGTTTGGGGCACAAAAGTCAATATAGATAATGTCTTAATTCCAAATAATATCATTGAACAAGGGAGTTTAACTGAAATTAGTTTAGAGTTATTTAACTTGGGTAGAATAGCTACATCAAATAATCTATATGGAATCCTTGAGTCAACAGAGCCTCTTGTGCAAATCTTAAGTAGCGAAACATCTTGGGAATCTATTGACCCGGAAGATTATCAGGTTTCTAATAATCCATTTACAATATTTCCATCTTCTGAATTATTTGGTGGAACAATAATACAAATGAATCTTATTCTTAATGGAGAAGGTGGATTTCAATTAGATCTCCCTTTTACCATAACTATAGGTGAAATATCTGAGAATGATCCTACCGGTCCTGATTCATACGGATATTACATTTATGACTCAGAAGATATTTATGAATTGTCACCACAATATGATTGGATTGAAATATCTGATGTAGGTGATAATCTAAATCTTGATGACCCGGGTAACGGTAGAGGGTACTGCAGTGAGGAAGACGATATGGTCTGCAATACCGATGAAGATTGTGACCCTCCAGGATGGGGAGACTATGGCTTTTGTGAGTTTACAGAAGCTACTAAAACTGTTAACCTTCCATTTGATTTTAGGTTTTATGGTGAGAGCTATTCTTTAATCAGTATTTCATCTAATGGATGGATAGCTTTTGGCGAAACTGATATGAGTTCTTTTCGAAATTATGGTGTTCCTGGACCAGGTGGCCCGTCACCAATGGTTGCTGTATTTTGGGACGACCACCGTACGACAGGTGGTGGAGAGGTCTATACATATTTTTCTCAAGAAATAAATGCATTTATAGTACAATGGGATGATATGGATACATATTTTAATGGTTCAGACAATACTTTTCAAGCGATTCTGTATAGCTCAACGGTACCACCAAATAACGACTCTGAAATAAAACTACAGTACAAAGAATTTAATAATTCATCCAGCGGAAGTTTTTCAGGATATACTCCTATACATGGAGGATATTGTACAGTTGGGATTGAGGATGAGACAGGCAACAGAGGACTTCAATATACTTTTAATAATGACTATCCTATCTCTAGTCATTTTTTAGAAGATTACTCAGCTCTATTTATTACAACAATGTCCCCACAGACCATTCCAATTCCTAATCTTAATTATGAACCAGCTTCGATTTCTATAAACATTCTTTCTGAAGAATACTTTGAACAGGAAATTACTATTGAGAATTCAGGAGATAGTGGTTCTAATTTAAATTATGCTATTACAAAGAATTATCCCCAATCAGAATCTCCTTTTGAAACAGCTGGGGGAGGCCCCGATGAATATGGTTATTTTTGGACAGACTCCAGATTAGATACAAACAGCCAGTTTAACTGGGTCAATATATCTGATGGAGATTTAGTTGAATTTGAGCACAATGACCAAGCTTCAGGACCTTATGATATTGGATTTGACTTCCCTTTCTATGGAGTAAATTATAATCAGTGCATTATAAACCCAAATGGATGGATTGGATTTACATCTGATAATGATGGGTGGAGCAATCAAGAGATACCCCAAATTGATGCACCTAGAGCTGCGATATTTGCGTTCTGGGATGATCTAAATCCGATTAATAACTCAAATGATAGTGGATTGGGAGAGGTTTATTTTAAAACCGATAATAATACATTTACCATCTGGTATAATGATGTAATTCACTATCCAGGGAACTACAATGGTGTTTATAATTTTCAGATAGTTTTACATGATGGTGGTGACATATTGGTAAACTACCAATCTATGGATGGTGATATTGAGTCTGGAACAATCGGTCTACAAGATTTTACAGGAACACGTGGCTTGCAGGTTGCCTTCAATCAATTTTACGTTGAGAATGAGTTAACGCTTTATTTAAAATATGATTTTTATGATTGGTTAGATATAGAACTTGAACCACAAAATTTGATAGGGATACTATCTGCAGAAGAAAACTTCGGCTTTATGACTAGCGTTGCTTCCGATTCATTAGATAGTGGTAACTATAATATGATTCTAAAAATCCTATCAAATATTTCTTCCGCATCCATACCTGTAGATATGAACATTAGTGATGGGCAAGAAATCATTTCACAGGATATTTTAATTAATTCTGGTTGGAACATTGTTGGACTTCCCTTATATGTTGAAAACAATAACTATGAGGTTGTTTTCCCTCAGGCAAATGAAAATACACTTTTTTACTATGACGGAATGTATATGGTTGATAGTACCTTAACCCCTGGAGATGGCTATTGGCTTAGGTTTGACAATGAAGAAACAGCTATTGTTACTGGTATAGCAGTTAATGAAATTGTTTTAGAGCTTAATGTTGGCTGGAATCTTATTTCTGGCCCTATTAATAATTTTAATATTAATAATGTGATTGATATTGACAATATAATTGTTCCAAATACTCTATTTGGTTTTAACCAGACGTACTACAACACAGATATACTTATACCGGGGAAAGGTTATTGGGTGAGATCAAACCAAGATGGTGTAATTACCTTTACAGATATGGAACTATCAAGAATAATAAAAAAAGATTCTAATCTTATTGAAAGCATAAACACTCTCAACATAAATGGTATGAATCTTTACTTTGGCATTTCTATCTCTGAAGAGAAAATGCTGAGTTACAGTTTACCACCTAAACCTCCTGAGGGAGCTTTTGATGTACGATTTAAAGATGGTTGGAGGATTGTAAGTGACTATGGCGAAATAGAAGTAAAGTCTATTGGCGAGACTTTCCCTATTCGTTATGATATCAAGATTGATAAAGAACCAAACCAGGAATGGATTTTAACATCTCAAAGTGGAAAAGTTTATACTCTTAATGGATCGGGAGAGATTATAGTTCCATCAGAAGAAAAGTTTACATTACAACTCAAAGAAGTACTACCTAATATCTTTGCATTGTATCAGAACTTCCCCAATCCTTTCAATCCTATAACAACACTGAGGTATGACCTGTCTTCAGATGCTTTAGTCACACTGACCGTTTTTGATATGCTTGGAAAAGAGGTAACACAACTTGTTAACACAACCCAAGAGGCAGGCTTTAAGTCGGTTCAATGGGATGCTACAGACTCTATAGGCAGACCTGTAAGTGCTGGAGTCTATCTCTATCAGATTCAGGCTGGAGAGTTTGTGCAGACTAAGAAAATGGTGTTGTTGAAGTAGTCTTTTAAAAAAGTGGGGATGTGGTGAAAATTCTAAGGCACACTACCTAGAACAAGTTCAGCTCGCCTTGGTGTAGCGGGGTGTGTCCCACTTTTGGGTATATTTGATTGAGTTTGAATAAGTATGAAACAAAAATGCCCCATCAATTAATGAGGCATTTCTGAAGAGGAACTTGGTTTCTCTCGTGTACGCCTGGAAGGACTCGAACCTTCAACCAATGGCTTAAGAGGCCACTGCTCTACCAATTGAGCTACAGGCGCAAATTTATAGAGGGTTAAAAATATCCTGTTTAAAACTACATGAAATTACATCATTTTAGTTTTTTTTAACTATGACATAATTACTATAAATATAAATGATGTATTATCATTACATCTGCCTATATGACATATTTATATGCCTTTACAGTGTTAAAAGTTTTAATATTTCCTGATATTCGATATTGGTACAATCTGTGCTGGATAAAGTAAAAAAAGGAAAACATTATGGAAAATAAACAACAAATAAATCCCGAAAAAAACGTAAATGTATTGGAAGCATATGGAATTGATTTGACACAACATGCTAGAGATGGAAAAATTGACCCTGTTATAGGGAGGGAAGATGAAATCAGACGAATCATACAAATTTTATCTAGGCGCACAAAAAACAATCCAGTTTTGATTGGTGAACCGGGAACTGGAAAAACTACAGTTGCAGAGGGATTAGCACGTAGAATCATAGAAGGAGATGTCCCAGAGAATTTAATGAAAAGTCGACTTATCGGACTTG
>MDTE01038652.1_pt1 | contig 10384 bp, 15 predicted proteins | sample 811231 | NCBI WGS metagenome assembly MDTE01 (sample SAMN05326651, study PRJNA326480) | marine metagenome | isolation source: seawater | place: Indian Ocean: Red Sea | collected 2010 | reverse complement strand
CACAAAAAATTATATATATTAAATTTTTTATTACTTTTCCTGACTGTTCCATGGTTTTTTTATAATGATTCCAAATACATGATCATGGGAATTCCTAGTTGGGCATTTTATTCTTTATTAGTGACATTTTTGTATGCTGTTATTATTTATGTTTTAATAAGAAAATATTGGTTTACTAGAGATTATAAAGAGGATTTAGATGAATAGCATGATGTCTTCCCCTTTATTGGATGGTTCAGGGATAATATTTTTATTTTTGTATTTATTTTCTTTAATTGGCATAGGACTTCTAGGATATTTTTCAAAAAAAGAAAATAGTTTAGGTGATTTTTATCTTGCAGGAAGAGGAATGGGTGGGTTTGTATTATTCTTAACTCTTTATGCAACCCAGTATAGTGGTAATACCATGATTGGTTTTTCAGGCAGGGCATATAGAGAGGGTTTTACTGCATTAGTGACAGTTACATTCATGTGCGCAATTATAGGATTATATTTTATGTATGCTCCTAAATTACATGATTTATCAAAAAAACACGGTTTCATAACATTAGGTGATTTCATTTCTCATCGTTTTAAATCTTTTCATCTTACATTAATTATTAGTTTGATTTCCATTGTTGCTTTAGGCAACTACATTCTTACGAATTTAAAAGCAATTGGGTATATTGTAGAAGGTGTAACAGGTGGGCAAGTTAGCTTTGTTAATGCCATAATCATTTTATCTATCATAATGGTTATTTATGAAACATTAGGTGGCATGAGAAGTGTTGCTTGGACAGACATGCTTCAAGGCATATTATTATTATTTGGAGTTGTAATTATTTTTATAATCATATTTTTTGAATATGGTGGAATTAACATGGTTTCTTCTAAATTACAATTAGTGCGGCCTGATTTTTGGACTCCTCCTAATTGGAATGAAAAACGTTTATGGTTAAGTACAATTCTTATTGTTTCCATTGGTGTATCTGTATATCCACATGCCATTCAACGAATATATTCTGCAAAAGATTCATTAGCTTTACGTAAATCATTGCAAATAATGGTATTCATGCCATTTGTTACCACATTATTCATGGTGATTGTTGGAATAGTGGGAGCTTCACAAATAGAAGGGTTAAATAGAATTGATAGTGAGCAAATATCAATATTGTTATTATTAGATCTTGCAGAAAAAATTACAGGTATTTCATGGTTATTGGTACTTTTTTTATCAGCAACAATTGCTGCAATAATGTCTACTGTAGATTCAGCTTTATTAGCTATTTCATCTATGGTAACGCAAGATTTATATGGTAAGGCCAAACCAAATTCATCTCAAAAACATCTTTTATTATTTGGTAAGCTTACATCTTGGATAATCATGTTCATTGCTGTTGTCATGGCCATAAAACTGCCTCAAACAATTTGGCAATTATTTCAAATAAAACTTGAATTATTATGTCAAATTGCTCCTGCAATCTTTTTAGGAATACATCTTAAGTCATTAAGTTCTAAATCGATTTTATTTGGTATTTATGTAGGCCTTATAATTTCTTTGAGCATAATGATAGGAAATTGGTCTGGATTATCCATCCCAATCAAACCATTTGGAATTCATGCAGGTTTATGGGGTTTGATTTTTAATTTATTATTTGTATTTGGAATAAATAAATATAAAATTGTTAAATAAAATAGGAAACTCTCATATGAGGATTTTCTATTTATTAATTTTCATCTTTCTTCTCAATGACAGGGATATAATTACGAAGAATTGTTTCAAGAATATTTATTTGAGATTTTAATTCCTGATTTTTTTCTATTTCTTTTTGGTATAATTCTCTGTATTCCATTTCATATCCTTTCATTTAAGTCTATGTAATATTATGAGATTATATATTAAAAAAAATTGATATTGATCAAAAAAATAATTTATATGATAAATTAAATAAGTTAATAACCTTGGCTATTCTGGAAATACTAAATTACCCATTCCTATCTCAATTCCCATGTTAACTCCTATGAAAATATCTGTTTCACCTCCTATTGAAGCTAAGATTTCAGGGGTAATAAACAATATGGTTGATATTGTTGTTGCTTTTTTAAATAATTCCATGTTGATTCCAGGTGAAATATTTAGATAAAGGTTATTATTTTGCAAATTAGGCATACTAATCATTCCTAGTTTAAAATACATTTTTAAATCTAATTGCATTAGATTTATTATTAAAGGAAGGTCCGTTTGAATTGTGCCAGAGATCATTTGCGTGGTTTGATCTTTGTAGGTTAAAAAGGGACTATATTCAAAATTAAATTGAAATAAAATGTTTGTATTTTTATACATGTTATATACATTAATTCCTTTTAATGGATATTTGGCATTTAGTCCTATTTTTGTAGGTAATGGATAAATTTTGAGAGAAATAAGTTGATACCATTTTTTTTCATTTTGTTTTTGTATGTTATTTGGTAAAAATCTATTGTTATTATTATTTGTCCATGTTGTATTTGGTTGATTTTTTTTAAGTTCTTTTGTTTGACTTTCTAATTTAGAAATTCTTTCTGAAAGCATTGTTTGTTCTTGGAATATCATATCTACAACCTCACGAAAATCATTGTCAATATCTTTAACAGATAGATTTAGTGTATCCACTGTTTCCTGTAAATTTTCTAATTTTCTTTTGATATCATTAATTATGTCATTTGTTGAATCAACATTAGTAGAGTCATTTTTGAAATATAATAATTCTTCGATAATTTTATTTATCTCATCATGTTCATCATTATGAATATCCTTATCAATATTTTTTATTAAATTTTCGTTATTGTTATTTTTTTCATCTAATTTGATAATTTTTTTAATATTACTTTGTGGGAGTTTTTTTTCTTCACTTATTATATTACCCATTAAATCAAAATTTTTCCATAAAACTTCATTATTATCTAAATAGTATCCAATGGCTTGTATGTTACCAGATTCATAGAAGAAGCGTTTTTGTTTGATTTTAAGATCATATCCAAACTCATCAAAATAATCAATTTCTGCGGGTTTTCCATTTTTATGAGTATTAACTATATTTTCATATAAACCTATTGTGCTTAAGGCTTGGGAGTTTATGGAATTTGTCCAAATGAGAGAAGATAATAATAATTGTAGAATAAGTTTCATAAGGTATAGAAATTTACATATAATTACTGAAAGAGTATGAGCAAAATTAGCATATATCATACAATATGAAAAATAAAGTTAAATTTCCAAAATAGTTAAGTGTTAAATTAGTAAAATAAATTCAATTAAAATGGAAATTGGTAAAATATTAATTACAATTGGAACATGCATATTACTTGTTGGGCTCATATTTCATTTTTTAGGAGATAGGATGGGATGGTTTGGTAATTTATATGGTGACATAAAAATTATAAAATCAAACTATGGTTTTTATTTCCCAATTACTAGCATGATAATTGTCAGCATAATTGGAACTATTTTAATTAATTTTTTTTCAAGATTTTTTAAATAATTAATCTGATGATAAAAAATAAAATGTTTCATTAAATGAAGTTATCCATTGTTTTTAATCTTTCATTACGAAGTAAATTATATCATTAGATTAATGGTGGGAGTAGCTCAGTTGGTTAGAGCACCTGACTGTGACTCAGGGGGCCGTGGGTTCGAATCCCATCTCTCACCCATTTTTTTATGATATTTGATTAATAAGCCCTATGGTAATAGGGCTTATTTGTAAGTAAGCTTATTATTAAATTTATATTATTAATAAAAAGAAATAAGAGGTATAAATATGTTCGTTGGTTGTTTGTTTTTAGGCATTGGAATAGGTTGGATGTTTGGACAAATAGGAATTGGTACCATGATAGGTATGGGGATTGGCTTTATTATTGAAAGTTTACGTGAAAAAAAATAATTAATTAATGTTAATGAGAATTATATTAGTGTCAAGTTTCATTTTATTTGGTTTTTATTTGTTAAAGTTCCAAAATAATATTGATGAAGTAAAAATAAAACAAACTACCATGCATTTTAGAGGTGATGATGATGGAGATTTTTTTTTCACGGATATAACATCCATTGGAAATTATCAAGATGGCAAAAAACATGGCACTTGGATATTCTATGATGATAATGGTAATGTAGATAGAATTGTAAAATACGAAGATGGTGATTTAAAAAAATAAATTTTTAATAATCATTGGCATATTTTTATCATTTTTTGTTTTTATTTTATGTAATTTATATGGTTCCTAATAATAATAAAGAGTAATCAAATGAAATATCCAATTGATACAATCATAATGATAAATAATTTTGAATGGCGTGTTGCAGAATTTAGAATGGGACGTGGAAGAGAATGGGTTTATACATTATCATGTGAAGATACAGATGGTAGTTTTGAAACTATGCGTTTAAATGAAACAGCTATTAGCAAGATAATGTTACATGAACCTCAAGGAGAAGAATACTCAGAAGAAGTTTTTGCTTAAACTATTAAGCATCATTTGATTCGTTAGATTCAATTTTTTCAACTTCATGAGTTTTGTAATAATCTGTTTCACCTGTCTTATGTACGATTTTATATCTTGTAGGATAATTTCGTATTTCCTCTAAGGTACCAATTTTTCCAGATTTTTTTATTTTAAATTTTGTCCCAATGGGGATTTGTGTCATATTGTCCATAATGATGTACTTTCTATTAAATTAGCCATTCTTTTTCTCCTTGTGCACCTAAGTGTGCCATATAAAATAAAACAAAAATTATTATTATTTGAAAGAATAAGTATAGAGATTTTTTTGTATTAGAAAATTGTAGCTCTAATTGAAATTTAATTCTAATCCAAAACAAAACAATGAAAATGAGAGTTATAAGCCAGGCTAAAAATCCATGTGTAAATTTAAAAAAGTCTGTAATTGATGCTTCATCTAAAAATGCAAATAAACCCGTAATATTTGCAAATAGGCAAGAAATTATCCCTAATCCGAGACACCAAAATGCTGTATGCTCAAATTCATCATTATAAGTTAGTCTATGTAAAATATCAAAAAATAATCCTGAGGATAGCAGTGCGATTGGGAAATGAATGAAAAGAGGATGAATATTTTCAATGGTAAATGGCATGTTATTTTTCTGTTCTTAAAAGTTCTGGTATTTTTGACCCCCTATGACAGGTCCAGCATGAAATTTGAGTGCCATTATTATTTTGATTTGTGGAATCATGTCTATTGGAAAAGAATTGTTTGTTTAGATCATTTTGCATTTCAATCATTTCCCTAGCAATATTTTTGTTTTTTGTATCAATTGACTTATCATTTAAATCATGGCAAAAGGAACATTTAACCCCTAAATCTTTACTAATCATTTTCATGTATTTTTTCATTTCACGTCCTGATTCTAAATCAAGGATTTTAACGTTTTTAAATTCACTGAACAATAGACTAATATTAAAAAAAACTAATATTAAAAAAAGATTTCTTTGCATGTATTACTCCTAAAAATAAAAATGTGTTTGTATTAGAAATTCTGGTTTTTGTTTGTCAATTGCTTCACTAATGCGTGTTTGTAATTTAATTTCCATGATGTTAATTGGATATATTTCAATACCTAGTGAATATCTGTTTATTGAACCATTTTTAATATTAAGTCGTGGATCGAAAAAATCATATTTGGCAATAAAATGAATTCCTTGTGTATACTCCCACGAATATTCATTAAAAAGTGCAATTGAAGTTGCATTATCTATCCAATTATTTGCTTGATCAATTGCAAATGAAAATGTATGTCTATTAATTGATAATCCCCCAGATAAGCCAAACATCATGAAATTTCTTTCATTCATGTAATTGAAGCTCATTCTACTATTAAGGGTATTCAATGAATTTCCATAGAAAATAAATTTTGCTGAAAAATTATCCATTTTTTCAGATAGATTATTAATTATTGATGTACTAATACTATAGGTCAACTCCATTTTTTTTGTTATTGAAATTCCATGCTCAATAAGAATTGGAGATGCTAAATATGGACCGAAGATTAGACCTTCTGGTTCTGAGGGATTTTCTTTATTTAGTCCAATTTTTGATCTATTAAAATTCCCACCACGTGTAAATGATGTATGATCATCAATTTTCATTCCATAATTTGGCATTGTGCGGCCAATTTTAACCCAAGAGTTAAACGGAAGATCTTTAATCAGCACCCAATATTCCATGTTTAAGTTATTTTTTCCTTGAATGCCTAATTTTGTAAACAAGGAGGAATTTTCATTTAAATTCATGTTTAAATAAATATCAGTTTGCATTGGAAAAAAAGCAGATGTTTGAGTACTATCCGTATCATTAAATTGAATTCCTTGTAAACGAATATCTCCACCCAATTGGATTTCATCTGTAATGTAACCATCCCAATTTTCTTCCCCTTTTTGTATCCATTTTTTTAAAGGAAGTTCTTCTAAGGAAACTATATCATTTCCATAACTGTTTCGCATTCCTGTACCTGTTGGATTTACATGGCATGCAATACATGAAGTTGCATTTGAAATAGAAAATCTTGGCAATGCAAATGTTATGTCAATTATTATTGATAAAATAATGATGAATGATAATTTAATTATTTTCTGCTCCTTCATTAATCCACGTTTCAATTAAAGTAATTATGGTACTTTCATCTAAACAGCATTGAGGTGGCATTTGTCCACCTGTTGCTGTTCCTCGAAGTTTTTTTATTAATAAACTATTTGATCCATCATTCGGGATTATAGTCGCACCACTAATTCCTCCTAACATTAAATTCTCATGGCTTGTAAGATTTAATCCACCACTTATTCCATGGCAATTTATGCAATTATCATTAAATATATTTTGTACATACCCTGAATAGCTTATGTTACATGTAGAACCATCTCCATTACATAAGCCACATTCATCATTTTCATGACATTCGTCATTATTTATGGTTGCATTTTCATCATAATTACATGCTGTAGGGTTCATGCAGCCTTCCATTTGTGGTTCACCCATATCTTTGCATCCTAAAAATAAAAAGAGAAAAATAGTTAGATGGTATTTCATATGTTATATTTTACAAAAAATCATATTTTCATGCAAGTTTGATATTCATGGATTATGATGATTGATTGGATTCACCAAATGCAACTGCAAAACAAATCAGTGCTCCTCCAATCCATCCCCAAAATCCTAAAAATTCTGATGCAAACATCATGGCAAACATTGTTGCTGCCACAGGTTCTAATGAAAAAATAAGTGCTGTTTCAGTGGGTTTTAAAATTTTCTGAGCCCATATCATGATAAGAATTGCTGCAAAAGTTGCAAAAATACCAGTTACCATTATTGCAATTAATAACCTATTGGACCAAATTATTGATTCTGTTTCAGTCAAAAAAGCACTAAAAAATGATAGAAGTGTCACAAATACTACTTGGATGAAAAAAAATGGTAATATTTTTACTGTTTTTTTTATGTAGTTATCTTGTGCCACTATATGTATGGCAAAACTTAGTGCACATCCAAAAGTTAGAATATCACCAAAGTTCATTTTATTTTCACCAGGAACTAATAGTAAGTATAGTCCTATGGTTGCAAGGATTACGGCTATCCATGTTTTGAAATCAATTTTTTGTATATTTAAAATGAGTAAGATAAATGGAACCATGAGCACACTAACGCTAGTTATAAATGCAGATTTACTTGCAGTTGTATGCATTAAACCAAAATTTTGAAAAGCATATCCAAAATATAGAAAAGAACCGCAGATCATTCCTCCAATAATTTCATTTTTAGTTAATAATAAAATTCTATTATTTAGTAATAATAAAGTGATTAGACTTGCTATTCCAAAACGTAAACTAGCAAAAGAAAAAGGAGGGGCATCATTTAATGCATCTTTGACCATTATGAAAGTAATTCCCCAAATCATGGCAACTAATATAAGGGCAATTTTTGCGAGGAGTTTATTTTGTGTCATTTTTTTTACCTAGAAAAATGGTGGAAATTCCAAATGTCAAATCAAAGAAATTAACATTCTTAAATCCAGCTTTATTCATTAAGTTATAAATTTTTTTCCTAGATGGAAAAAAATCTACTGATTCAGGTAAATATTTATAGGCATTTTTTTGAGAAAATAAACTGGCTATTTTTGGTAATATTTTATGAAAATAAAATTTAAATAATTTTCCCATTATTTTTGATTTTGGGATGGAAAATTCAAGTATTCCTAAAGTTCCTCCGGGCTTTAATACTCTATGAAATTCTGATAATGCTATTTTATGGTTTGAAGTATTTCTAAATCCATATGATATTGTGAGAAAGTCAATTGAATTATCATCAATGGGGAGTTTTTCAGCATCTCCATGAATAAATTGAATATTATTAATATTTTTTTTACAGGCTTTTTTCTTGGCAATTGAAAGCATATTTTTAGAAATATCAATATTTATTAGATTGATTTTATTATTTTTTAAAATATGAAATCCTATGTCACCTGTGCCACATGCAACATCTAGTACTGTTGATCCATTTTTAATATTTAATTTGTTAATAAACTTATTTCGCCAATAGATGTCAATGCCAAAGCTAAGAAAGTGATTTAAAAAATCATATTTATTGGAAATATCATCAAACATTTTTTCCACAAATTCTTTTTTCTCATTGCCAGAATGGCTAAACTGTGGTTTGGGAGTATAATTTTCTTTCATAGTTTGTTGTAAATTTACATCATCATTGTAATTTTATACTTCTAAACCTTTATATAATTGTAAATTTTAGTATCATGAACTTGATAAAAGAAAAAAACATGCATAATGGCATAGATGAGATTTGTGATCGTAGTAGAAAACATGGAAAATCCATTTTATTTTCTTATTCGTTTCGTTTTGATGTTAGAGATGTATTGCCTTTATTGACACATCCTTCTGATAAAAATAATTATCGATTATTTTGGACTCAGCCATCCTCAGGCTTTGCATTTGCAGGCTTAGGCTCTGTAATTACAATCAAAGATTATGACATGTCATCGATTAGAAAAATGAAAGATGAAATCATGGAGAGCATGCGTTTAGGACTTTCCATTGGAGATAATTCATTGATTGGCCCTCGTATGTTTGGTGGATTTTCTTTTAATGATGATCCTGGCGAAGATGAAACTTGGAAAAATTTTCCAAGATCTCAATTTTTATTGCCAGAGTGTTTGGCTACATTAAATGATGATGGTGCATGGTTGACTATTTCAAGATTGATTAATCCAGATGATGCAAAAGATGAAGTATCGAGAGATTTTAAAAAGACAATTGCATATTATGAGAATCGTTTACCAGTAACATTGCCACCTATTTCTAGAGTGTCAATTGATAAGTATAGAGATATTCCTGATAAAAAAAATTATGATAAAATAATTTTTTCAGTATTAAATAAAATTAAGCCTGGAAATATGGAAAAAGTAGTAATTTCAAGATCTCATCATGTTAAAGTAGGAAAAGATTTTAAAGTAGTTTCTGCCATGCAAGTGCTACGTAATGCTTATCCAAAGTGTATTACATTTTGTTTTTCATTTCCCAAAGAAGGAGTTTTCTTTGGCTCTACCCCAGAAAGATTAGTTCGTCTGAAAAATGGTTTTGTGCAAACTGAAGCATTGGCGGGGACAATTGGTAGAGGAAATAATATGGAAGAAGATAGAATTCTAGGAGATTCATTATTGTTTAGCCATAAAGAGCGTGAGGAACACAGGTATGTATTAGAACAAATTTTAAGAAAATTACAACCGAATCTTGAAGATATAAAATATCCATCTAATCCGCAAATAATGAAATTAAAAAATGTTCAGCATCTTCATACACCCATATCTGGAAATTTTAATAAAGATGGCAATATACTGGATCTGGTGGCATCTCTTCATCCTACCTCTGCTGTCGCTGGTACTCCTACTCAAGATGCAATGAAAATCATTGCCAAGATGGAAAAGCATGATAGAGGGTGGTATTCTGGACCAATAGGCTGGTTTGATGAAAAAGGGGATGGAGAATTTTATGTTGCACTTCGTTCAGCTCTTGTTAAGGATGAAGAAGCACATGTTTTTGCTGGAGGTGGCATAGTGGCTGAATCTCACCCCTCGAAGGAGTGGGAGGAAACGGAATTAAAATTACAACCTATTATTTCTGCTTTATCTGGTGGACAGATTTAACATAAAATAGATTAAGGGATTTAAATTAATCATAATCAAAATATGGAATGGTGCAATTTTGTTGTATCATTTTTAGAATCGCAGGGCATAAAACATGCATGCATATCTCCTGGCGCACGTAATTCACCATTGACACATGCTTTAATTAATAATGGAAAGATAAATTGTCTTAGTAATGTTGATGAACGTTCCTCTGCATT
>MDTE01097106.1_pt1 | contig 10385 bp, 9 predicted proteins | sample 811231 | NCBI WGS metagenome assembly MDTE01 (sample SAMN05326651, study PRJNA326480) | marine metagenome | isolation source: seawater | place: Indian Ocean: Red Sea | collected 2010 | reverse complement strand
TTGTAAGCGGAGATGACTTAAGAAAGATTTTTGGTTTAAAAAGTTATACTTCAAGCGGACGCAAAAAATATCTAGTAATGTATAATAAGTTTTGTAAATCAATAACTGATCAAAACATAAACCTAATTTTTGCGGTTGTTGGACTTTATGATTTTATAAGAAAAAAAAATAAATCAACTATTTCAAATTATATTGAAATTTTTATTAAAGCAGACCTAAAAAAGATTATAAGTAATAAGAGAAAAACTAAAATATATAATAAAAAAGAAAATATAGTTGGGATTAACATTCAACCTGAGTTTCCCAAGAAACCTGATATTATTATTGAAAATGATTTCAAAAGAAATTTAAATTCTTTGAAAAATGAATTAATTGTGAAATTAAGAAATTTGATTTAAAAAATGATAAATTTAGATAAAAATTCTGCAACAGTCGAATTTAAAGATAGATTTAATTTAGTTTGCATTGATGATTTTATAGAAACCAAATTTTTTCATTTATTAAGAGATAAATATCCTTCAGATGAGAATTTTCAAATTAATACAAAGTATGCTTTAACACTTAATGATAAGAGCAGAAATTTTCATAATTTTCTACAAAAAGAAACATATTGGTTAGATTTAATTAAAACTATAGATGATGATGTATTTAAAAACAAAATTTTAAAAATATTTAGAATTAAAAATGTTTTTTTCTCAGATAAAAGTTGGAAAAGGTTCTTTCCCTTTTATAAAAAAGTTAAGTTTGAATATACATTCAATAAATCAAAAAATGGTTCTTTCAATGAGCCACATACAGACTCTACAAGAAAAATTGTGAGTATGATAATTTTTTTTACAAATGATGAGTGGAATTTAAATAATGGAGGCCTTGTTAAATTATTTACCCCTATTCATAAGAAAGATGAAAATAACTGGAGAAATAAATTAATAGATGAAAAGGATCTAAATACAATTAAAGAAATATTTCCAAAACCAAATAGATTTTATGGATTTAAAAAAACCAAAAATTCTTACCATTCAGTTAGTAAAGTTAATTGCAGTGAAGAGGACTCTAGAAATGTTTTAATGATAAATTTATCATATGCGAATGAAAATGAAATCCCTTTTAGTGACGAAAACATTATTAAAAAAGTATTAAGAAAAATTATTAAAAAATGAGCATAAGAAGAAATAAAATGAAACTTCCCTCTAATAGGATATTTGGCTTTTTTTTTGGGATAGTTTTTTTAATTCTCGGATTTTTTTTTTATGAAAAAAAAATAATTTCATATTTCTTTTTATTTTTATCAATTGTTTTTATTTTTCTAGGATTTTTAAACTCTAAAAAATTAAAATTATTTAATTTTTTGTGGATTAAATTAGGTCTTACTCTTGGTGCCATTATTGCACCCATAGCAATTGGTTTTGTGTACTATTTTTTAATTTCACCAATTTCTTTACTTATGAGGCTTGTTGGTCAAGATCCATTGAAAATAAAGAATAAAAAAAAAGTTAAAAGTTATTGGATAAAAAGGTCCTCAAAGATAAATACAATGAAAGAGCCATTTTAAAAAATGTTTAAAAAAAATTTTAAACAAAAAGGAAACTTATTTGAATTTGAAATTAATGTATCTGCAACTAAAAGGATGACTAAATTTTATAATCAAGATCCATTTCTAAATTATAAAAAACATCAAGATAAATATAGTTTAAATTCTGTCGGAGAAAAAAATTTTTTGTTTAAACAACTTAAAGATTTTTTAGGAAATAATTCTATGTTTATTGAAATTGGATCTGGTACAAGTCAAGTTTCAAATTATCTTGCTTATGGTACTAATAACAAAATTTTTGCTTTAGATCCTACTATTAGATATTTAGAAATGGGAAAAAATTTTGCAGACAAAAACAATATAAAGAACATTAGATTTATAAATGCTGACATTTATGACGATGTTTTGAGCAGTAATTTATTTGATGTATTACTTTGTAGTAGAGATCTGCACTATACCGTCAATACTTATGAAAGTTTTTCATTATTACCTAAACTACTTAAAAATAATGGCTATATTATAATTGGACTTTATAATACTTATGGAAGGTTTAGAACTAAGATTAGACAGTTTTTTTATAAAATTTTTGGATCAAAATATGTGATGATTTTTGATCCAGTTTTAAGGACACTCAATAAAAACAAAAAAGAAAATTTTGAAAAAATCAAATCATGGATTAATGATCAATATACTCACCCTGTAAAAAGAACACATACTTTTGATGAATTATTAGAATGGTTTAATAAACATAACATTGAATTCATAAATTCAATACCTTCTTGTGACTGTGTGGAAGGAGTACCTAGTGAAATTTTTAAAAAAACAAGTAAAAGTAGTTTCATGGAAAGAATTTTTCAACAAATAAGAATTAATTTTAATACTTTAGGAGACGAAGGAGGATTATTCTTTTTTATAGGAAAAAAAAAAAGATGACAATAACAAATGAATTTATTGATTTACATTTTTAAAAATTTCTAATTTTACTTCCAATAATTTTTGCATTATTTTTATAAAATCTAATATTGATTATTGAAAATTGAAACTTGTTTATTTTAATAAAAAGTAATAAATATTGTTGGTGGATCAAATAATTCAATTTATTAAATTTCTTGCTAAACGTAAAAAATATTGGGTTTTACCTATTTTTATATTTATCCTTATTTTTGGAGGTTTAATCATTCTTAGTGAAGGCTCTGTACTAGCACCATTCATTTATTCGGTGTTTTAAAATTATGACATATATTTTAGGAATATCTGCTTTTTATCATGATAGTGCAGCTACTTTAGTTAAAAACGGCGAAATTATATCTGCTGTTCAGGAGGAAAGATTTACAAGAGTCAAGCATGATTCCTCTTTTCCAATTAATTCAATTAAATTTTTAATAAAAGAACAAAATATTAAGATTTCTGACGTAAATTACATTGTATTTTATGAAAAACCTTTTCTTAAATTTGAGAGATTATTAGAGACTTATTTAGCATTCGCTCCAAAGGGTTTCAAATCATTTAAAATAGCTATACCGATTTGGTTGAGAGAAAAACTTTTTCAGAAAAAATTTATAATTAATTCGATCGCAAAAAGTTTTCCAGAATTTGATAAAAAATCTGAAATTTTTTTTTCAGAGCATCATTTAAGTCACGCTGCTAGTGCTTATTATCCATCTCCTTTTGAAGAGGCCTTGATATTAACTGCTGATGGAGTTGGCGAGTGGACTACAACTTCAGTAGCTATTGGAAAAGGTAGAAATATAGAAATTAAAGAGGAAATCAATTTTCCCCATTCGCTTGGCTTGCTGTATTCAGCTTTTACTTATTACACAGGTTTTGAGGTAAATGGTGGAGAATATAAACTTATGGGGCTAGCGCCTTATGGAACTCCTAAATATAAGGATATAATTACTGAAAATCTGATTGATACATGTGAGGATGGATCATTTTCATTAAATATGAAATACTTTAATTACGCCACAGGTCTTACAATGATTAATAAAAATTTTGAAAAGTTATTTGGCAAAAAAACTAGAAAAAAAGACTCTCAAATTGAAAAATTTCATATGGATGTTGCATCATCGATTCAGGTAGTTACTGAAGATATTATCTTAAAAATTGTAAAAAACTTAAAAAAAAAATATGATTTAGCTAATCTATGTTTAGCAGGCGGTGTAGCATTAAACTGTGTTGCTAATGGAAAAATTATCAAAGAAAAAATTTTCAAAAATGTTTGGGTTCAACCAGCCGCTGGAGATGCCGGGGGCAGTCTTGGAGCTGCATTGGCATTCTGGTACTTAGAACTTAAAAAAGAGAGAAAAAATCCCAATAATGAAGATATGATGAAAGGCTCATATCTCGGGACTTCTTATTCAAATGATAAGATTAAAGATATACTAGAGTCTATAGGGGCTAGATATGAAAAAATCAATGATGAAAAAATGCTTGATCAAGTTGCGAAAGAAATTAGTAATGGGAAATCAGTTGGATGGTTTCAAGGAAAAATGGAATTTGGTCCTAGAGCTTTAGGAGCCAGATCAATTTTGGCCGATCCAAGAGATAAAGAAACGCAAAAAAATTTAAACTTAAAGATTAAATTTAGAGAAAGTTTTAGACCATTTGCGCCTGCAGTTTTAAAAGAAAAAGTACGCGAGTGGTTCGATTTTGATGGCACAAGTCCATATATGCTAATTGTTGCAAAAATTTTGGAAAGTAGAAAAATTAAAGTTAAAGAGAATGAATATGAAGGTTTAGAAAAATTAAAAATAAAACGATCTACAATACCTGCAGTAACACATGTAGATTACTCAGCAAGAATACAGACTGTGGACAAATTAACAAATCCAAAATTTTATGAATTAATAAGAAAATTTAATGAAATAACTAATTGTCCTATTTTAGTCAATACATCATTTAATGTTAGAGATGAGCCAGTAGTCAATACAGTTGAAGATGCTTTCAAATGTTTTATGTCTACAGATTTAGATTTATTAGCTATAGAAAATTTTCTTCTCAAAAAAGAAGATCAAATTGATAATATATGATTACCAAACTATTAAAAGATAAAATATTAAGCTTAATTAGCCTTTTAACTTTCCTGATGTTATTTTTGATTGCTATTAAAATTATTAGAAGTCACGAATATATTTCAGGTTTTTACAAGAATTATTTCATATACATATTTATATTTTTTTTGATTAATACAATTATTATTATCCAAAAATCGAATGAAATTAAAAAGACTTACAAAATTCTCCTCATATCAACAGTATTGAGCTTATATACTGTTGAGATTTATCTAAATTTTGCAAAAAAATCTTTTTCAGCGAGAGAAGACTTAAATTTTCGAAAAGAACAGGCAGATAAACTTGGTCTTCCATTTGACACAAGAACTAAATATGAAGTTTATCTAAATTTAAAAAATAAAGGTGAAAATGTTGTTCCTACCATACCTCCAAACGATGTGTTTCATAAAACTAAATTTTTTTTAGATCAAATTTCATCACCAATTTATCCATTATCAAGTATTTCCAATACAAAAACAGTTTTTTGTAATGAGTCTGGCAAGAGAACAATCTATTATTCTGATAAACATGGTTTCAGAAATAAAAATGAAATTTGGGATCAAAAAGAAGTTGATATAGTGATTTTGGGAGACTCTTTGGTGCATGGAGCTTGCGTGGATGATGAATATGTTACTTCAAATCAATTATCTACTTTAACTGGAAAAAAAGTTCTTAATTTGGGATTTCAAGGACATGGTCCATTAATGCAAATTGGTGCCTTAAAGGAATATGCATCAAGCAAAAGACCTAAAATCGTACTTTGGTACTACTTTGAAGCTAATGATTTCTCTAATATGATTTATGAAATGTCTGTTGATAAAATTAATAGATATAAAAATAAAGACTATTCTCAAGAACTAATAAAAAATCAAAAAATTGTTGATGAACAACTTTATAAACTTCTTAAATTAGTAACTCCTAATCAAGCAGGAGATGTTAAAAAAAATCTAGGAACTATAAATTATATAGGATTAATAAAACTTTATAAGATTAGAGATTTTTTGACACATTTTCTTCCGGAAAATAAAGCTTTGAGTAGTTACAGATATGCGCCTGTTGATACTTTAAATGAATATTTTAAACTTATAAAAATAGCTAAAGAAACAACCCAAGAGTGGGGAGGTGAATTCTATTTAGTATATCATCCTCATCCTGAGAGATATATAGGAACTTATTCTCTACAATATGCTCAAAGGCAATATGGTTATTTTATAAAAAAACTTAATGAAATGAAAATAAATACAATAGATTTAAAAAAATTATTTGATAATGCTGGCGGTCCTAAAAAATTGTATCATTTTGGAATACCTGGCCACCCAAGTGAAAACGGTTATAAGTTAACAGCAGAACATTTTGCCAAAATATTATTTTAACTAAATAAATATTTAAATTTTAGATAAGTTTTTTAACTTGTAATAAAAAATTTATTTCTTTTTAATATAACCAGCTTTGATTAAGTTTTCTATGACATCTAAATGATCTATTAATTTAAATTTCCTTTTATTTGCAATTTCAATCATATCTAATTTCCCATCTGCAAAGTTTAAAATTTCTAGCATGACTTTAGTTTTTTTTTCCATTTTTTTTATGTGCCAACTCATATTTTTTCTATAAATTGGAATTTTACTTTTTGATAATTGAGGTGTTCCATATTGAACTCTGGCCAAAGGTATAAAATTACTTTCAATTGTTTTAATTGTTTCAAGATAGATTTTGATACTTTCATTTATTGTTTTATAAGAAAATATTTTTTCATTATCTAAAGATGTATGATACTCTTTGAATCCAGCAAACATTTTCCTCATAATTAAACCTACAGGAAGATCAAAACCTGGAGAGCAGAACTGTTTTTCGTCACTTCCCCATGGCGCAAAATTATGAATATAGCATTTATTTTTATGTGATTTTATTACATTAATTGCCGCTTTGTCGGCTAATGAATTTTCTTTTCTACTTTTTTTATAATTTATTTCTTTCCCGTAACCAACACAATTAATTATGAAACCTGCAACTAGATTCTTTTTGATAGTATTTTTATTTTTGTGTAAGAAAGCCGCTGATCCAATATTCTCAGGGCAAATTAAGAATCTATAAGTATATTTATGAGGACCTGTTGCTTTTAAGATTCTATAAAGCATTGACCATACAATAGGTCCAGATAATTCGTGATTTGCCATAGAAGGGTGACATAAATATGTTGAGATCAAAACCTCTTTTTTTGTTTTTCCCTTTATTTTTACGTCTGAATATTTTAGAAATCCTTTTTTTAATGATGAATTAATGTAGACTTTATAGTTTCCAGATTTTAATTTTTTAAAATCATTATGTTTCATACAAAATCCCCAGTCTTTATTATAATATGATGTTACATAGGGTATTGCTGAGGGTAAATTTGGAAGTGTAAAAATTTTCTTTTTTAACTTTGACAGTGGAAGGATTTTAATAATTGGCTGGGAATAATTAACTAAATGTAAATTGTGTTTTTTAAATTCTGCAATTTTTTTATTTTGCGGTGTTAATATGTAAGCATCTTTTATATTCCACACATTTGGTACTGTCCAATCTAAAACTTTAGAACCAGATTTAAATTTAATGATTTTAAGATCTACTATTTTTCCAAGTAGATTTAAACTTTCATCAAAACCTTTTCCTGATATGCTTCTGCAAATTGGATAAAGTTTTTGAAATAACTGCTTTAATTCTTTTATGTTTACAAATTTACTTATAATTTTATCTGTTTTCATTAATTTTATTTTAAATTGAGCAATTTAATGTATTTATATATTTATTTTTAAAAATGTCTTACATTGTTTCTACTAGAAATCCAAAAGGAATTTATGGTGTTTTGGTAGAATCTTGCAAAAAACACTCAGAAAAATTATTGAATAAAAAGTTGCAAATTGTTGTTTTTAAGAAAAAAATTTCATTAGTTTTTTTTTTCTTTTTTATTCATAATATTTTGAATTTAAAAATATTTTCTGACAAATCTTTTGTAAAATTAAAGTATAAAAAATTTGATATTGGTAGACATGCATATGCTAGTACCTTAAGAAACAGAAATGCATACTTAAATTTTTTTTGGCTAAATTATTATAAGCTTAGATATTTTTATGAGGCTGGGTTAATTATCGAGTCTTCAATTAATATATTAGATAAATCAGATGCTTTATATGTTGACCATGGTGTATACTTAAATGGTCTTATTATTCAAGTCTTTGCAAATAATAAAAAAATTATTTATCAGAATGTATACCCAAGAGGATTATCATTTAAGGATTTAAGAAAAAATAAAAGCAAACATATTTTATCTTATGAGGATATTCTTTTGTTAAGAAAAAAAGAAATTAAACTTAATAAAACCATAAAACAAAAGTCTAAAAAAAAATTAGGACAAATCCTAAAAAAACCCCATACAATACCATGGATTAAAGGTATTAAATTTTCAGGAATAAAATATAAAAATTTGAAAAGTATCACCCATGTAGTTTATGCTCACTCGTTTGCAGACGGGCAGTTAGTTTGGGGTATTGATGACTTTACCAATATGCGTGAATGGTTATTATTTACATTAAATAACCTTGATAAGAATGAAAATAAAATTTTGGTCAAAGCCCATCCTAATTTCACAGTTAGAGGGTATTTTAATGATGCTTGTAAACTTGATAGAGAAATTTTTTTTCAAATCAAAGATAAATTCAAAAATTCAAAGAATATAATTTTTGAAACAAAGCCTACAAAAAACATAGAACTTCTTAAAAAATTAGATAAAAAAACAATTTTAGTATCCCATCATGGGTCTGCTATTTTAGAGGGCTCATATCTCAATTTTAAAACAATTTCCTCTGAGGCAACATTTTGGGAAAATAAATTCAAAATTACAAATTCATGGAAAAATAAATTTTATTATTTAAGATTATTAAAAAACAATTGGGAAAATTTATCTTATAGAAATTATAATGATTTATTGACAGTTTCATATTTACTGTATTGTAATGATTATGGTCATTATGGAAAAAAGTTTTGGCATCAAGTCATTTCTGATACAGAAAAAATTACAAGAAAAAAATTAGATAAAAATATCGATAAATATATTAATGATATTAATAACAAAAGTAACTTGATCAAAGCACTAAGTCAAAATATTCAAAAGTTATGAGAAAAATTTATAAAAAAATACACCATTAAAATAAAAAAAATATCTTTTTTAATAAAAAAATTATTTATTAATAAGATTTTTTATTTGTAAGTAAAATTTTTTTTTTGATCTATATTTGAATTTAATATTTGATTTTTTCGCCGCTTTCATATCAGTTTCTTTATCACCTATAAAAAGACTGGAGTTCCTATCAATATTATATTTTTTTATTGCTTTTTCTATGAGAAGATTTTCAGGTTTTCTACATTTACATTTCTTCTTGAATTTACCAATTCCAAAAATTGGATGATGAGGACAAAAAAAAATATCTTTAATTAAAATTTTTTTAAGTCTTAAAACTTTTTTAATAAAATTATGAATTTTTGATAATTTATTTATTGATATAATTCCTCTGCCCACTACAGATTGATTTGTGATAATTATAATTTTATAGCCTCTTTTAAAAGCATAACGTAAAGCAGTTGTTGTTTGAGGTAAAAATCTTATTTGTTCTAATTGATTTAAATAACCAACATCTTTTATAATAACACCATCTCTATCCAAAAAAATTGCTTTATTTTTTTTTTTCATTAGAAAAACTCTTTTTTAATTATTTCTATTACTTTATCTTGGCCTAGTTTTTCTTTGTCAGAAATTAAATTATTTTTTATATATTCATCTAATTTTTTTTTATTAGCATTTAAATAAGACTTTAATGTCTTGTTATTTAAAAGATAAGTTTTTTGAAGTCTTAATTTTTTAATACCAAATAAATCGGCATATTGATTAACCCTATTTTGTAAATAATCACCAAGCAGGTAGGATTCTAATTGGATTACCCTCTTACCATAAACAAACGCATCCAAGGCCGCACTAGACTCATGAAATAAAACTAAATAGGAATTTCTTATAATCTCATTTGTTTTAAATCTAGTTATTACGAACTTATTGAATTTCTTGAGTATATATTTATCTTTATTTTTTGGGTGGAGACATATCACAACTTTTTTCTTAAGAATTTTATTTAAGTGTTTAAGTAAATTAAATAAATATTCATAATATTTTTTTTTAGTTTCTAGTTCAATTTTACCTTCCCTTGCTATTCTATCCATATGTTCAAAATGAGTATCTACAAAACATATAAATTTATCTTTAAATTTTTTTTTTTTGGTAAAAGATCTACAATTAATATTATATACCTTTTTAAAATAAGCTATTTTTACGAAAGGAAATTTTTTTTCTAATTTTTTACTTGGATAATTATTTATGGCTTTTATCAATGGTAATTTACTCTCAAAATAGATATCAATTTTTGGAAATATATTTATAATTGTTAAAAATCTAAATAGTATATAAGAAATTTTTTTATTTAAATAAAATATAAGATTTAAAAAATTAATTTTATTTTGATCCTCTTGAATTTTAACTTTATTTTCAGGATAACCAATATTCATTAAAAGAATTTGCTTTAAATCAATTTGATTCAATGAATAATACATTTTAAAAAAAGAGAATGTTTTGCTTAAATTATTAAAAGCAATTAGTTGTGTATTTTGAAATATATTTTTTAATTCTTTAATATCTTTTGGTTTATAAACTTTAATATAGGAAGGAATATTTTTCTTAAATTTTAAAATATTTTTTTTTTTTAAAAACTTAAAATTTG
>MDTE01153320.1_pt1 | contig 10387 bp, 9 predicted proteins | sample 811231 | NCBI WGS metagenome assembly MDTE01 (sample SAMN05326651, study PRJNA326480) | marine metagenome | isolation source: seawater | place: Indian Ocean: Red Sea | collected 2010 | reverse complement strand
TGACTGTTTTAGGAGCTATGGAGGTTGCATCAAATGGAGACATTGCAAATTGGAAAATACCTGGAAAGTTAGTGAAGGGAATGGGAGGAGCAATGGATCTAGTAGCATCAGCCGAAAACATTATTGTTGCTATGATGCACACAAACAGAAAAGGAGAAAGCAAACTACTTGATAAATGTACTCTGCCAATCACAGGTGTACAATGCGTAAAAAAAATTGTTACTAATCTTGCAGTTTTAAAAATAACAGAAAAAGGATTCCTTTTATTAGAAAGAGCTCCAGGGGTGGGTATTGATGAGATAAAAAAATCTACAAAAGGAAAACTTATTATACCAGATGAAGTTGTAGAAATGAAACTCGACTAATTATTTTTCCAGACCCGAAGAATTGATGATAAAATCAATTAACTTTTCTGCTTTTGAAAAATTTTTGGAAACATCTGCTGTAAGCGCATCTTTATTATTGTAAACACAAGAGCTTATAAAAGTGATTCGTTTTCCAGGAGTATTAACTAAAGCCTGTAATTCTTCTTCTTTTTTTTGAGCTAATTCTTTTTGAATATATGGAAGAAGCGGTGATAAAATTAAAGAGTCTTGCGTTTCTTTGCTTAATATAGTGTTTACTAAAGCAGATCCAAAACCAAAAGAAACAGAGTTAATTGCAGATTGAGAAAGAACACGAACATCTTCAGCCAAAAGCCTTTGAACTTCAATCCTGAGAGCCTGCTCTCTACTGGATTTAGAACCACACCCAAACAACAGAATAAAAGAAAGTAAATAAGTAAATGCGGAAAAACTAATTTTTAGCATTATTTCTTATTTTTTTCCGCGACATGTTTTTTAATATCAGACAATTTTCCTTCTGGTATCGCAGAAATTAATTTTTTTGTATAATCAGTTTCAGGCTTACTATAAATATCATCTGCATCTCCCATTTCTTCAATTTTTCCACTTTGCATGACAACCATTCTATCGCTCATATATTTAACAACAGATAAGTCATGTGATATAAAAATATAAGTCAAACCATACTCTTCTTTCAATTCGTTCAAAAGATTTAAAACTTGAGCTTGAACAGAAACATCAAGCGCAGAAACAGATTCATCACAAATAATAAATTTAGGATTTACAGCCAACGCTCTTGCGATACCAATTCTTTGTCTTTGCCCGCCAGAAAACTCATGAGGATATCGATAGAAATGAGACGGATCCATACTAACTCTAGCAAGAAGCTCTTCAACCCTCTCTTTTCTCTGCTCATCATTTTCTAAAATCCCATGCACTTGCATAGGCTCCATAATTGCATTACCTATGGTCATTCTAGGATTTAAAGAAGAATAAGGGTCTTGAAAAATAATTTGCACTTCTTTTCTAAAAGAACGAAGTTCTTCCGGATTCATTTTTGCGATATCTGTATTGTTGTATATCATTTCTCCTTCCGTCGGCTCCTCGAGCCTTAAAATCGTTCTTCCAATAGTTGTTTTACCACAACCAGACTCTCCAACCAAACCTAAAGTTTCACCAGGATAAACATTAAAACTTACATCATCAACCGCCTTCACGTGATCAGTTACACCACCAAACAAACCGTTTCGGATAGGAAAGTATGTTTTAAGATTGCTTATTTTTAAAATAGGCTCTTTTGCAAATAACTCTTTTTGATTTTTTTCTCTTTCTTTTTTTGGAACAACTAGTTTTTTTGTAAAATCAGAAATCGAAATATTATTATCTATAATAACTCCATTTTCATCTACTTTCATAAAATCAGAAACTGTAGGTAAAAAAGTATATCTCTTATTAAGAGGAGGGCGGCATGCTAAAAGGCCTTTTGTATAAGGGTGTTGAGGGTTTTCAAAAATTTGTAAAACATCACCTTGCTCAACAATTTTACCCTTGTACATAACAACTACTTTGTCCGCTAATTCAGCAATTACTCCTAAATCATGAGTAATAAATATAATCCCCATATTGTGCTCTTTTTGCAGTTGCTGCATGAGTTCCAGTATTGTTTTTTGAACCGTAACATCAAGCGCAGTAGTCGGCTCATCTGCAATAAGTATTGAGGGCTTACAACTCATAGCCATAGCAATCATAACTCTTTGCTTTTGCCCTCCAGAGATTTGATGAGGGTAAGTGTTAAAAATACGCTCTGGATCTGGAAGCTCTACTTCTTCAAATAACTTAATCGTAAGATCTTTAGCCTCAACTTTTGACATTTTTTGATGAAGCATAATTGCTTCTAAAACTTGATCACCACATGTAAAAACAGGATTTAACGAAGTCATCGGTTCTTGAAAAATCATCGCAATATCATTACCTCTATATTTTCGCATTTCATCTTCTGGAAGCTTTAGCAAATCAACAGCAGGGCTGTTATCTTGATGAAAAATAATTTCACCACCACTAATTACCCCAGGAGGACTCGGTATTAATCTCATAGCAGATAGAGAGGTTACTGATTTTCCAGAACCAGACTCACCAACAACACCAATAGTTTCACCTTTTTTAAGTGTGAAGCTTATATCATTAACTGCTTTTACCGTTGTTCCTTCTGTATGAAACTCGGTAACTAAATTTTTAAACTCTAATAATGTGTTGTTTTTCATAATCCGACTGTAAAGGTACGATTTAGTTGCTTATATTTTAATATCTATTAATCAAATTTACGGATACATTTCAAGGGCCGCATCAATATATACATAAAGATCATCACGATGTTTATTCTCAAGAATTTTACCATAATTTTTCCCTAAACGTACAATAATCATATCTTTTTCAGGTATAGAAATAACATATTGACCCCATAAACCCCTTGCGTAAAACACATGATTTCCTTTTCTTTCTGTAATCCAAAAATGATAACTGTACGGGGCTAAATTTTCTAAATAAACAGATTCAACCACATAATTAGAGTCAATTAATTGCGCATCATCCCACCTCCCTTTTTGCATATAAAGCTTTCCTAGTCTTGCAAAATCTCTAGCATTAGAATTGATGCAACAAAATGTTTTTTCATCTCCATTTTTTTTATCTGTTGACCAAAGCGCAGCATGTTTAGAACCAATAGGCTTCCAGAGCTTTTCAGAAGCATATTCATTAACACTCATACCAGTAGCTTTTTCTAAAATATAGCCCAAAATTTGAGTTGAAGAACTATGGTATTCAAATTTTTTTCCAGGTACAGAAGCCAAATCAAGATTTACAATGAGTTTTTTCAATGACTTGCCATAGTAAGCTGTTGCCATTTGGCTCAATGGATTGTGATAACTCTCATCCCAATCAAGTCCAGATTGCATATTTAAAAGATGTTTAATTGTAATTTGCTCTTTATTATTTTCACAAAATTCTGGAATAAAATCACAAACACTTTGATCCAAGCTTTTAATAACACCTTCTTTTTTAGCAACACCTATAAGAGCCCCAATATAACTTTTTGCCATAGAGAAGGAATTGGACATTGTGTCGGAAGAATAACCTTGCCAATAATATTCAGATTTTATACTGTCGTTTTTGATAACTAGAAAGGCTACAGTTTCTAAATCAGAATTCAGGTCAATTAATTTTTTTGGAAGTGCTTTTAAATTATAATCTTTAGCAATTTTCCATTCTTGATGTTTTCCTGCAGCTATTTCATTTGATGGAAAATGTACAAAATCATCAATATAAGAGGAGTCATACCCTTTTAAATAAGTAATATAAACAGCTTTGTACATCCATCCTTTTCCTGTAACAACAAGAAGAATATTTGCTAATACCAAAACAACCAGAAAAAATAATAATAACTTTCTAACCATCTAATTGAACATTAAAAACAGATCTAAAATTATTTTTTAATGATTTTTGAACTTGTTTAAAATCAGCTTCCCTTCCAAGTTCTTTTTGTAGCGAGGTTACGCTTTTATCAATACCACAAGGAACAATATTTTGAAAATAAGAAAGATCAGTATTAACATTAAGAGCAAATCCATGCATTGTTACCCATCGACTTGTACGCACACCAATTGCGCAAATTTTTCTAGCAGTCGCTTTACCAGCATCAATCCAAACTCCTGTCTCTCCTTTTGACTTCTCTGACTGAATACCCCATTCTTTTAATGTTAAAATAACAACTTCTTCTATAGACCGTAAGTATTTATTTATGTCTGTAAAAAAATTCTCTAAATCTATTACCGGATAACCAACTATTTGACCGGGCCCATGATAGGTAATATCACCACCTCTATTGATTTTATAAAACGAAGCACCTCTGCTTTTCAAATAAGACTCATTAACTAACAAGTTTTGTTCATCTCCGCTTTTCCCTAATGTATAAACGTGATAATGTTCGCAAAAAAATAAATAATTATCTGTAGGAAGATTAAGGTTTTCTTTTCTGTTTTTCGATTTTTGAAGCAGTATTTCAGAAAAGATATTTTCTTGATAATCCCAAGCTTTTTTATAATCTATTAATCCAAGGTCTTTGAAAAATACTTTAGAGTTCATTATACTTTTCCAAGCTCTGATTTTAAATAATCAATTACATCAATTTCAATTGCATCAACATTATTCATTTCGGATAGATACCAAGAAACCCAATCCCCTAAATGTATATGATAAAAGGTGTTTTCAATTAGCGAATCTCCCTTACTCCAGATTTCTGTAATATTGCTAGTATATTTTTCTAACACACCCTGATTAATTTTCATTCGAATTTGATTTCGATCAAAATCAGAATTATTTCGAAGATAAACCACTGCTAAGGAATCAACATTAGTTCTCCAGCCTAAAAGTTCATTATGGTTCATTTCAGGAACCACATGGTGCCAACATAACATTTTGCTATTTTCATTTATTTGTTGACGAAAACGAATTGCAGTTCCTTCAAAATTAGAAGCGGAATAAATAACCGGAGTATTTCCATATAATTTTTTCGCAACCGATTTAGCCTCTTCTTGAATACCTTCTTTATTATCGATTAGTAAATTAATTGCTTTCTCAAAATCATTTTTGAAATTATCGGAAATCAATCCTTAATGATTAAGCATAAAAAATAATTGCGTAAATGAATATCCAAACATGGCTCTTGGTGGATGGCCTGAAGGGATCAGTATATGATTATAATTTTTTTCTTGCGCCAACCTCTTAAGCTCGCCTCCTGATGTCACAATTGAAATTTCAGCCCCTCTTTTTTCACATTCTCTTAAAGCGTAAAGAGTTTCTTCTGTATTTCCAGAATAAGAAGAAGCAATCACCAAAGTTTCTTCATTTACAAAATTAGGGATACTATAATCTTTTGTAGAAACAATAGGAACACCTATTTCTTCAGCAGTTATATTAGCTATAATTGATCCTCCAATTCCACTTCCTCCTAATCCGCAAATCAATACGTTGCTTATTTTTTTTTCACACTTTGACAACCTGGTTGTGTTTCCAATTTCGATACTTTCTTTAAGGTGGTCTACAAAAGCATTAATATAATCATTCATTTTCATCTCAAAATCAGTTGTTTAAACAAGACGAAATTACGAAATATAGGAGAAAAGAATTTCTATATTTGTAAAAAAATCATCATGAGTCAAGAACTTTCAGAGCAAGAGATTGTAAGAAGACAGTCATTAGAAAAATTAAGAGAGCTAGGGATTGACCCATATCCGGCGGATCTTTACAATGTCAATACTACATCAAAAGCGATCAAATCAAACTATAAAGATGGCGATAAAATGGAAGTGACTATTGCTGGAAGAATGATGAGTAGAAGGATCATGGGAAAGGCATCATTTGTAGAAATTCAAGATGCAGAGGGAAGAATCCAGCTATATTTAAATCGTGACGAAATATGCCCACAAGAAGACAAAACTCTATACAATGATGTGTTCAAAAAACTCTTAGATATTGGAGATATTATAGGGGTTTCTGGCGAGGTATTTACTACTAAAGTCGGAGAAATATCTATAAAAGCAAAAACACTCAAAGTGCTTGCAAAAACCCTTCGACCTTTACCGCTTCCAAAAGCAGATGCCGATGGAAATATACATGATGCATTTACTGATCCTGAAAAAAGATACAGACAGAGATATGTAGATCTAGTAGTTAATCCTGAAGTGAGAGATGCGTTTGTAAAAAGAACCAAGCTTACAAATTCGATGCGAGAGTACTTAAATGATAAAGGATATTTAGAAGTTGAAACACCAATTTTACAACCTCTTTATGGAGGAGCTTTGGCTCGACCATTTAAAACCCATCACAACACATTAGACATGCCTCTTTATTTAAGAATCGCTAATGAACTGTATTTAAAAAGATTAGTTGTTGGAGGATTTGAAGGGGTTTATGAGTTCTCAAAAGATTTTAGAAACGAAGGAATGAGTCGATTTCACAATCCAGAATTTACACAGATAGAACTCTATGTTGCTTATAAAGACTATGAGTGGATGATGGATTTGGTTGAAGAAATGGTTGAGAAAATCGCGATCGATATACACGGAACTACAGAAGTACAAGTAGGAGAGAACAAAATTAACTTTAAAAGACCATGGAAAAGGTATACGATGTACGAGGCTATAGAGCATTTTACCGGAATCAATGTTTCTAAAATGAACGAGTCAGAAATTCGAGAAGAGGCAAAAAAGATGGGGGTAAGTGTAGAAGATTCTATTGGGCGTGGAAAATTAATTGATGAAATCTTTGGCGAGAAATGCGAGAAAAATCTTGTTCAACCAACATTTATTACAGAATATCCTATAGAAATGTCTCCTCTTGCTAAAAAGCATAGAAGTAAAGAAGGTGTGGTTGAGCGATTTGAAGCTATTTGCAATGGAAAGGAAATTTGTAATGCTTTCTCTGAGTTAAATGATCCGATTGATCAAAGAGAACGGTTTCAACACCAACTAGATTTGGCAAAAAAAGGAGATGAAGAAACAATGTTAATGGATGAAGATTTTATACGAGCACTTGAATACGGCATGCCCCCAACTGCTGGATTAGGACTTGGAATAGATCGATTAAGCATGATTATGACAAACAGTGATTCGATCCAAGATGTTTTGTTTTTTCCACAAATGAAGCCAGAGAAAAAAAATACACAGAATGAAGATTGATTTAAATTCTAAAGAATTTCAAAAAGAATTAAAATCAACCACTGAGTTTGCAAAGCTAGTTTGTAAGGAAAATAACTTTTACCCAAATCCGATAGAAGAAGAAAATATAAGAATCTACAAAGGCCTTACACAAAACAAAATAAAACACGGAAAACGATACTGTCCATGCTTTATGGTTCTTGGGAAAACAGAAAAAGAAAAAGAAGAAGCGGACAATAGGGTGTGCCCATGTGAGCCGGCTTTAAAACAAGAGATACCAAATGATGGGAGGTGTCATTGCGGGATTTTTTGCACAGAAGAATATGTTGAAAATTTTGAAACAAAACCAATTGAAAATATAATGAAAGAAACAAAAGAAAATCTTACAGAATTACTAGTTCAAGAGGAGATAAATGGAAATGATTTAATAAACCTTTTAGAAGCTAGAAAAAAAGGAGATATCAAATTCTTATTAATTGATGTTCGAGAAGAATCAGAGTATCAAGCTAAAAGAATCGTGGGAGTAGATCACCTAATACCAACCTCTTCCTTTTATGATAAAATTAAAATGATTGATAATGAGAAAGAAACACCAATTGTATTACAGTGTCATTCTGGAGGAAGATCATATCAAGCACAACAAGTAATGAAGCAGTTAGGATATAAAAACGTCATTAATTTGTCTGGAGGCATTTCCATGTTTGCAGGGAAAACCATAACATAGCGTGATATGCGGAAAAAAACCAAAGAAAGGATAAAAGAAAAAATCGAATTTAGCATTAGGAATTACTTTAAAGACAGAAAAGTAAAAAGCTATCAAGTTTTAGATGAAATCTTTCCAAAAGAAAGAAGGGTTCGCAGTCTTATTGGGGGTTTAGAAACAAGCTTAGGCACAACTCTTTGGGAACCTCTTGCAAAAGAATTAGCAAAATCTAATGGTTTTGAAGTTTTGGATGAAAAGAGCTTTCCTGCACCAAAAGACGAATCGTTTTACCCTAAAGATATTTTAAATATAAAACTTAAATGGGAACAAAAAAGACAAATTAAGAATAAGTATATTTCTCTCAATGATTATATTGAGGAGCTAAGAGATATAAGTAAATTAAATAAAAAAAAATATCAATCTATCGAGAAGGGGCCTATGACTTCTGGTCGAGGAGTTGACGTGTATTTAAAGAAAGACGGAAAAGAATATGCTTTCGATATAAAAACAGTACAAATCAATAAAGGAGGAGGTAATAATTACAACCAAACATTAATGTGGTGGTATGCGGCTAGAATTTTGTACCAACACAATATTAAATTTAAGGCCGCTATTGTTTTTCCATATAATCCTTATAAAACAAAAACTTGGTGGCAGGCAAATGGAGGTAGAGCATATCCTCTAAAAGAAAAAAAGGACGCATTTGTAGAAGACGAGTTTTGGGACTTTATCAGCGGACAAAAAGGAACGTTTCAACAAATTAAATTACTCTTTCAGGAGCTTGGAAAAAGTAATTTCGCAAACCAATTTAAAGACATTTTTTATCCAAGTTAAAATTTAGAATAATAAGCGTTAAGAAGCTTTATTAATGAGTAACCTATTTCTTCTGCCATATTACAAGGAACTGCATTTCCAATTTGCTTGTAACACTGAGAAATAGAGCCATAGAAATTCCAGTTGTCTGGAAACGTTTGAATTCTAGCATATTCACGAACAGTAAAAGGCCGCGTTTCTTCTGGATGGCATCTTTCGGTTTGTTTTTGTGCTGGACTACAGGTTAGAGTTAAACAGGGCTCGTCCCATCCAATTCTTCTAGCCATACCGGTCTTTCCTCCTCCTAGATAAAAACTACCCCCCATATACTCCTTTTGCAATTTAATAGGCAAATCTCTCCAATAACCCTTTTGCGGTATTAAATCTAATATCTTTTTTTTCTTTTCAGGATACTTGGATCCAAAAGAAATAGGAACATCGTTCTTGTATAAAGGGCCTTTTTTTAGAGCATTTTTTACAGTGTATATTTTTTCGTGCTCAATAGGATAGTTGTATTCTACACTAACATCTTTTCTAATACCAACAATTATAACACGCTCCCTCTTTTGAGGCACTCTATAGTTTATCGCTTTTAGTACTTTAGGATTTACTACGTTATAACCTATTTCATTTAGAATAGATTTCATTCCAGCTAACGTTCTACCATTATCATGAGAAACCAAACCCTTAACATTCTCCCCAACACAGATTAATGGATTCGTATTTTTTACAATTCTTGCAAATTCATAAAACAAAGTACCTCTAGCATCTTTAAGTCCAAGTTTTTTTCCTGCGTAACTAAATGCTTGACATGGAAATCCTCCAGTGACAATATCAACCTTATTTTTATATTCAGAAAAATCAAATTTTTTAATGTCACCCTCAAAAATCCTCCAATTTGGTCTATTATTCCTTAAGGTTTGACATGCCCATTTATCTATTTCATTTAATGCCAAACACTTTATTCCTGAATTTTCCAATCCTATAGCCAGACCTCCAGCCCCCGCAAACAATTCAAGCACTGTATACTTTTTTTTTGCAGCAACTTTATTTACGCTTGAATCTCCCAGTTTATCAGCATCATCGGTTTTTAAAAAAATATTTAATTGGTTTTCTGTATAAAACCTATAATTATTTAAAGGTTCTCGGCAAGCTTTTAACCTCCCCTCTCTATCCCATCTTCGTAAAGTTTGTTTACTCCTATTAATTTTCTTAGAAAACTCTTGAATACTATACTTTTTCATACCCACATTATTCAACATTGCTCAATGGTTATAAATTTAAAAAATTTGTGAAGAAAAATAATTTTAAACTGTAGTTATTCTGAACAATTTTTAACAAACAACTAGTAGCTAAAAATTCTTTAGAAATTTAGATATTTTTTCTGTTTTAACCTTTCCTATCAATTTTACCAAAACATCTTCTTTTGCATTTTTAATATTTTTTAATGAACCAAATGATTTTACTAAAATTTCCAATGTTTTCTTACTAATACCAGGTATGTTTTTAATTCCAAATGATATCGATTGTTTTTCTCTCTGTTTTCTATGATTTATTATTGCAAAACGATGTGCTTCATCTCTAACACGCTTAATTAATCGAATGCCCTCAGACCTTTTGTCTAAATATAGAGGCTCGCTTATTTCTGGAAAAAATATTTCTTCTAATCTTTTCGCAACCCCAATAATACCTACCTTTTTATAAAGCTTAAGTTTTTTTAAGCTTTTTACAGCAGAAGACAATTGCCCTTTTCCACCGTCAATTATAATAAAATCAGTAAGCGATCCTTTTTCTTTCAAGATCCGATGATATCTTCT
>MDTE01103964.1_pt1 | contig 10387 bp, 4 predicted proteins | sample 811231 | NCBI WGS metagenome assembly MDTE01 (sample SAMN05326651, study PRJNA326480) | marine metagenome | isolation source: seawater | place: Indian Ocean: Red Sea | collected 2010 | reverse complement strand
CTTGCGTGCCATCAGACAACGCCGCCCGTAGGACTCGGTCGTCGGATTGTCGAGTCCATAGAGCTTCCGGGTCGCCTTGGTCTCTCGTGAGATGTCGAGCACATCCGCCGCGGCCAGCTGCATGCGAGCGGCGAGTTCATAGTTCTTGATCCTGGCCTCCAGCTCCCCCTCACCCGGAAGCCGTCGCTGGTGAATCCGGTTGAGCCGATTCAGGAAACCGAGATTGTTGCGTTGCTCGAGAGAGCTGATTGGCAGTGCCGACTTCAGGTTGAGCACCGGAGTGCCGGTTGATGAAAACTCGGTGCCCCGGAACTGGGCCGGCAACCAGCCGTTGGTCCAGGTCAGAGTGCCGCTGGTGTTGTACCCCTTGGGATCCCTGAGAACGACATAGCTGGGCAGGCTGTTGTTTTCGGTTCCCAGCCCATAACTGACCCACGCTCCCAGTGCCGGGCGATCCTGGAAAATCTTCCCGGTCATGAACATCACCAGCGCCTCGGTGTGGTTGTTGTGCCCGGTGTGCATCGATCGGACCAGTGTCAGGTCATCGATCACGCTGCCGATCCCGGGAATGATCTCTGACATCTCGATCCCGGATTCTCCGTACCGCCGGAAGCGGAACGGCGTGTTCATCAACTTGTTCTGCTCGCTACCGGGCTGAAACATCTCAACCTTGATCGAGTGCTGTTTGCCATCGAATTTCTCGAGCGCCGGCTTGCGGTCGAAGAGATCCATCTGGCTGGGTCCGCCGTTTTGCATCATCAGGATGACCGACTTCGCCCGCGGTCTCGCATGAGGCGTCTCGGTGCTGTGGCCACCAGCCGCCCAGAGCCGACCTGACTGCTCGGCCAGCATCGACCGCAGGGCCAGTCCGCCCAGGCCCAGTCCACCAAGCCGCAGCAACTGCCGTCGCGAGATCGGCAACGACGCCAAGTGCGACGGGATGGCCATCTCGGGGCTGCGAAGCATCTCGGGTATGGATGTCATGGGACGTAGAGGAATTCGTTGGTGTTGAGGAGCATATGGCAGAGGTGTTCGAGTGGGCGACCGGGATCGAGGCCTGGCACCTGGGCCTGGCGCGTGAGCAACTCCTCGGCAACCCCTTGTTCCTCCTCGGTCGCCCGACGGCACAATACCAGCCGGAAGGCGTGATCCACTCGTTCCCGGCGATCACCATCAGGCGTTTCCGCCACGACGCGGGCGGCCAAATGCCGGGCCTGGTTCATCGAGAAGGCCCCGTTGAGCATGGCCAGCGATTGCAACACCACGGCCGACGAATCGCGTCTCGTGCAGTTGTTGGCCACCGTCGGCTGATCAAACACGCTCAGCTCGGTCGGATGGTAATTCCGACGACATGTGAGGTAGAGACTCCGACGATTCGCGTCACCCGGACGGGCCAGCTTCGACGTGTCGACAACCACGCTGCTGTCGGGGTTGGTCTTGATCGGAATCGCTGGGCCACCCTGCCGGGCATCGAGCTGGCCACTGACCGACAGCACGCTGTCTCGCACCGCCTCCGATTCCAGCCGCTTCAACGGCCGGTGCCATAGCAGGCTGTTGACGGGGTCCTTCCGAGTCGCCACGTCCCACGTGGCCGGATCCACCGACGTTGCCTGACGATACGTCGAAGACAGCAGCACATGACGGTGGATTCGCTTGAGACTCCATCCTCGCTCCGACAGTTCACAGGCCAGCCAGTCCAGCAGAGCCGGATGAGTCGGTTCGGCGCCCGAGAGTCCAAAATTGGCGGGCGTCGCCACAAGCCCTCGCGAGAAATAACGCATCCACAGCCGATTGACGATCACGCGTGCCGTGACCGGATGATTCCGGCGTGTCAGCCACCGGGCAAACGCCAGCCGACGACCCGACGTCTCACCTCGTGACGCATCATCCTGTTTCGAGATCACTGTCCGCTGGCCGACTGGATCCAACACGACCGGGACCCCCGGCTGCACTTCGGGCCCAGGCGTCATGAAGTCGCCCCGGCGATAGAGATAGGTCGGTGGAGCAGGACCTCGCTCCCAGGCGACGCGGACCGTCTGGTAGGACTGCTTCGAGGCCAACCGGGTCGCGATGCCGGCCTGCAATTCCGAGACCTCCCGACGCTCCTCAGGCGAGAGCGCTTGGGCAATATCCGAAGCCGAGATCTTGAACAGCGGCCCAAGCTTCTCGGCAAGATATGCCTGGATCGCGGTCCGCTTCTCCTTGGGCACTGCCACCGCGGCGACCGTATCCGCACGAACCGGCTCGGGTACCCGGGCCTCGCGCGATGGCCGCAGCCGCCTGCGAACCACCGCTTCGATTTCAGCAATCCGTTTCTTCCTGCGAGCCACCTCGACGTCCACGCGGCCATTGTGGGCGTCGATCCGGGACTTGTGCCGCGGCGATACCGTGTGCAGATGACGTTGGTCAGCCTGCAGCCAATTCTGCACGTCCATGGTCGGCGTGAAGATCGCTGCCAGCCGGTAATAGTCGGCTTGGCTGATGGGATCGAATTTGTGTGAGTGACACTGGGCACAGTGAATTGTGAGTCCCAGTAGAGACGTCGAGACGGTCTGAAGGGTCTCGTAGAGCACCTGGTGGCGAATGTCGGCGGTGTTGAGTTCCGGCGACGACGTCGAATCACGAGCGTTTCTCAGGAAGCCCGTGGCGACGATCGTCTGTAACTGTGCCGGCGTGAGTTCCTCGGCCTCACGCCAGTTGAACAGTTCATCCCCGGCCAGTTGCTCGAGCAGGAATTCGTCAAAGGGCTTGTCTGCATTGAAGGCCGAGATGACGTAGTCGCGATATCGCCAGATCCCCGGGGCCACCTTGATGGTCCCGGCATCATTGTCGGATCCGATGATGTCGACGTAGCCAGCCACGTCCAGCCAATGCCGTCCCCACCGTTCACCATACCTCGCGTCGGCCAGGAGCCGATCCACCAGCCGGCTCCAGCGCCCGGGCCGGCTGTCGGCCAAGAAGCGATCGACCTCCGCGGGTGCAGGCGGCACGCCCAGCACGTCCAGGTAAACTCGCCGGATCCGGTCGATCGGTGCGGCATCCGGTGCGAGCGTCAGTCCTGACGCCTCGAGGCGGTGGAGGACAAACGCATCGACGGGAGTTCGAACGCGGTGCCGTGCCTGGACGTCGGGCGGCGAGACCCGGACCGGTGGCCGAAACGACCACCAGTCCCGGTCAGTCTCGCCTGGTGCCGGCTCCTCGGCTTCATTCAGTCCACGTCCGACGTACCTCGCCCGCGCACCCCCCGCCACCCACGCCCGGATGATCTCGATGTGGTCGGCTGACGGCTTGAGAGACTTGCCAGGCGGCATCTCGCCTGCCACGATTTTTCGCACCAGTAGGCTCTTGTCCGGATTCCCTGCGACCACGGCTGGGCCCGACTTGCCGCCGAGCTGAATCAGGGGCAAAGAGCGGAGGTCGAGTCCGGCTTCGCGGGCCTCGCCACCATGGCACTTCCAGCAGTACGTGCGAAGCAGGCCATGAACCTGCTCCTCAAACAGTGGCCCGTCGGCCGCGTTCGCCCGGGAGCAGGCGGCCGGCCAAGCGACAAGCAGCAGGACGACGATAGCTCGTTTCATGCTGTGTTGGCCGTAGACACGGGGCCACAAGAGGCCCGGAAAAGAGGAGCATGGCGTCATCATATCACATTGCCAACACCACAAGCCCGTTCGCATGCCCGCGTGAATTCCTCGGCCAGCCGGTCAGGATCACACAACGGCCCGGTTCGCATCCGATCTCGCAATTCGGTCCGAAGAGATCGGCATCTCTGGAGATCTGTCGCCCATTGGACCGCCACCGCCACGTACTCTTCCAGGTTCGACGCCACGAGTTCGGTGGCGTCGACGCGGTGGAGAAACGACGCCGTCTGTCGCCCGCACATCCGGTCCCCGGCCCACGTCACCACTGGGACACCCATCCAAAGCGCTTCACAACTGGTGAGTCCTCCCGAAAAGGGAAACGTGTCCAGCGCCAAGTCGATTTCGCCATACGCGGCCAGCAACTCGGAATGAGCGATCCAGCCATGGAAGTCGACGCGAGAGGCGTCGATCCCCGACTCCTCGAACTGCCGCCGGAATCGATCGACGACCGCAGGATCATCGAGACCACGTGATCTCATCACGAGTCGTCCGCCGTCACACTGCTTCAGGATCTCAGACCACGTCGCCACGACCTCGGGCGTCGTCTTGTCAATCTTGTTGAAACTCCCCAGGACGACTTCGCCGTTTCGGACCGAGACATCTGGGGCATCGACGGGTGGCAGGTAGCTGACGTGGCCCCCATCGAGACGAACCACCGATTCAGAGAACGCGTCATCTTGTCCGAGAGGGACCAGCACGTCGTCGGCCAATACCGCGTCAATCGCCTCCAGCCCCGTTGTGCAGGGGTAACCGATCCACGTCCACTGGACCGGCGCGGCTCGTTGCGCCAACACCCCCAGCCGGTTACGACCGGTATGGCCCGCCAGGTCCACGAGCAGATCGAGGCCAGACTGCACCGCGGTCTCGAATACAGCCTCGTCCGATCTCCCGCGGATGTCATGCCACTCGGTCGCCGCTGCGTGAAAGCGGTCCGTCATGCTGTCGACCTGGATCCGATCGCTGAAACAGATCGCCTGGACCCGGTCCCGGTCGAGACTTTCGAAGGCACCCAGCAGAAACCGGCCAACCGGATGGTGCCCGAAGTCCGGCGAGATGAACCCGACACGGAGCGGGCGCGGTCCCAGGGGACGCTCGGCGGATGTTGCCACTCGTCGGCCATCAACCGGTGACGCCGCCCACAGTCTGGCGGCCGTCCGTTGATGCGCTTGGAGAATCTCCGCAGGGGACCATGCCGACTGGCACAGCATGGTCGACAGGCAGTTCGCAGCCGCCGCCACGGAACGAGGTTCCTGGTCCGTCACCCTCTCGAACTTCACCGCCGCCTCATCCAACCGGCCCTGGAGCTTAAGCACGACACCGAGGTTATTGATGGCACGAGAATGAGCGGGGTCGGCTTGCAGCACCCCACGAAACGTCGCCTCGGCGGACGACAGCTGACCGAGTTGCTCCTGAGCAATACCGAGGTTGTAGCTGGTTTCGGCATCACCGGGATTTGCCGAAAGCGCCTGGCGATAGCACCGCTGTGCCTGGTCCAGCTCTCCCTGTTTCAGCAGTGCGTTGCCCAGGTTGTTCAGAGCGCCAGGTGCCCCGGGCTGGATCTCCAGAGCTCGGCGGGCACTCCCAACCGCTTCGGCATACGCACCGATGTCGACGAGTGCGTTGGCGAGATTGGTCCACCCGCCAAAGTGACGTGGTTGACGCGCAACGGCCTGTCGGAAGGCCTCGGCCGCGTCGTGATGACGCGACAACAAGCGGCAGGCCAGGCCGAGATTGATCCATCCCGAGACGTGATCCGGGTCCAGTTCGATCGCGCGCCGAGCGACCTGTTCGGCCTCCGTTCCTTCCTTCGCCGCGACCAGAGCAGATGCCAGGTTGGCGGCAGCGTCGGGAGCCTGTTCATCCAGTTCCAAGCCACGGCGAGCAGCAACGACTGCCGCTTTCGGATCACCGCGCCGCAGGTGCACGCCGGCCAGGATACGGTGGGCCATCGGTTCGTCCGGGGTCTCCTGCAGCGCGCGCGCGGCCAGATTCCCCGCCCGCTCGAACTCCCCGGCGGAAAACAACTCGATCGATCGCTTCAGATCAGACGAGAGGTTCATGCATCACGAGTCTATAAGCCGCATTCCACGTAGCTGAAGTGGTAACACTTCAGGACGAGCCATGCAAAACGACAAGACCCTCGTGACCCGCGACTCTCCTGAAGTGTGACCACTTCAGCGACGTGGACCTGCTAACGGTCACGCTGAGTTGACAGCCCGTCACGGCGTCACAAGCATCGGTTGATCACTCCATGCCACGGGACAACCGATGAACACTGCTCAATCCAGTCCCATCCGAGCTCTCGGTCTCGCTGTCCTGGTGGCTGCCTGCGTCGCTGGATGCGAGAATTCACGAGGTGGCAGCAACGTCGAATCCGGCTCCGCCATGCCCGCTGCCGGCTCAACAGGCATCGAAGACTCCACCAGCTCTCGGACCTTCGAACTCACCTACGGCGTCGAGGTCAAAGAGATCCCCACGGGGAGCCGGCTCCGAGTGTGGTTGCCGGTCCCACAGTCTCACGCGGGACAGGACGTCGCATTCGTTGCACAGGAGGCTCCCGTCACCCCTCGGCAAACAACCGAAAGCCGCTATGGCAACCGGATGCTCTATTTTGAGGCGAAGCCTGTCAACAAATCGCGCCAGTCATTCAGGGTCACCTGGAAAATCACCCGGCACGAGGTGAACGGACTCGCCAACCCGAATCCCAATTCTCGCCTGGCCGACCAGCAAAAGAGGCTTTTTCTGGGAGCCAACGCCAAGGTACCGATCGACGGCAAGCCGCTGACCCTCGTGGACCCCAAGCAGGTCGACCGTAGCACACCGATCACCCTGGCCCGGACCTTGTACCAGCAGGTCGACAACCATATGAGGTACGACAAGTCGCAGCCGGGTTACGGGCACGGCGATGTGCTGTGGGCGTGTGACAGCGGTTTCGGGAACTGCACCGACTTCCACAGCCTGTTCATTTCGTGGGCGAGGGCTCACGACCTGCCGGCGCGGTTTGAGATTGGATTCTCGATTCCAAAGGCCGGACAGGGATCTATCGGGGGCTACCACTGCTGGGCCCAGTTTCACATTGATCGCCACGGCTGGGTACCGGTGGACATCTCCGAGGCCGACAAGCATCCGGAACTCAAGGACTACTTCTTCGGCAATCTCAACAGCGATCGCGTTCAGTTCACGATGGGGCGCGACATCACACTGGAGCCTCCGCAGGACTCCGGCCCTCTCAATTACTTCATCTATCCGCACATTGAGGTGGATGGGAAGGAGTGGCCGTTGGAAAAGACCGAGCGGAAATTCGAGTACCAGGACCTGCCTGCGACTCGGTAACCCGGTCGCTTCCCCTCGCCCAACCCTATCGGTCTCGCACAGCGTACCTCGGGCGGGCACCGGCTTTGCGTCCCAATCAACCGCGGCGGTAGGATGACGACCCACGTGGTTACCGCCGTGTTCTAGCACTCCGAGGAGCCGTCATGAGTCTCACTTGCACCGGCCGTCGCCTTGTCCTGGTAATCTCGGCAGTCGTCTTACTGGCTCTCGTCGTGTCGGCATCGCTGCCGTTCTCCTCCTCGGTGATTCACACCACGGCGCATGCAGCTGCCAGGACGGCCGCACCGGCCGACGATGCGGCGGACGTCCACAAACAAATCGGCGTCCACGCGGGTCTGTGCGTACTCCTGGGAGACGACCAGGCCCAACGGGCTCTTGAGCTCGCCAGAGTCAGCGACCTGGTGATCTATGTTCCGGCTGCAACGATCGCCGGAGCCGACAGGATCCGACGTGTCGCTGACGCTGCGGGCCTGCTGGGAACCAGGATTTACGTTGATCACGGTCGACCCGACCGCATCGGCCTGGCCTCCAATCTCGCCGACGCGGTCGTCGTCCGTGGTGCCACGAAGACTCCGCGTGGCGAGATGATGCGGGTGCTCAGACCTCAAGGCCGACTCGTGGCCGGGGGTCGTGTTGAGGCGAAGCCCGTCCCGAGGGGGACCGGGGAATGGAGTCACCCCTACCACGGTGCCGACAACAACCCGCAATCGGACGACACACTCGCCAAGGCCCCCTACCTCACCAAGTTCCTGGCCACGCCCTGGTACGGGCCCATGCCCGAGGTGACCGTCTCCTCAGGCGGCCGCATGTTCAAGGCCTTCGGCTTCCTGGCATTCAAGAGACGCGAGTGGCCCATGGTCGGGAAGCTCGTCTGTCTCAACGGCTACAACGGTGCGACGCTCTGGACCCGGCAGCTGACACCCGGATTCATGATCCACCGCAACACGATCGTGGCCACCCCGGACACCCTGTACCTCGCCGACCATGCCTCCTGCAAGCTGATCGACGCGGCCACCGGAAGCGTCCGGGACGAGATCACGGTGCCCGAGGAGTTTGCGGACCTCGGCAAGACGTGGAAGTGGATGACACTCCGCGACGGCATCCTCTACGCCCTGGTGGGCCAGGACGAGAAGCTCCATCAGGTGCATCTCGGCACCCGCACCCAGACCGGGTGGCCCTGGACGACGGTCCGCAAGACCTATGGCGACTCGCTGGCCACCTGGGGATTCGGTCGAACCCTGCTGGCGATCGACGTGTCAAAAAAGACCGTCCTCTGGTCACACAGGGCCAGGACGCCGATCGATGGTCGGGCGATCGTCATGAACCGCTCGAACATCTTCCTATACAGCCATCTCGATCATCTCGAGTCCATCAACGCCGCCGACGGCACTTCCGCCTGGAGGACCAGCGACAAGGCCCTGATGGCCGCCATCGGTGAACATCACCGCGCCCAGACGGCAAGTCTCGGCTACGCCACGACCGCCTACCTGAAGTGCAACGACGACGCGTTGTTTTTCGCGGGACCGACACGGACGAAGCTCGTCGCGGTCTCGGCAAAAACCGGCAAGATGCTCTGGAATTACAAAGACGGCAACATGCAACTGATCCTTCGCCAGGACGGGCTGTACGCGATGGGGCGGTTGAGCGAGAGCAAAAAGTTTGAACCGCTGACGGGCAAGGTGCTCGCCGATCTGAAGTGCTTTCGCGGCAACTGCACCAGGGCCACCGGCACGGTCGATTCCATCTTCACCCGGGGCTACCGGCATACGGGGACGATGCGGTTTGACGTCTCTTACAACAAACCACGTCGACTTCCGGGCATGAGGCCCGCCTGCCAAGACGGCGTGATCGTCGCCAACGGCCAGCTGTACTGGGGCCCATGGATGTGTGACTGCAACCACTCGCTCGTTGGAGTGATCAGCTTGACCTCCGCGGGTGACTTCGAATTCGATCGTGAGGCGATCGAAAGTGAGAGGCTTGAGACCCTGGGCCGAGCGGTCAGCCGCTCACCCTCGCTCAGCAAGTCCGACTGGCCGACCTATCGTGCCAACAACCAGCGAACGGCATCGACCCCGGTGTCGGTCCCCGGCAATCTCAAGCTGGCCTGGCAGACGAAACCTCGGGAAATGGTCGAGCCCACCGCTCCGATCACCGCCGCGGGATTCACAATCGTCGCCGGGTCCGATGGCAGCATCCGTGCCTTCGACTCGGCTACCGGCAAGCCCCGCTGGACGGCTCACACCGGAGGAGCCATCGCCTATCCTCCATCGGTGGCGGGCGGTCGCGTCCACGTCGGCTCTGGCGACGGACGTGCCTGGTGCTTTGACCTGGTCACCGGCCAGGCGCTGTGGTGTTTTCGCGCCGCGCCGCTTGAACGCCGAATACCTGTCTACGGCCGGCTGCTTTCCACCTGGCCGGTCGCCAGCGGTGTGATGGTTGAGGACGGCGTCGCCTACTGCGCCGCCGGGATCATCTGCCACGACGGGACGCATGTCTACGCTCTGGACGCCGAGACCGGGAAGATCCGCTGGCAGAACAACAAGGCGGGCAACCTGCTGGGCGAGGACGAATCGGTGGGTATCAGCGTCCAAGGACACATGCTGATGCACAAGGGAGTCGTGCACCTGGCCGGAGGCAACGTGGTGTCACCCGGCAAGTTTGATGCCAGGACCGGCAAGTGTCTCAACACGCTGACCGAGCAGCCGACCAAGACACTCGATGACCACTGGAAGATGCAGCGATCCAATCGGGGCAGTGAGCTGTTCCTGGTCGAGGACCAGGTCGCCATTGCCGGCAACATGCTCTACTCGGCCCGCACCCCGGGACCGCCATCTCGCTACCTCGCCAAGTACCTCCTGCAGGCCCAGTCGGGCGACGTGATCATCCAGGGGACCGACAAGACCCTGCTGAGAGTCCAGCCGGGAGCCGGTGAGGACGGCAAGGCGAAGGTGATATGGAAGGACGCCAGTTTTGCCAGGACCGAGGCCGTGGTCCTGGCCGCCAACGCCGTGGTCGTGGCCGGAGAGCTGCCCGCCTTAAAGGAAGATGGGCCACTGAGACCTGCCGTGGTTGCTCGAGACCCAGCCAATGGCAAACCACTGTGGGCCCAGGCGCTGCCGGCACCGCCTCAGAAGTGGGGACTCGCGATCGACCGCGACGGACGCGTCGTCCTCACCCTGATCGACGGCAGAACTGTCTGTTTCGCGGCAGCTCCGTGACATCTCCTGCGAGCGTAGCCGCGTTGGTGACAACGCGGAGGGTCGCTGGTTGACCGTCCAATCTGTCACCAGATTGGCTACGTGACTCTGCCGACCGTGGACAATGGCAATTCCCCCGTGGGTGATGTCATGATGGACTGTCCCCGCTGTTGGTGCACACCCCCTGAAGTGTCCCACGTTGTTGCCGGTTGGTTCGAT
>MDTE01047190.1_pt1 | contig 10387 bp, 8 predicted proteins | sample 811231 | NCBI WGS metagenome assembly MDTE01 (sample SAMN05326651, study PRJNA326480) | marine metagenome | isolation source: seawater | place: Indian Ocean: Red Sea | collected 2010 | reverse complement strand
TCTAACCATCTCATGTAGCCATGCAGCCGAAGAGAAAGGCGATTGAGATCAAGAATCGGATACACAACCAACTGACCAGGGCCGTGGTAGGTGATGTCTCCCCCACGATCTGTTTCATGGACTTCGACACCAGCTTGCTTGAGCATCTCAGGCGTGGCGATCAGATTGTTGGCTGCTTCCGCACGGCGTGAGATGGTGATGACCGGTGGGTCATGCTCGACCAAGAGAAGAAAACCAGGATGCGAGGGCATCATGTCTCGAGCGGCAATGACCTCCTGCTGCAACTTTCTTTGCAACGACAAGGCCTCCCCATAGGGCATTCGTCCTAGATCAAGGACCTCCAGTTGTGTGGGACATGAGGACATGGATTGGCCCGATGATACGATGCGCCCATGACGGCACTGGCAAATCAGATCCACCCCTCCGCCACCATCGAGGGCGAAGTGACCTTGGGTGAAGGCGTGACGGTTGGTCCGAATTGCATTCTTGACGGCACGGTCGGCCCGGTTCACATCGGCGATGGATCACGGCTTCTTGGCAATTGCTTCGTCACCGGTCCGACCATGATGGGATGCGAGAACACGCTGTGGCCTGGATCCGCCATTGGAGGGCCGCCTCAGGACGTGAACTTTGATCCCATGACGGCAGGATCTGGACTGATCATTGGCGATCGCAATATTTTTCGGGAAGGGGCTTCCGTCCATCGAGGTAAGACAGAGGCGCCCACACGCATTGGGGATGACAATTACTTCATGTCCAATTCACATGCAGGTCATGACTGTGTGTTAGGGAACCGTATTCAATTGGCCAGTGGCGCGCTCTTGGCAGGCCATGTCACTGTGGGCGATCGAGTGATCTTCGGAGGCAATGCTGCTGCGCATCAATTTGTTCGAATTGGAGCCGGCGCCATGATTCGCGGTCTCTCGGGCGCATCCCTCGATGTGCCGCCTTGGTGCATCAATTACGAAATTGGACGCATCGCGGGTCTCAACCTCATCGGCATGCGACGATCCGGCATGTCAGAGAGTGAATTCGCACGAAGAAGAGAAGTGTATCGCGTCATGTATCGTCAAGGCCTCTCGATGCCAAGTGTGATCAAGCTGCTTCGTGAAGCAGGCGATCCTGTTGCCATTGAATATGCGGACTTCATCGAGTCATCTGATCGTGGTGTTGCTTCAGGCCGCCGTTCATCGTGATTGATCTTCAGGTACTGGCCAGTGGAAGTCGGGGGAATGCTTCTCTGTTGCATTTCTCAAACTCCCATCGTCTTGCCATGATTGATGCAGGTTTGTCACCTCGTCGAACCAGACACGCTTTGGCAGCCAGAGGGCTGCCCCATACTGCTTTGACGGATGTGCTTCTGACCCATGCGGATCGTGATCATCTACATGCAGGTTGGGCGAAGGCGCTTCCTTCATGGTCTTGTACATTCCATGTGCACGCCTCTCATGTGGGTCGGATGCGCCATGCGGGCATTGACATGTCAAGATTGGCTGTCTTTGAAGAAGATGTCGCGCTTGGTGAGGCGATTCAGGTCCGTACTCATGTTGTTCCACATGATGATTCTGGAACCATTGCATTTGCCATTCAGCATCAAGAGGCTTGTCTTGCATGGGCGACCGATGTGGGGCAAGTGACCCATGATTTACGAACATTTCTCGCTCAATCAGCGCCTTCAGTGTTGGGCATCGAGTCCAACTACGATCCGCATCTTCAAAAGACGAGTGGTCGACCTCACTTTTTGATCGACCGAATTACTGGTGGGTCTGGACACCTCTCCAATGAAGAAGCCATGTCCACAGCCGTGTGGGTCCATGAGAATTCACCATTAGCCCACATTGTGTTGCTGCACCGTTCGATGGAATGTAATTGTCCACAACTCATGACTGAATTGTGGCAACAAAGCGCAGCGCACTTGGTGGATCGAGTGATGATCGCCAGTCAAGATCAGGCTTGTGAACGAATATCGATCATGCCTGGTCGATGTCCCATCTAAGGGGAACGCCGCCACGTGATGTTCGTTGGCGGTCGCATGGCGGCCACTGCGCAGGCAGTGTGGGCAACTCGAGATGCGCACCATCGACCACATGTGGGACAAGAAGCGGGATTCCACCTTCTGGACCTTGGTCTGAGACGATTCGAATGCGATCTTCAACCATCTCTCCGCAATCGTTGAAGACTCTCCAGACCTGTGTGGCGTGTGTGGTGGCCATGGCGCGACATCCAGCAATGCCTTGTTCCAGCATGGGTTCATGGCGACCGGTCCACCATGCGATCGGTGAGCCGGGCAGTGCCAATGTGCCTGGAAGCATCAGTGCAGTGCTTCCCCCATCGCGATTAGATGCCGGCACGCCGGATACGTGGGGCATGGTCAACATCTCAGGACCTTCCCACACAATCTGCCAAACCAATTCCAATCGGGCCATTTCAATGGATGATCGAGCTTGCTGGGCGGCCTCGCTCAGTGGTGCAGGCAGTTCATCAAACATGGCTTCCAGATCATGCAACCTCGCTTCCAAAAGAACGGATGCTTCGTCAAGTGCATATGCCTGCGCCTCATCTGGTAAGTGGTCGATCCACTGCATGGCAGCGGCGATGGCATCAAATGTGATCAATGCTGGCATGGCTCGGTCCCATGCTGGGTTGACCGCGCGGGCTGCTTTGGCCAGATCCATCCAGTGTGCCAGGAGTGATGCCCACGTCAGGGGATCATGTCCGGGAGGAAGATGGGCATGATTGGTCATGGAGGCAGTCTCGCCGATGGGACGGCCGTGTGCGACTGAAGGTCCGAGAACATCGGAAGCATTTCATCATCAACCTCTGATTGCTGGTCCAGAAAGGCCCAGAAAGCCGATGGGGATTGGGTCATGCCCCCTTCTACAACTGCATTGAGTCGTGGCGGGTCCCGCCGTCGCGCATCAGGCCGCGGTGCTGATGCTTCATCCACCCCCCTTCGCTGGGCAGGCTGGACGGCTGCTGTTGGCCTGTGGCTTTTTTGTGTCCTCTCATTGCTGAGCTTTTCAGCGGATGATCCACCCTCTCAGACGGTCTCCGCCTGGGCGGACCCAGTCCACAATTTTGGTGGGCTGGTCGGTGCCGCCCTGTCCTCTTGGTTGCTTCGGATCCTTGGTCTGGGTGCTTGGCTGTTGGTCATTGCAATCGGTGCTTGGTTTGTGTTGGTGGCCATGGGCCGTCGACCAAGCCATCCAGCGCTTCGGGCAACGGGCCTGCTCTTAGCAGCGATCAGTCTGTCTGCACTGCACGTTGCGGTGCTGCCCACCATGACAGGGACTTTAGGAGGCGGTGGTGGATGGATCGGCCAAGTCATCAATGGCGCTTTGGAACCGTCCTTTGGGGCCATTGGTAGCACGTTGATGGTGTTGGTGCTGCTGGTGGTTGGATTGGTGATCGCTGCAGATGAATTGATGTTGGCGATGCCTGGCTGGATCTGGCGGCAGTGCCAGGCCGTGCGCACACACACCCCACGTCCAAGTTTCCAGTGGGCGCGGGGTCTTGCATTGCGCCCTGAAGGAACAGCGGTCGCAGATCCCGAAGATCTTGCAGACGAAGAAGACTGGTATGAAGAAGATGCCTACGAAGAGGACGAGTACGAAGAGGATGAAGAGGACGAAGAGGATGAATGGGATGAAGAAGACGATCAAGATGTTGAGGATGAGGCAGAAGTCGAAGCAGAGGACGAAGCGCCATCTGTGCGTTCCAAGCTAAGCAAAGCGGAACTGCGCAAAAAGATCGAGAAACTTCCGATCAGAATCTTTGGTGGCGGCAAGTCGGCTGCAACTGACGAAGACATCCAACGCGAAGATTTTGAGGGATATCAGTTCCCATCTGTTGAACTGCTTGCAGAACCAGAAGGCGATTTCTCTGCCCGCGCTGAGAAGATGGTCAGGCGTCAAGCAGAGGCATTGGAAAATGCCTTGAACACTTACGAAATTGACGCAGAAGTCACAGGCATTGACTCAGGCCCAACCGTCACCTTGTATTCCGTGCAACTGGCACCTGGGACACGCGTTGCGAGGATCAACAGCATCTCCAATGACCTGGCTCGGAGTTTGGGGGCGCCCAACATTCGCGTCGTGCCAACGATGGCCGGGAAGACGACCATCGGCATTGAGGTGCCAAACCAAACGCGAGAGAAAGTACGACTTCGTGAGTTGATCAGCAGTGGGGTTGCGGATGGCATGGTGCTTCCGATGTTCCTTGGCAAAGATGCCAGCGGGGAGCCACTTGTAGAAGATCTCGTCAAGATGCCTCATATGCTGATCGCGGGGACGACTGGATCAGGAAAGAGCGTATGCATCAACTCCATCATCATGTCTTGGCTGTTCCTCAAACGCCCGGATGAAGTCAAGTTGATCCTTGTGGACCCAAAGATGGTCGAGTTGGGCATGTTCGGAGACATCCCACACTTGGCTTGTCCAGTGGTCACGGAAATGAATCGTGCAGCGGCCATTCTTGACTGGGCCGTGCGCAAAATGGAAGAGCGATACGAATTGTTGCGTGAAGCTGGCGTGCGAGACATCAGTTCATTCAATGAGATGAGTGAAGAAGAGAAGCGTGAGCGATTCCAACCACAGAATGATTTGGAAGATGCGAAGATCCCCCGATCGATTCCCTATGTCGTCTTTGTGATCGACGAACTCGCCGATTTGATGATGACGAATAAGGAAGTCGAGCAGTCGATTGTGCGGATCGCGCAGAAAGCTCGTGCTGTGGGCATTCATCTCATCCTCGCGACCCAGCGCCCTCAGGCCAATGTCGTGACCGGCTTGATCAAATCCAACATGCCCTGCCGTATGTCATTCAAAGTCAGCAGTGGCATGGACAGCCGCATCGTGCTGGATGCCAAAGGTGCTGAGTTGCTTCTCGGGCAGGGTGACATGATGCTTGTGACTCCGCGAAATCCTGAGATTCGAAGAGCACAAGGCACCTTGGTGGACGATGGTGAAAGCCGCAAGGTCGTGAGATTCCTGAAGGATGTTGCCTCTCCAAGTTTCGAACGGTCCTTAATCCAACTCAAAGCACCTGGGCAGGGAGATGCAGGCGGTGAGCCATCTGAGCGCGATCCGATGTTCGATGAGGCGGTCCGCATCATGATCGAATCTGGCCGTGGCAGTGTGTCATTGCTACAGCGACGCCTGGCCATCGGATACTCCCGCGCTTCGCGACTGGTAGACCAGATGGGGCTGGCGGGGATTCTTGGAGAGCACAAAGGTTCTGTGGCCCGTGAAGTCCTGATCACACTCGAAGAGTGGGATCAGATGCAAGCCATGGAGGCAGCGGGAGATCAAGCCGCTGACGAAGTCAGTCAGGACGAAGATGGGGAACTCGAGTACGAGTATGAATATGAGTACGACGAGGATCCAGATCAATTGGACGGTGTGCCTGAAGAAATGCCAGGCGAATACCGCTCCTGAATCCTGAACCCATCTCTGTGAAGATTGATTCACGAGACAGCGCCTGCTCAAGCCGATAGAAAGAATGTGGTGATGATTGTCGAGGGTCCGGTCAGGTCCCCGGTCCGACACGATGTCACCATCCCTGTGGACGCGCCACAGTGGAGTGCCTTCAGGACGCTGAGGGCGGAGGGTGCAGGGCGGCTGGTTGTCACACCAGCGACGGCCCTGCAGGTTGGACCTGATACAAAGGAGGTGATTCCAATGACCAATTGCAGTGACTGTATACGAGACCAGCACGACTGACCCGGGCGACCGACGGGTTCGCACGGCGTGCGTCTCGAACCGGCGAAATGCCGGAAAGGAAGTTCAAACTCAGACACCGACGCCATGTGCGTCGGTGTCTGTATTTGTGCAATGCCATCGCAAGCAGTGGCCATTCATATTCCGGTGCCCCGATCCAAGTGAATTGATCTGTCGCGCGGTATGGTGAAGCGTCAGAAGGAGCTTCAGCATGATCATTCCCACCGCATCCTTGGCCGCCTTCATGGCCATCTCGATCTCCCAAGGACCACAGATCACCGAACGCGAAGTTGTTGTGGTGATGGGCGAGGATGGTTTGCACCAATTCGTGGAGATTGACGAGTCTTTTGAAACGGAGCCCACCCTCAAGCAGATGATTGATCGTCTGATGCACCAGGGGTCACACGACCATCATCAGCATGAGGTGGTTGTCGAACGTGTTGACGAAGCAGATTGGATGTCATCTCCCAGGGGGCCGCGTGGAAAACGATTTCAGTTTGAACGACATGACATGGGTGAGATGTTGCGACATCTTTCTCCAGACATGCGACGCAAGTATGAAGAAATGATGCATTCGATGATGGAATCGCGAAGACGCAATCATCATCAACATGACATGCACAACGAAGAATCCATGATGCGTGCGCATCTGCATTTTCTTGAAGAGATGCGACATCATCCTCAAGCAGTGATGGAACGAATTGACCAATTGCCACCAGAGATGCGTCATGAGCATCTTGAATTGCTTGAGGCGCTGTCGGACGATCATCATCATGATCATCATGACGATCATTATTTCCAAGAAAATGCAGAGTTCATTCACAAGATCCAGATGGCGCGTGAAGTGGCAGCACGCCTCGGTGATGCGGAGGCCATGGCCATCTTCGGTGTTTGGCAGGTTCGTGAGCACCTTCCGCCCGCAATGCGGGTGCGTGTTCTTTCGCCCATAGTCAATGATGATGGTGTGAAGCGATCCGTACGCAATGCAGCTGCCTGGGTGCTGATGGAAGCGCAAGCGGAATCAGGAGAAGAGGGTGCAGGGGCTCACACACTTCAGCAACTGATTCTTCAGAACGGCATGAAGTGATCAGGCCCGTGAGGACGCCGGGCATACCGATTCGGCGATTTCAAGACCGAATGCGCCCAGGCCGTGCCAAGTCCGTTCGGTGCTGGTGAGCAACCGAAGTTGCCTGATGCCAAGATCACGAAGGATCTGACTTCCGGTTCCTGTATTGCGTGTATCGATCGGTACCGCACGACCACCCACCCCATCAGACCGTGTGAGGTCAGGACGATCAGGGTCATCTTCCGCAGGGCGACGTACACGGTGAAGCACATGTGAGAGTGGACTGTCACCAAGGTGCTCAGGTCGGAGGTAGACCAGAACGCCCTCACCAGCCTCGGCGATGGCTTGCATCGATGCATGAAGAATCTCTGCTGAAGGGTGCTCGCCAACATGAAAGATGTCACCCAGGACATCACGTCGATGAACCCGTGTCAGAATGGGTCGATCGAGTGTGATTGGCGCGCCTGCGGTATCAAGTTTTCCAACTTCGCCCAGACACAATGCAATATGAGGCTGCGGGTCAACGGCACTCTCAAATGCAATCAATGTGAATGTTCCCCACGGTGTTTGCACGGGTGTGCCTTCGATGGGGTCGATGCGTGAAATGAGTGTTTCACTTGAGAGGCGATGTTCGATGATCTGTTCGACACTGCACATGCGTAGTTCGTGCGTCGCCGCAATCTTTTCCAGATCTTCCATGCGTGCCATGTGGCCATCTGGCTTGACGATTTCAATGATCGCTGCAGCAGGGTGCAGACCGGCGAGTCGACAGAGGTCCACGGATCCTTCTGTTTGACCGGTGCGCGCTAAGACACCACCTTCTCGAGCTCTCAGTGGATTGATGTGTCCGGGCCGGACAAAGTCATCGATACGAGAGTTTGGATCCGCAAGCAGGCGGATGGTGGAAGCGCGATCAGAAGCTGAAATGCCAGTGCCGACACCATGTTTGGGGTGACCATCCACACTGACTGTGAAAGCGGTGGTTCGGAGGGAGGTATTGACGGCGGCCTGTGGGCCAAGATCCAGACGATCACAATCTTCGCCTGTCATGGCAACGCACAGATATCCACCTCCAACCCGAGTCATAAAATTCACAGCTTCGACATCAACATGTTCAGCAGCAAAAACGAAGTCACCTTCGTTCTCTCGCTGTTCATCGTCGACCAGGATCACCGGCCGGCCAGCGCGGAGGTCGTCAAGAATCTCGCTGATTGGACTGAGCGTTGATGTCATGAGGGGGGGCCATGGTAGGGCAGCCAGTTGATTTGTGGCGTGGATCGTTATGGTGCGGATATGACGACCGTGGCAGATCTCTGTGTGGCGATGGATACGGTGGCTCCAAGGCATCTGGCTGCGGAGTGGGACCACGTCGGACTGCTGGTGGGCAACTCCCAATGGACGGCTCAGAAGATTCTGGTGTGTCTTGAAGTGCTTCCCGAAGTACTGGATGAAGCCTTGGCGATGTCTGCGGATGCCATCGTGTCCTATCACCCCATTCTCTTTCAAGCTCGTCAGCACATCACGGAGGCAGATCCGGAGGGGCGCATCCTCCTGTCACTGATGCATCATCAGATCGCGGTCTACAGCCCCCACACCGCTTGGGATGCAGTACAGGGGGGATTGGCAGATTGGCTGGCCGAGGGCATCGGGTCTGGTGTGAGCCATCCTCTTGAGCCGGCAGCCATCTTGCCCGAGGGCATGCAGTTCTCCATCATCACATTCGTTCCTCAATCTGATGTCGAAGCGGTTCATGAGGCCATGGCCTCATGTGGTGCAGGTCGTATTGGGGCATACAACGCGTGTTCAACGCGTATCAAGTGTGAGGGCACATTCAAGCCAGGAGAAGAGGCCAATCCAACGATTGGCACCATTGGTCAACTTGAACATGTCGAAGAGTGTCGCCTGCAGATGGTGTGCAGCCAGGCCGTCCTGGCTGACGTGCTGGCTGCTTTGCGTGATACACATCCATATGACGAGCCAGCCCTGCAAGTCTATGAAGTCCAACCAGAGCCGAGCATTCTGCACGGTGGTGGCCGTCTACTGAAACTGAGTACGCCCACATCCCTTCAGTCAATCATCACTCAATTGAAATCCCATCTGCAGATCGATCAAGTGCGCGTCAGTGAAGGCATCGCTGCGTCCGATTCACACACGTGCGCTGCTTGTTGTCCAGGTGCTGGTGGCTCGATGCTCAATGCGGCCGCTCAGTCTGGTGCGACCTTGTTTGTCACTGGAGAGATGCGACACCATGATCTGGCAGCAGCGCGCCAACAAGGCATGACGGTCATTCTCACCGGCCATGCAGCCAGCGAGCAAGCGGGACTTGGACGATTGGTCAGCAAGCTGGAAACAGAGATCCCCTCAGCCTCAATTCAGCTCAGTTCCCACGCTGCCACTCCGTGGACATACCGTTGAATCACAAGGGCTGAATGACGACGGCTGTTCCGTAGCAGAGCACTTCGGTTGCAGAATCATTGACTTCAGATGATTCATATCGCAGTCCAACGACCGCATTGCTACCCAGTTGCTCGGCATGTTCGAGCAGATGATCCAACGCTTCCTTCCGCGTTTGTTCACACATTTTTTGGTAGGCGCCGATCCGGCCACCGACCATATTTTTGAGCCCGCCGACGATCGACTGTCCGATGTTGGGTGCGCGGACCGCAACCCCCCTCACCAATCCCTTGTATTCGACAATCTGGTGCCCTTGAAACTCAAATGTCGTGGTGCATGGCATGTTCATGTCTCGCTCCTTGCGTCGAGATCATATCCTCTGCGATTGCCATGACAATCACCTTTGAGCCTGCGCCTGCCAAGCTGAACCTTGCACTGTCTGTCGGGCATTCCGATCGAGCAGACGGGATGCATCCGATTTGCTCTTGGATGGTGACGGTGGATCTGCAAGACGAATTGCAGGTCACACGACTCGATGAGAATTCGATTTCTCGTTATGCCATTCAATGGCATCCAGATGCGCCTCGGCCATCCGAGATCGATTGGTCGCTCAACAGCGATCTGATGGTCCGTGCGCATCAGGCATTGGAGCGGTATTGCGGCCGGCAACTACCAGTGCAGGCAAAGCTGGATAAGCGTATTCCACTGGGCAGTGGACTTGGTGGCGGCTCATCGGATGCAGCAGCCATCCTGCGTGCTTGTAATCAACTGTTCGATCTTGGTCTGGATGCCAAGGCATTACGCCATGTCGGTGCTGCAGTGGGGTCCGATGTCCCCTTTCTTGTTTCAGGGGGAAGTGCCATCGTCAGTGGGGTCGGCGAACATATTGAGCACTGCCCCGAATACACATGTGCTGTGGTCTTGGTGCTCCCAGATGTGTCCTGCCCCACAGCCAAGGTCTATGAGCGACTGGATGCAATGGGAACCCCCACATTGAAAACAGAGCAGGTCAGCGCGGCTGTGGATGGCGGTCCTCTCTTCAACGATCTGGCCGCCGCCGCACTCGACATGGCGCCTTCTCTGAGTGAACTTGCAGGCCAGGTTGCAGAGACCTCTGGACGCGAAGTGCATGTCAGTGGCAGCGGCTCGACCCTTTTTGTCTGTTGCGATACTGAACTCGAGGCCGGTGCCATTGCATCGGCGATCACCG
>MDTE01009738.1_pt1 | contig 10388 bp, 11 predicted proteins | sample 811231 | NCBI WGS metagenome assembly MDTE01 (sample SAMN05326651, study PRJNA326480) | marine metagenome | isolation source: seawater | place: Indian Ocean: Red Sea | collected 2010 | reverse complement strand
TTAATGTATGATGGTATGTTAAGGCCCAAAGTTGTTTAGCAATAGACAATGAGTATCTAATGCTTAATCCACATAAAATAGATAGCAGCGTCAATAATATATATTCAAAAAAACTATAATTAGCTAAAAGATTGCTCATAAATGATAATATACAAATTAATTTCGATAAATATATATCTTTTTGCTAATTATGACTAATAAAATAATAAATTTCATTATAAAACACATAAAATGCATATAAAAAAAAACAAATTTAAATTAATTATATTGTCTACAATTTTGGTTATAATTTTTGTAATCTTTTCTTTGTGGAATTTAATTAGCGATGGGTATGATAAACAAAATAAGGTAACACTTTTTTTAAAAGAAGTAATACCAACAAAAATTGCTAGAAATATAAGAGACAGTTTTTTTATTATTCCGACATTAAAAAACGAAAACGAATATTTAAAAAGAATAGTAAAAAAATACGATCAATTGTACGAAGGTACTTTAATTCAAAAAATAGAGATTAATTCAGAAAATAATAATTATAATTTTGATTTAAAAGAATTTTATATCCCTTTTAAGAGAATAGATTTATTAGAAGGATGGTCCTCTGAAAAAAATAATAGATCAAAACATTATTTAGATATAATTGGCAATGACATTTTTTTAATGTCGGGACAGGGTGAAACCATATTTTTTGAAAAAGATAAAATTCAAGAGAAAAAGTTAAATTATAAAATTATAGAAAATAATATAAACAAGATATTAAAAGAAAAAAATTATATATCGGGGGGTATAAGAGATATTCATTATAATAATGGCGATATTTATGTAAGCTTATTGTTTAAAGATAAAAAAGGTTATTCTATGGATATCTACAATGCAAAATTTAACAAAAATTATTTAAATTTTAATATTTTTTTTAAAACAAATACTTACTGGGATAAGTACACTGTCCGTCAAGGTGGAAGAATTGAAACCTATAAAAATAATCAAATACTTTTAACAATTGGTGATGTCACATACAGAGATAAGGTTCAAAGCGATGACAATCTTTATGGAAAAATAATTTCAATAGATAAAAGTAAAAAATCTTTTAAAATTGTTTCTAAAGGTCACAGAAATCAACAAGGTTTACATTATTTAAAAAAAAAAGACATAATAGTTAATTCTGAACATGGTCCAAAAGGAGGTGATGAAATAAATTTTAATAAATATGATGGAAAAATTCAAAACTTTGGTTGGCCAGTGGCATCTTATGGTGACGAGTATACAAAAAAGACAGAATTTTTAAGATCTCATAAAGACAATAACTTTGTAGAGCCATTAAAATATTATGTTCCTTCAATTGGCATAAGTGAAATAGAAATTAAAGAGAATATAAATTCTAAAAATGAAAATCTTTTATTAGTCTCAAGCTTAAGAGCAAATTCAATTTATTTTATAAAAGTCAGTAAAGATTTTAAAAGAATTATAAATGAAGACAGATTATTTATTCAAAACCAAAGAATAAGAGATTTGAAATATGATAATATTGACGGGACGATTTATATGATTTTTGAAAATACACCTTCTCTAGGCGTTATTAAATTAAGATAAATTTTTTCTAAATTTTTCTAATTCATTTTTTTTAATTAAACTTGTTTTTTTATCAAAAAGAAGATTTATTTTTATATTTTTAACAGAATGTATTTTTAAGGATTTAATATTTCTTAATTCAATATTATCAGCGACTGCGGAAACAGGTCTTTTTTTTAAGTCTAGATTAATAAAGTTAATATTAGATTTATTTGAGATAATTTTTCCTTTCCACCTTCTTGGTCTAAATGGACTTATGGGCGTAACTGCTAATAAATTCGAATTTAAAGATAAAATTGGTCCATGTACTGACATATTGTAGGCTGTGCTTCCAGCCGGAGTGCTTACTAGTATTCCGTCTCCAACTAATTTTTTAAGAAGAGTTTTTTTTCCGATCTTTATCATTAAATTTACAGTTTGTTTTGTTTGTCTAAAAAGGGATATTTCATTAATTGCAATGAGTGATTTTTTTCTTTTATTTTTATCCACTGAATTTAATTTTAAAGGATTTATCGTAAGTTTTTTTGAATTTTTTATAATTTTAACTAGAGACTCTTTTCTGATCTTGTTCATTAAAAATCCAAAAGTACCGCAATTAAGTCCGTAAAATGGTTTTTTAAATTTGTGAAGCTGTCTTATTTTTTTTAACATAAAACCGTCTCCTCCAGCTATTACAAATACATCCGCAGAATTGGGTGAAAAATTTTTATAGATTTTAAGAAATTTTTTTTTTTCTTTTTGCGCTTTATAGGTTTTATCAAAATCAAAAAATAATTTCATATTTTATCTTGGTGCCCTCGGCCAGACTCGAACTGGCACTCCCTTACGGGCAAGGATTTTAAGTCCTTTGTGTCTACCAATTTCACCACGAGGGCAGTTTAAGAGTGTTTTATTCCAAAGTTTATGTTTTTACAACTCTATGTTTTTGTTTACCTAATTTGTCAATACTAAGTAAGATTTCCTCACCTCCTTTTAAAAATTTTTGAGGTTTCATATTTTCTCCAACTCCAGGAGGAGTTCCAGTACAACAGATGTCTCCAGGTAGTAAAGTCATACACTCGCTCATGTAAGACACTAATTTCTTCACGTTAAATATCATTTGGCTTGTATTCCCAACTTGCATTTTATTTCCATCTACATGCAAAAACATATTTAGATTATCGTAGTCTGGTAACTCATCTTTAGTAATTAAATAGGGGCCTATTGGACCAAATGTATCAAAACCTTTTCCTTTGTCCCAGGTTAAACCTTTATCTTTTTGAAATTCTCTTTCACTCACATCTAGCGCTAAAAAAAAACCTAAAATATAATCTAGTGCATTTTTCTCGTTAACATTTTTTGCTTTTTTGCCAATTATAAAACCTAGCTCAACTTCCCAATCAGTTTTTTTTGAATTTTTAGGAATTTCTATGTCATCGTTTGGTCCGATGATACAGTTAGTAAATTTAGAAAATATTATTGGCTCTTTTGGAATTGGTAAATTTTGTTCTATTGCATGGTCTTTATAATTTAAACCAATACCAATATACTTGGAGGGATTTTTTATAAATGGTCCAACTCTAGTATTTTTACTTATAGTTGGAAGATTATCTAGGTTTAATTCATTTAGTTTTTCTAAAGTTTCAAAATTTAAAGTTTCTGTGTCAAAATCTTTTATAACAGAAGATAAATCTTTATACTCATTTTTTTTATTTATTAAAACTGGTACTTCTTTACCTTTTTTACCAACTCTTGTTAATTTCATTTTAAAATTTTATATTTAATTTCATTTTTAAAAAATCTACCTTTTCTTTAAAAATATTCCATTTTTTATCATATTGATGAACTAATATATATGGTTCATTATTTTGGTTTAAAAGAACATTGTCATCATTAAATTTCAAATTAGTAAGATGGTACACAGTGGCGAATGGCCCTAATTTATTACTATAGGTTTTTAAGTTCAAAAGAATATTATTATATATAAGATATGCAGCATATGATTGATCACAACCTCTTCCCTCTTTGTCTCTTCTAAAAGTCAAAAAAAATTTTAATCTTTTTTTATATGGAAACTTCTTAGACATCTTCTTCATTTGAGTAGCATATTCAATAAAAGCTTCCTTTTTCCCTATTACTGTTCCACAACAGATAATAGAATTTTTTTTTAGTTTCTCAAAATTTTCGTGACCGAGAGTTTTTTGCATCCAATTCGAATTTATATTACAATCTTCTATTGGATGATCCTCAGAAAAAAAATTAATATCTCCCTCATATGGAAAATCAAATGGATTAGATTGAAAATAAATATCTCTACTATCGCAAAAAAAAATTTTTTTTATATCTTTTCTCTCCATTAAAAAATCTAAAACTAGTGAATACCTCTTTATAATTATATCGTGTTTATGGGTCGCTACCTCTCTATAATTACAATCATATTTTTTTAATATTTTTTTTAATTCAAAATCCTTTTTATTAACAAAAAATAATATTTCATCTTCATAATACTCTCTTAATGATGATAAGAATAAAATAACCTCATGAGAAGGCATTCCTATTGCTGGCGCTATAACGATATTGCTCATAATTAAATTTTTTTTTCCCAATTAAAAGCGCTTTCTAGGATCAATTTTAAATCATTAAATTTTGGTTGCCAGTTAAATCTTTTAGTAAATTTATCAGTATTTGCTACTGAAAAATTTGCATCTCCTTTTCTTCGAGGGCCAAATTCTACAGGTAATTTTATTTTTAATAGATTATTCATCTCGTTTATAACTTCCTGAACGGAAATACCCTTACCATAACCACAGTTATAAATTTCATTTTCTCCATTAAGAATAAGCTCCTTAGCAACTATCATGTGTATTTCTGCAAGATCTAAAACATGAATAAAATCTCTTATAGTGGTTCCGTCTTTAGTGTTATAATCGTTACCATGTATTATTAATTTGTCCCTTTTTTTTGATGCTACTTCACAAATGGCTTTAATTAAATTATCTGGATTAGAAGTTAAACCTGTTCTTTTATTTAAATCTGCGCCAGCAACATTAAAATATCTTAGAATTATGCAATCTGCTTTTTTTTTAATAGTTTCTGACATAAGAAAATTCTCAAGATTTAATTTTGATTGTGAGTAAGGGTTTATTGGATTGGTATTGTCAATTTCCGAAATTTTAGTAAAGCCCTCTGTATTTCCATAAACTGAGCCTGTAGATGAAAAAATAAACTTTTTAAGATTATTCTCTAAGCAAATATTAATAAACTTTTTTGCTTTTTCGAAATTATTATTGAAATATTTATCTGGATACTTTACTGACTCTCCCACTCTAGTGAAAGCAGCTAAATGCATAACTACGTCAAATTTATTTTTTTTTAGATGATTTGATATAACTTCGACGTTAGAAATATCGCAATTTAGATGAATAGCTTGTTGAGGTATTAGTTTTTTGTTTCCTGTGCTTAAATCGTCTATTGTTGTAATCTCATGACCATTATCAATTAGAAAATTACAAATATGACTACCTATGTATCCAGCACCACCAGTTAATAAAACTTTCATTTTTTAATTAAATATATCTTAGACTTTTTTTTATTATATTACCCTCTGCATCTTTAATATCAATCAGAACAGTCTTATCCGTTCGCATGTCTTTTCCATCAACTTTGATACCTCCAGCTAAGTGAATAATGCCTATTTTGTTATTCGGAATGTAAGGTTCTTTAAACATTTTTTCTTTTTTATCGTAAATTGGAAGTAAATTTTTAACAATCCAATTATGACTCAAGGGTAAAAATTCAGTTTCAATGTTATCAATATATACTGATAAATTTATAGCCAAACCTTCTGATCCAAATATTCTGCCCTTTAGTAAGACTTTTTTTAAATTATTCTGCCAAATACTCCAAATTGATGAATTTTTTTCTAGTGAAAAAACTCCAATATTCAAGTGAGGGGCAAAAGCTAATTTTCTGGCTTCATTTTCTTTAACTCCTGAATTAACTGCGTGTTTATAATTTTGGGAATTTATTATAGCAAATTTTTTGAAAAGCCATTTTACATTTGCTAGAACTTTGTAACCAGGTCCAATTGATTGTGTAATTCCTAATTTATTATTTGCACAAGCATTAAAATAATTATCAATACAATCCCAAGAGTTAACCCATGCATCAGCGTCAATCCAAAGATATCTATCAAATTCTGGAAAATAATTTGGAAGAAATGCTCTGGAAATTTGACTTTTTAACCATTCATGTTTTTTTTTGTAAAATGGGATTTCTATGTCCCAAATTGCTTTTTTTATTGTAGCTTTTTTTTGTATAATTAATTTTTGCTCATCTGATAAACCTGCATCTAAAATACAAATTGAAACATCTTTACTTTCCTCAAATCTTTTAATTGAGTTTATTAATTCAACTGTCATTTCAAAGTAATTTTTATCTGACAAACTTACAATTGCTTTTTTCATTTTATTTTCTTGATATTTTTAATATTTTTATTTTTCTTTCTTTTAAAATTTTTTTGATAATAATTAAACATTTTTTTAACCTTTTTTTATTAGAAGATCTAAAAACTATTGAGACCCCCACTCTACCAAGTCTAAAAAAGGGATAGCTACCAATTGATACATCTTTCTTAAATTTGTTTTGTGTAATTGTTAAAGCTCTTGCGATATTGCTTTCCACAGAGAGGACATTGATTGTTTCGCTATAGGTTTTTGATCCTTTTTGTAAAAGTCTTTTTGTGTTTTCTATCATTGATTTAAGAATCGAGGGAACGCCTGGTAAACATAAAACGTTTCTTATCTTAAATCCTGGCGCTGCACTTGATGGATTATAAATTAATTTTGAAGTAGCAGGAAGTTTTGCCATTTTTTTTCTTCCATCATTAAAGTCTTTTTTTCCATAATAATTTTCAAGTATTGAGTAGGCTTCTTTGTTAAAATTATATTTAACTTTAAACGCTTTAGATACAGACTTTGCAGTTATATCGTCATGTGTAGGGCCTATTCCCCCCGTTGTAAAAACATAATTAAATTTTTTACTCAAATTTTTGATATTATTTATAATACTGCTTTCTTTATCTTGAATAATTCTTACCTCATCTACGCTTATACCACAGCTCTCATTCAACCACTTAGATATGAATGTTACGTTTTTATCTTGAGTTCTACCTGATAAAATTTCGTCTCCAATTATCAAAATAGCTGCATTTACTTTTTTTGTTTTTTTCTTCATATTAATTGATATGAAATTTGAAAGTAAATTAATATCAGGTACTTTAATAAAAAGATACAAGCGTTTTTTTGTTGATGTAAAAATTAATAATATCAATATAACTGCTCATTGTCCTAACACAGGATCTATGATGGGACTTTTAAAGAAAGGTAATAAAGTCTGGGTTACTAAAAATGATAATCCTAAAAGGAAACTTAAATATACTCTACAGATAATTGAAACTGCTAGTTCAAAGGTTGGAGTTAACACTTTAATAACAAATAATATTTTTTATGAGGCGCTTAGCGATAACAAACTAAAATTATTTGGTAAAGATTTAACGATCAAAAGGGAACAAAAATTTGGTAACAATACAAGATTTGATTTCTTTATTGAAAAAAATAAAATAAAATCTTTTATTGAGGTTAAAAATGTAACTTTATTAAGAAAAAAAGGTATTGCAGAATTTCCTGACGCAGAGACATTAAGAGGAGCAAAACATATAAAAGAACTTATTGAAGCTTCAAAAAAAGGGTTTAACATTTATATTGTTTACGTCGTTCAGAGAGAGGATTGTGATTATTTTTCAATAGCTAAAGATATTGATAAAGAATATGCAAAATTATTAACAGAGGCTGTTAAAAAAAAACTTAAAATTGTCTGCTTTGATTGTAAATTTACATCAAAAGGAATAAGTATTAATAAGTGCTTAAAATTTCTTAAATTATGAATGACGAATTTAAAAATGCTTTTATTAAAACAAAAGCTGCAGGATCTATTGCCTCTTGAGCATTAGATGAAGTTTGTAGTATAATAAAACCAGGTATATCAACGAACGAAATAGATAATTTGTGCTATCAATTTATTAACGATCATGGTGCTTACTCGGCTCCACTTTATTATAGAGGGTATCCTAAATCTTGTTGTACATCTCCCAATCATACAGTTTGTCATGGTATACCGTCGGATAAAATTTTAAGAGATGGTGATATTATAAATGTGGATGTTACAGCTTTCAAAGATGGTTGGCACGGAGACACTAGTAGAATGTTTTTTGTTGGAGAGGTTTCTGTTAAAGCCGTAAAATTAGTAAAAAGCACTTACGATGCAATGATGAAAGCAATTAAAATTTTAAAAGATGGTATTTATTTAGGTGATATAGGTTCAACAATTCAAGATCATGTTGAGAATGACGGATTTTCTGTTGTAAGAGATTTTTGTGGTCATGGAATTGGAAAATCTTTTCACTTAAATCCAAATATTTTACATTACGGAAAGGCTGGAACAGGTATGAAGGTTACAGAGGGAATGATATTTACGATAGAGCCTATGGTTAATCTAGGAAAATTTGAAACAAAAACTCTGAATGATGGTTGGACAGCAGTGACAAAAGATAAAACGTTGTCAGCACAATTTGAACACACTATTGGAATAAAAAAGGATGGATACGAAATTTTTACCTCATCAATTAAAGGATTAAATTTCCCTCCATATAAAATATGATTGAAAGATATTCTAGGAAAGAAGTTAAATCTATTTGGGAAGACAAAAACAAATACTCTCTATGGTTAAAAATAGAATTAGCTGCAGCTGAAGCTATGGAAAAAATTAATATTATACCGCGCGGAGTGTCAAAAAAAATTAAATCTAAAGCAAGAATTAACGTTAAAAGAATTCTTCAAATAGAAGACAAAGTAAAGCATGATGTAATTGCTTTTTTGACCTCAATTTCTGAAAAAGTAGGCGATGATGGAAAATTTTTACACAAAGGTATGACTTCGTCTGATGTCCTTGATACATGTTATAACCTTCAATTAAGGCAAGCAGGTCAAATTATTTTAAAAGACATAGATCTTCTTCTAAGTTCAATTAAAAAAAAAGCTATAAAGCACAAATACACAATTTGTATTGGCAGAAGTCATGGTATTCATGCTGAGCCAATTACTTTTGGTTTTAAACTTTTAACTTTTTACCAAGAATTTTTAAGAAATAAAAAAAGACTTGAAAATTCAATTAAAGAAATTTCTACTTGTTCGATATCTGGGGCTATGGGTACTTTTGCAAACGTAGATCCTAGAGTAGAAAATTATGTTTCAAAAAAATTAAAATTAAAACCCGAACCTATCTCAACACAGATAATTCCACGAGATAGACATGCCCAATTTTTTTCTACACTTGGGATTATAGCTGCATCAATAGAGAGATTTGCTGTTGAAATTAGACATTTGCAAAGAACCGAAGTTTTAGAAGTAGAGGAATTTTTTGAAAAGAAACAAAAAGGTTCATCGGCTATGCCTCATAAGAAAAATCCAATATTAAGTGAGAATTTAACTGGATTGTCCAGATTAATAAGATCATCAGTAGCTCCTGCTCTTGAAAATGTAGTTTTATGGCACGAAAGAGATATATCCCACTCCGCTGTAGAGAGAAATATTGGGCCTGATGTGACAACAGCATTAGATTTTGCTCTTGTTCGTTTGGAAAAAGTTATAAGTAATTTAAATATTTTTCCAAAAAAAATGTTAAAAAATTTAGAATTATCCAAAGGTTTATTTTACTCACAAAGAATAATGTTGGAATTAACTAAAAAAGGTATGTCTAGAGAGAAAGCATATTCTCTAGTTCAAAATAAAACAATGAAAACATGGAAAGGTAATGATAGTTTTTATAAAGTTCTCTGCGACGATAAGTTAATTACGAATAAAATACCTGTTAATAAATTAAGAAAACTATTTGATTATGATTACCATATCAAAAAAATTAATATAATTTTTAAACGAGGTTTGAAATTATAATTATGAATAAAAGAAAAAAAATATATGAAGGAAAAGCAAAAATACTTTATGAAACTTCTGATAAGAATATATTGATTCAACATTTTAAAGATGATGCCACTGCTTATAATAACCTTAAAAAAGCAAAAGTTGAGGGCAAAGGAGTTTTAAATAATAGAATTTCTGAATATATACTCTCAAGTTTAGGTGATTGTGGAATAAAAACACACCTCATCAAAAGAACAAACATGAGAGAACAATTAATTCATAAAGCAGAAATTTTTCCTATTGAATTTATAATAAGGAACATTGCAACTGGCTCATTAACAAAAAGATTGGGTGTGACTGAAGGCACAACATTGGATAGACCGTTATTAGAATACTGTCTTAAAAATGATGAGCTTAATGATCCAATTATTTCAAAAGAACATATATTAAATTTCAATTGGGCATCCGAAGAAGATATTAAACAAATTGATAAGATGTCTTTAAGAATAAACGATTTATTGTTAGGGATATTTAGAGCAATTGGAATAAAACTTGTAGATTTTAAATTAGAGTATGGAAAAACCTATAATAAAAACGAAGATAAATATGAGATTGTTTTAGCTGACGAGATTAGTCCAGATACCTGTAGATTATGGGATGTAAAAACTGAAAAAAAACTAGATAAAGATAGATTTAGAAAAGATCTAGGAAATATAATTGAAGCCTACCAAGAAGTGGCTAGAAGATTAGGAATAATGCCTGAAGAAACAAACATAAAAGAAGTTAATTTCAATAAGAAACTTTCGATAAAATTTAAAAAAAGATAAATTGAAATTATCAGTAACAATTACTTTAAAAAAAGATGTT
>MDTE01081942.1_pt1 | contig 10389 bp, 9 predicted proteins | sample 811231 | NCBI WGS metagenome assembly MDTE01 (sample SAMN05326651, study PRJNA326480) | marine metagenome | isolation source: seawater | place: Indian Ocean: Red Sea | collected 2010 | reverse complement strand
TGTATAGACTATTTTGTTTAAATTATGAATCAAAAAAACTCATTAGGTCTTAATAAATGCTTTTTAGATATTGATGATCCATTTGAATTATTTGAAAAATGGTTTGTTGAGGCAAAAAAGAAAGAAATAAATGATCCTAACGCATTAGCTTTAGGAACAGCTAGTAAAGAAGGCATTCCATCCGTGAGAATTGTTCTTCTAAAAGGTTTTGATAAAAATGGATTTGTTTTTTATACAAATTTAAATAGTCAAAAGGGAAAAGAAATAAAAGAAAATCCAAATGCTACTATGTGCTTTCATTGGAAAAGTTTACTAAGACAAATAAGAATTGTTGGAACTTTAAAACAAGTAGATGATCAAACAGCAGATGATTATTTTAATTCTAGAGCCTATCTAAGTAGAATAGGAGCTTGGGTTTCTAAACAGAGCAGCACTTTAAAAAGCAGAGATGAACTTCTAAATACTTTGGAAGAATTTAAAAAAAAATTTAAAGATAAAGACAATGTACCAAGACCCAATTATTGGTCGGGCTGGAATTTAAAACCATCAAGTATTGAATTTTGGTTAGATGGAGATAATAGAATACATGAGAGATTGAAATATAGTTTAGATAAAAATAATGTTTGGTTTAAAAGTCTTTTAAGTCCTTAAAAATTTCTTGCCAAACTAAAAGAAGTTAAATTTTCAAGAATATTTTTTTCATCACTATCTTTAAATACTAATAACGAATTAGTGGCTAAGTTTATATAATGTTGAGCTTTTTGATAGCATGCTTTAATTATATTATATTTTTTAATTAAAGATAAAGAATAATTTAAATCATTTTCATCTCTTATATCTTTTAAAAAAATATCTTTAAGTCTTTCTTTTTCTTGATCTTTTGATTTTTGAAATAATAAAATTATTGGTAGTGTTATTTTTCCTTCATAAAAGTCTTGTCCAATTTTTTTTCCAAATAATTTTAATTCAGAATTATAATCTAAAGTATCGTCAGCAATTTGAAACGTTAAGCCGAGATTTCTACCGTAGAACTCTAAAGCTTCTTTTTCTTTAGTTTTCATATTAGACAATATAGCTCCTACTTTTGTTGCTGCAGCAAACAATTCTGCAGTTTTAGCAGAAATTATTCTTAAATAAGTTTCTTCTAACATGTCAACCTCTCCCTTATGCTGAAGTTGTAAAATTTCACCTTGAGCAATTTTTGATGATGTTGAAGACAATAATTTTAATACTTCAAGATTTCCGTCTTCCACCATCATTTCAAAACATCTACTAAGCAAATAGTCTCCAACCAATACAGAAGAGTGATTACCCCATACTTTGTTAAGAGTTTTTTTTCCTCTTCTTATAGAACCATTGTCGATAACATCATCATGCATAAGAGTTGCGGCATGAATTAGTTCTATGCAGGCTGCTAGATTAATATCTCTAGCGCCCCTTGAGTAATTACATAGTTTAGCTGATCCTAAAGTTAATAAAGCTCTTAGTCTTTTACCACCTGAATTAAGATGGTAGTTGGACATTTTTTGAACTAATTCTACATCGCTAGTAAGTTTTGATTTTATTTTTTCTTCAACTAATATTAATTTATCCTCGACTAAATTTTTAAGTAGAAAATAAGAATTATTAATTTGATTTTCTAATTGAATTACAGTTCCCATATACTTAAATTAGTCTAATTAGATTGATTTGATTACTTATCAATTGACGCACCTAAATCTTCAATTATAAGGTGTCTTTATATTAAATCAAAAATTCTGTAAGGAGTATAAATGTTTTCATTTTTTAAAAAAAAAAAATATTATTCCTCATATAAGGCTTTCAGGTGTTATAGGATCAGCGGGCAGATTTAAACAAGGTATTGATTTTTCAGGTCATCAAGAAATTATAAAAAAGGCTTTTACATTTAAAAAAGCTAAAAGCATAGCAATATCAATTAATTCTCCAGGAGGTTCTCCTGTTCAATCTCACTTAATTCATGATTATATAAGGCAGTTGGCCAAAAAAAATAAAAAAAAAGTTATAGTTTTTGCTGAAGATGTTGCTGCATCTGGAGGATATTTAATAGCTTGTGCTGGAGATGAGATATATGCAAATTCAAGTTCTATAGTAGGTTCAATTGGAGTCATCTCGGCTTCATTTGGTTTTCAAGATGCTATAAAAAAAATTGGTATCCAAAGAAGAGTTTATACTGCTGGAAAAAATAAAAGTACTTTAGATCCTTTTAAGGAAGAAAGAGAGGAAGATATTGAAAGAATAAAAAAATTACAATTAGAGCTTCATGCTGATTTTATTGAAGTTGTTAAAAAAAGCAGGGGTTCAAAACTTAAAGATCCTGAAAAAAATAATACTTTTACAGGAGAATTTTGGTCAGGTTCTGCATCAATGAAATTAGGATTAATAGATGGTATTGGTAATGCAGAACAAATTTTAAGAGAAAAATTTGGAGAAGATATAGTTATTAAAAAACTAGAAAAGCAAAAAAGTTTTATAGCTAAAAAACTATCATCTTCCTTAGATAATCAAATTGATAATATTGCTAGTGTCATAGAAGAAAGAGCTTTATGGCAAAAATTTGGTTTATAAATGCCAAAAAAAAATAAACTTAATTTTCAATCCTTTCAAGAGACAATCTTAAATTTACAAAAATTTTGGAATAAAAATGGTTGTGTAATTTTACAACCTTACGACATAGAAGTTGGAGCCGGAACATTTCATCCAGCTACTACTTTAAGATCTCTTGGACCTAAACCATGGAAAGCAGCTTATGTTCAACCATCAAGACGACCTTCAGATGGCAGATATGGTGAAAATCCTAATAGATTACAACATTATTATCAATTTCAAGTTATCATTAAACCATCTCCTGAAAATATTAAAAAACTATATTTAAAAAGCTTAGGAGTTATTGGAATAGAATATACTAATCATGACATAAGATTTGTTGAGGATGATTGGGAAAGTCCAACTTTAGGTGCAGCTGGTTTAGGTTGGGAAGTTTGGTGTGATGGTATGGAAATAACACAATTTACATACTTTCAACAAATGGCAGGAATAGAATGCAAACCTGTATCAGTTGAATTAACTTATGGTTTAGAGAGAATATGTATGTTTACTCAGAAAAAAGATAATGTTTATGATTTAGATTGGAATAAAGAAGGAATTAAATATCATGATGTTTTTCATCAATCTGAGAGAGAATTTTCAAAATATAATTTTGAATATGCAGATACGAAAAATCTTTTTGCTATTTTTAAAATGCATGAGAGCGAAGCTATGTCACTTGTTAAAAAAAAAATTTCCTTACCAGCTTACGATCAATGTCTAAAGGCAAGCCATGTATTCAATATTTTAGATGCTAGAGGTGCAATAAGTGTTGCTGAGAGGGCAGATTATATAAATAAAATTAGAAACATTGTTAAATCTTCCGCAGAAGTTTGGTTAGAGACCCAAAAAGATTAATTTATGTCAGAATTATTTATAGAATTATTTAGTGAAGAAATTCCAGCAAATCTACAAAAAAATTTAAGATCAAAATTATTAGAAGAATTTCAAAAATTTTTTGAAAAAAATTTTATTAAATTTAAGAATAGCTTTTGTTATTCAACTCCAAATAGACTGATTATTATTTTTCAAGGGCTTGATCAAGAAGTAAAAATTAAAACAGAAGAAGTAAAAGGCCCAAATATTAATGTATCAATACTAGCTTTAGAGGGTTTTTTAAAATCAAATAAAATAGAAAAAAAAAATATTTATAAGAAAAAGACTGATAAAGGAGAATTTTATTTTTTTAAAACAAAATCAAAAATTATAAAAACTCATGATTTATTAAAAAAATTTATTCCATTAGTATTAGATAATTATAAGTGGCAAAAATCAATGAAATGGGGTGATTTTGATTTATTTTGGGCAAGACCTCTTAAATCAATTTTATGTATTTTAAATAAAAAAATAATTAGTTTTTCATTTCATCATATTAAATCATCAAATTATACATTTATCGATAAAGATTTTGAGGATGTCAAAAAATGTTTTAATGATTTTAAATCATACAAATCTTTTTTTAAAAAAGAAGGAATTTTAGTTGATCAAAATGATAGAAAAAATTTTATTAAAAAAAAATTTAATGAAATTTTAAATAAAAAAAGTTTAAAAATTGAAGATAATCAGAAACTTTTAGAAGAAGTAATTAATCTTACTGATAATCCTAATGTATTAGAATGTAAATTTGATGAAAGATTTTTATCAATTCCAAAAGAAGTTTTGATTTTAACTATGCAGTCTCATCAAAAATATTTTCCATTATTTAATCATAAAAATGAATTAACTAATGAGTTTTTAGTAGTTTCGAATAAGCAAGATAAAAAAGGATTAATAAAAATTGGAAATGAAAAAGTTATTGAGGCAAGATTAAGAGATGCAGAGTTTTTCTGGAATAATGATAAATCTCAAAACTTAGTAAAAAAAGTTTCTGAATTAAATTCAATGATTTTTTTCAAAGGTTTGGGTACTTATTTTGATAAAGTTCAACGAATGAGAAAACTTGGTTCTTTGATTTCTGATGAACTATTAATTAGTAAAGAAAAAGTAGAATTGTCAGCATCTTTAAGTAAAACAGATTTAATTTCCGATATTGTTAGAGAGTTTCCAGAGTTACAAGGAGTTATGGGAGGATATTTATCTGAAGCACAAGGTTTTGAAAGAGAAATTTCAGAAGCCATAAAAGAACAATATTTACCAGTTGGTATGGATTCAAGCTTACCAAAAAAACCATACAGTATTGCTTTGTCTATTTCAGATAAGATTGACACCTTGATTGGATTTTTTGGAATAAATGAAAAACCAACAAGTTCTAAGGATCCATATGCATTAAGAAGATTGGCTTTAGGTGTTATTAGAATAATAATTGAAAATAAAAAAGATTTTAAAGTCGGAGATTTGATTTCATATGTCTCTAATCTTTATATAAGTCAGGGTTATAATTTTGAAAACAAATTAGTTCAGAAAGAACTTATAAATTTTTTTAAGGAGAGATTTAAATATTATTTAAAAGAAAAAGCTATCAGATATGATATAATAGAATCTATTGATCATTCTTTTAATATAAATGAAATTTCTATTCTTTTTCTTAAAGCAAAAGCTTTAAATAAAGTAATTAATAAACAAATCGGTATTGATATTATGCAAAGTTATAAAAGAGCTCATAATATAATTTCATCAGAGATAAAAAATGTTGATTATGATTTCTCAAATACAACTGACCCTGGCATTTTTAAAACAGAATATGAAAAAGACCTATATAAAAAGATATCAGAAATAAAAAAATATTTTTCAGCGATAGATAAAGATGAAAATTTTGAACAAACTTTGCTTGTTTTGTCTAATGCAAAAAAAGAAATCTCTGAATTTTTTGATAATGTGAAAGTAAATGAAGAAAATGAATCTATTAAGAAAAATAGACTGGAACTTATAAATATCCTGTGTAAAACGTTTGAAAATTTTACTAATTTTCAAATAATTAAAAACTTAAATGAATAAATTGATTTTAAATTTTAAATCAAAATATACAAAGAAAATTAAAAATCCAAAAAACTTTTTGGGAGGAAAAGGAGCAAATTTATCAGAAATGGGAAGAATGGGTCTTCCGGTTCCTCCTGGTTTTATAATTTCAACAAAAGTTTGTGAGATATTTTATAAAAATAAAAAAAAATTAAATTTAAAAATAATTAATCAAATTAAAAAAGAATTAAAAATTATAGAAAAAGATGTTGGAAAAAAATTTGGTGATTTAAAGAACCCTTTATTATTATCTGTAAGATCTGGTGCAAGAGTATCTATGCCAGGCATGATGGACACAATCCTCAATCTTGGATTAAATGATAAAACTGTAATCGCTTTATCAAAAAAAACTACAAATGAACGATTTGCAAAAGATAGTTATAGAAGATTCATACAAATGTATGGAAATGTAGTTATGGGAATTGAAAGTTATTATTTTGAAGAACTTATTGAAAATTATAAACTTACAAAAGGAGTTTTATTGGATACAGATCTTGATGAAAGTGATTGGAGTGGTTTGATCAATGATTTTAAAAAAGTTATAAAAGATAAAACTAAACAAGATTTTCCTCAAGATGTGTATGAACAATTATTAGGTGCTGTAACAGCAGTTTTTTTATCTTGGGAAAGTAATAGAGCAAAAATTTATAGAAAGTTAAATCAAATTCCTTCAGAATGGGGAACTGCTGTAAATGTGCAATCAATGGTATTTGGAAATATGGGAGATGATTGTGCAACCGGAGTTGTATTTACTAGAAATCCATCAGATGGATCAAAAGATATATATGGAGAATATTTGATTAATGCACAAGGTGAAGACGTTGTTGCTGGTACAAGAACTCCACAATACATTACAAAAAAAGCTAAACTAAAATCAAAATCAAAAGAATTCTCTATGGAAGAGGCAATGCCTAAAGTTTACAAAAAATTAAAAAAAATTTTAAAAAAATTAGAGAAATATTACAAAGATATGCAAGATGTGGAGTTTACAGTTGAAAATGAAAAATTATGGATATTGCAGACAAGATCTGGAAAAAGAACATCTAAGTCTGCAGTAAAGATTGCCGTTGATATGGTTAGAGAAAAAATGATTTCTATAAAAGAAGCTATATTAAGAATAGATCCTAATTCTTTGGACACTTTATTACATCCTACTTTAGATGAAAAAAGTGAGATAAAAATTATCGCAAATGGACTTCCTGCTTCTCCTGGTGCTGTAAGTGGCAAAGTAGTTTTTACTTCTGAGGAGGCAACAAGATTAAATGATATGATGCAAGATACTATTTTAGTAAGAGTTGAAACATCTCCAGAGGATATACAGGGCATGCATGCAGCAAAGGGAATTTTAACTGCTAGAGGAGGAATGACAAGTCATGCTGCAGTGGTTGCTAGAGGTATGGGAAGACCTTGTGTTTCAGGCTCAAGTGAAATCGATATAAACTATGATAAGAAAGTTTTTAAAACATCTCAATTAGAAGTTAAAGAAGGAGATTTAATAACTATTGATGGTTCAAGTGGAAGAATTATTTTAGGAAGTGTTCCAACCGTTAAACCAGAAATTTCTGGAGATTTTTCTAGATTAATGAGTTGGGCTGATGGAATAAGAAAACTTAAAGTTAGAGCAAATTCTGAAACTCCTATTGATACAAAAACGGCTAGAGATTTTGGTGCTGAGGGCATCGGTCTTTGTCGAACAGAACATATGTTTTTTGATGAAGAAAGAATTTTGTCAGTAAGAGAAATGATTTTATCTAAAACTAAAGAAGATAGAGCAAAAGCTCTAAAAAAACTTTTACCACATCAAAAAAAAGATTTTATGAAAATTTTTGAGATTATGAATGGTTTACCAGTAACTGTACGTTTGCTAGACCCACCTTTGCACGAATTTTTACCAAACTCTGAAAAAGAAATTTTAGAAGTTTCTAATGTTGTTGGTGTAGATATTGAAGAAGTTAAATCTAGAATATCAGAATTACATGAACAAAACCCTATGCTTGGACATAGAGGATGTAGACTTGGTATTTCATATCCCGAAATTTATCAAATGCAATGTAGAGCAATTTTTGAGGCACTTGTTGAATTAAAAAATAAAAAAATAAAAGCTGCTTTTCCAGAAATAATGATACCTCTTGTTTGTACTGAAGTAGAAATAAAAATTATGAAAGAATTAGTGAATAATATTGCAAAAAAGGTAGAGGAAGAAAATAAAATAAAAATAGATTATTTGGTAGGAACCATGATAGAACTTCCAAGAGCTGCAATAAAGGCTAAAGATATAGCAAAACATGCAGAATTTTTTAGTTTTGGAACTAATGATTTAACTCAAACAACTTTTGGAATTAGTAGAGATGATAGTGGTAAGTTTTTAAATGATTATATAGATAATAAAATATTTGATGTAGATCCATTCATTTCAATTGATGAAGGCGTTAAAGATTTGATTAAAATTTCTGTAGCAAAAGGAAAGAAACAAAATAGAAATATCAAGTTAGGTATTTGTGGTGAACATGGTGGAGACCCAAAAAGCATAGCATTTTGTTCTAAAACTGGTTTACATTATATATCCTGTTCACCTTATAGGGTACCAATCGCAAGACTTGCTGCTGCTCATGCTGAAATAAATAAAAAATGAAATTTTTTTTACAAGGTGTTTTGTTTAAGTCTATAAATAAGTAATCAAAATCATATTTTATATATATCTTAAATGATATATTTAAAGTTAAAGATAATTAAAGATAATTTATGAAAATATTAATTACAGGATCATCAGGTTTTATTGGTTTTCATCTTACAAAATTACTTTTAGAAAAAGGAAATAAAGTTCATGGATATGATTCAATGAATAACTATTATGATGCTAAGTTAAAAAGAGCCCGACTGAATATTTTAAAAAAATATAAAAATTTTACTTTCACAAAAAGTAAACTTGAAAATAAAAAAAAACTAGATGAAACTTTTTATATCTTTAAACCTAATATTGTAATTCATTTGGCTGCTCAAGCTGGAGTAAGGTATAGTGTTAATAAACCTAGAGTATATTTGGATTCTAATATAAATGGGTCATTTAATATAATTGAAATTTCTCATAAACTAAAAGTAAAACATTTGATTATGGCATCTAGCTCGTCTGTATATGGAGCTAATAAAAAATTTCCTTTTAAAGAAATAGATAAAACAGAAACTCAATTGAGTATTTATGCTTCAACAAAAAAATCTAACGAAAGTATTGCACACTCATATTCAAATATATGGAAAATTCCAATCACTATGTTAAGATTTTTTACCGTTTATGGACCTTGGGGAAGACCCGATATGGCTTTATTTAAATTTACTAAAGGAATTTTAAAAAATAAAAAAATTGATATTTATAATTATGGTAAGATGTATAGAGATTTTACTTATATAGACGATATTGTTAAAGGGGTAGAATTGCTAATAAATAAAATTCCAAATCTTAAACAAAAGGGTAAGTACATTAATGATAGCTTATCTTCTGTAGCACCATTTAGAATTTTGAATATAGGAAATACCAAGAAAGTTCATTTATTGAATTTTATTAAACAAATTGAATTAGAATTAGGAAAAAAAGCAATTAAAAATTATATGCCTTTACAAAAAGGTGATGTTAAACAAACATTATCAAATACAAAACTTTTAAAAGATTTAACTGGCTACACTCCCAAGATAAACTATAAAGAAGGTATTAAAAAATTCGTAGATTGGTATAAAAAGTATTATAAATATTGAAATAATTGTATTTAATAATCATAATTACTTCTTTAGAATAAAGTTATAACCACTACATTGCTCAGAATTTTTTTTGTCAGATGTAAATTTATCTAGTAAAATATTTAATTTAAATCTCTCAACATATTTTTTCCACCTAGTAGAAAAAAAAATTTGTAAAGGAGTTGATATTCGACCTCTAATTGGAAATAATTCTACTTGAGAAAATTCTTTAAATAAATAAGACAAACCATCTTTAGAAAATCTAAAATAATCTTGAAATTTTAAATCACCAGGAGCATGATATTGATATAAAAAAGGAACATAACCAAACACTGTTCCATTTTTTTTTAACATTTTTCTTATATTTGTAATTGCTTTAAATGGATCATAAACATGTTCAAGGATAGCTAAACAAATAATTTTATCATATTTATTTTTTAAAGAATCATCCAACTCATCACTTAGATCAAAAATAATATCTGGATAATCTTTAAACAAATTAACATCTAATGTTTCCAAAGTTTTTGATTTAATTTTAAAGAATTCTTCTCTCATAGATTTACCTATATCTAGAACATCATCTTCTATATTAATTTGTTTTAAAATTTCTTCTCTAAAATTGCTATGATTTTTAATGTAAAAATTATTAAGTTTTGTTTTTTGAATTAATTTTCTTAATTCAATGTTTTTAGCTTCTGGATTTCCAATAATTTTTGGCATTTTATTTTATATTATATTTTCTCCTAAATTTTTTAAGGGGTGTTCTATTGCCAGGTGCCTCGAACCAATTAATTTGAACAAACCATATCTTGTCCACAGCACAATGGTGATTTTATTTTGCCGTGATTATTTGGACATTTAGATATTTGAACTTTTGAATTATCCTCTAATTTTAAGGTATCGTTAACTAATTGCTGATTACATTTTCCACATGTAGCATTAACAGACATCCCACATTTTGAACATTCATAAGTAGCCATTATATTTCTCCCATGTTTTTTTTTAGGGGCGTTCTGTTGCCAGGTGCCCCGAACTTTGTAAAATTATTTACTTAGAGCAGCAGAAATTTTTTGGGTATCATCAAATATACGCATTTCAGTT
>MDTE01033853.1_pt1 | contig 10389 bp, 5 predicted proteins | sample 811231 | NCBI WGS metagenome assembly MDTE01 (sample SAMN05326651, study PRJNA326480) | marine metagenome | isolation source: seawater | place: Indian Ocean: Red Sea | collected 2010 | reverse complement strand
TGTAGTCGTCGTGGTAACTCTCATACGCAGAGGCCGCTTCATCGAATCTCTTCAGCCCCACCTTTAGGAAAGCGGCGTTGTACAGCGCATTGGCCGCATCTTCGTGATCCCGGTGATAGCTGAGGATATCCTCGTAGTAGCCCACCGCCTTCTCCAACTCGAGAACACGCTCGTAGTTGCTGGCCATCTTCCAGAACGTGGCCGGAGCTTGAACCGAACGTGGGAACCTCTCGAGTAAGAGCTCGAAGTATCGATTGGACGCATCCGTCTTGCCGAGCTTCGAGAACGACTGCGCCAAGTTGTAGACCACCAGGTCGATGTTCTTCATGTCCTCGTCGGTACCCTCGGCACCGTACTGGTCGTAGTAGTCCATGAATGCATGAAGCGCGCAGGAATAATTGTCCCCGTTGTAGGCCAGCTCGCCTTCCTTGAAGAGAGAGCCGCGAGCCAGTGCGGCAAAGGTCTCGTTGCGCGAAGCTGCGAGGTCTGGATCTTCGCCCAACGTCATGGCAGCGAATCGCTCCGTTGCTGCCCGCATCTTGCGCAGGTCACCCGTGTAGCGATGCGAGTCCACGATCAGCCCCGCAGCAAAGGATGCGAAGTCGGTCTCGGGGTAGTTGGCGATTATCTCCTCGGAGATGGCTCGGGCCCGGCGCAGATAGTTGTTGTAGAAGTAAATCTCCGCAAGGTCGTAGAGCACGACAGCGAGGTCCGGATAGTCAGGGACCTCACGCTGCACCCACCGGACCGAACGCACATACCTCTCAGTCAGTGTGGACAGGGGCAGCTTGGAGAAGTCCACCTGTTCACCCAACTGCGGTTGGACATTTGCGAGAGCCGCGGGCTTGGCCTTCACATCTCCCTCTCTCTCCTTCCAGAGATAGTTGAGGGAGAACATGATCCCGAGGATGGCGTCTTGACGGAACTCTGTTTCGGGGAAGCCAAAGAGCCTGGAGTACTGATCGATGGCGCGCTCCCAGCCAACCGCAGTCACCCCCGAGTTGTCGGTAAATACCTGACCACCGATCCAGAAATAGCAATCCGCCAGGTTGTAGCTGAGCTCGTACGCATTCTTAGCGAATGGATACCGCTCCAAGTACTCCTCGTACTTACGAGCAGCGAGGACATAGTCCATGGGCTCGGCAGTTTCCTGAGCCTTGGCATGGTAGGTGAGAGCAACCCACTGCAACGATTCGAGGATGTACTGCGTCGCCTTCGCGATGGCGTCCTTGTTGTTCTTGTTGGCCGCATGCCAAGGGCTGTCAAAGCCATACTGATTCGTCAGCGTCACACGAGCTGCAGCTGCAGCGTCACGGTCCGGCACGGCGAGGTTGTTGTAGAGGACGATGACGTTGTTCTGGAACTCTGGGCCATCAGGACTGAGTGGATAGCGCTCTTGCAGGAACAAATAGGCCTTGACTGCCTCCTCGAACCGAGCCTGATCCTTGAGAATTCCAGCCAGCTCCTTCAGCACTCCGTACGACCACGGTCTCTCTCCCAGACGAGTCAACAGGCGTCCCGCATACTCGATGGGAGAGACATCCATCTCCCCAGCCTGATCCGCGAATGAGACCGCCAAGTAGCGGATCGACTCTCCCTTGAGATCTGTGGCCTTACCGGTACGCGCTTCCTTGCGCTCAGCCCAGTCGATCAACTCAACAAACTTCTCGATGGCTACCGGCAGATCATCGATCTTGTAGTAGGCCCAAGCCACCTTGTAGAGCGCCAGCTCGTAGAGGCGCTCGTCCTCTGGTTCCAAGGCCGAGTCCGCCTCTTTGCGATCGAACTCGTTCAAGATCTCGTTGTAATAGGCGAGAGCTCGGCGCGTTTGATTCTCTTCGAAGTAGAGATCACCCAGACGAAAGTAGGCCTGCGCTCGGTAGACACTGACCGGTACATTGTCGAGCATGGCACGGTAGGTCTGCTCTGCTCTCTCCGGATCCAGGTGCCGACTCGCATCGTCGCTGTAGCAGTAGCCCATCATGTAGTAGACGGCGCCCAGGTCCGTGTACTGCGGGAAGTCGCGAATAATTCGCTTATAGAGAGCAATAGATCGCCTGTAGTCCTTCTGCGGAGGCTCGGGCAGGAACTCGACCTTGCCCGCATCGAACTGATCAGCCAGGTCCTGGTATTCCTCGAACTCGTTCAGGAAGTCCTCTTCAGACTGCTCGAAGTACAGCTCCGCAAGTCGGAACATGCGGCGAGCCGTATAGGGAGACGAGGCATGCGCCTTGACGAACTTCTCGTGGGCCTCAATCGCCAGTTTCCTTAGTCGTCGTTCCTCGAGTTCCGCATCGCCCAGCAATCGGTCGTAGCCGTCCCGCAGCTCTTTGACCTCATCCTCATAGTTGCGACGAATGATGCGATTCACCTCATCTGCGAACTCGCCCGCTCGAGCGCTGAAGCGCTGTGCTGCGTCCCGCCACGCCTGGATTTCAGCCTCATCGACCTCCTCCATGAATTCTTCGTCGTCGTCCGCGGAGTCGTCATCATCCCCCTCGCCGGGCAGGACTCGCCCCCCTGTCAACTCGATGGGAAGTTCACTCTCGTCGAAGTCCGTGTCCTCACCCAGTTCCTCCACCGGCGGATACTCGCAGACGAACTCTTCGAGAGCCTTCCGTCCAATGGAGGCCACTTGCTCACCGCCAGCGGCTTCAGCCTCCTGAGCGCGGAGCACTGTGGGCCCTTGCACGCCGGCAAGAGCGACCAGGCCTGCAACAAACAGGATGCGCCTCACTGGCTGTCTCCCAGGACACTCTCAAAAGAGCCTCGAAGTCCCCGCAACCGGCGCGTGCGTTCCCGGGCCGTTTCCTTCTTCGCCAGCGATGTGGACTCCTTCCGGTACCAATAAACGTCGATGACGCCCATATCCGCACGGGTCAGCATGTCCTCGTAAAAGGTCGCCACGTTGACGAAGGCCTGCCGACCAATGCGTCCACTGACGCCGGTGTTTGCCCCAGCGATTTGCTGACTGTCGGTATCCAGCGAGTCGACCATTCGACGCTGAAAGTCGACCTCGGCCTTGATTTCATCAATCTCCACAGACTCCGCTCGGTCCATGAGTTTGCGCGCATCCGACGCAACCCGGTCCAGAGACAAGAGCCGAGACCTAGCGCTATCCAGGCGCTGCAGAAAGTCCCCGCCAGACCCGCTGACGCTTCGCCTCAAGCGACCGAGTCGTTGCTCCAGTGCAGTGAGGGACTCGCGGGCATCCCCCCGCATTTCGCCCTCCCCTTCCGTCGCCTGATTTGCCAAGCGTGCGGTCAAGATCCTCGGCTCAAGACGGCGCTTCTTCTTGCGCAGATCGTCTCGCATCGAGGTCAGCACACCGCGCTCCTTGTCTATCTCCGCACGGAGCGCCACCTCTTCCTCCCGAGTTCGCTCGCCGCGCTTTCGAGCTCCCAGCAGATACTCCTCCACCCCCATCAGTCGACCCAGCAGGTCGTTAATCATCAACTCGGCGTGGTACATCCGGGTTTCGACCGCCTCAGCCTGAAGATTGAACGCTCCCTGCCTCTCCACTGAAGAGTTGCGCATGCGCGTCAGGCCCGAAGCCGCACCCTCAGCTTCCTGTCGTTGGTTGCGAATCGCATTCAAGTCCTTCAGTGACGAACCGGTCACCAGCCCCTCCAGATGGAGGACTTCCAGGTCGACAAGGCGCGAGCGCAGAAGAAGCCCTGCTGCTTCGGCCGATGCCAGTTGCTGACGATGCAGTCGATAGGTCTGGATGAGGCCTATTGCCTCTGAGCCATAGAGCGCATCATTCAACAAATCCAAGAGGTCCTTGGATTCTTGGATGGCATCTTGCTGCTTGTAGAGGTCACCGGAAATACGGACGGCTTCGGCCACTCTCTCGTCGTCCTTTGCCTTACGACGGGCTGCCGCGGGAACCGTCTGGGCAGCCTCTGCCACATAGCGCTCATCGTCGACCAACTGATTGAAGTACACCATTGGATCGCTGCTGGAACGAACGATCCCCTGAAGCGCTACCGTCAGCTCGCTGAAGTGGACAGAGGCGTTTTCAAATCCTTCAATGGCCTGGTCCCACTGCTCCATCTTTTGCCGAACCTGGGCTCCCAAGAGACGCAATTTCGGCTCACGGGTGTCATCGGGGAAGGCCAGGTTGAAGATCTCGGTAGCCCTCAAGGCCTCCAAGTGCTTACGCTCACGCGCATAGGGCTGCTCCTCTTGGGCGGCCGCCTCGATGTTGGCCCAGATCATCTCGTAGAGCGCATCGTCGTAGCTCGAAGAGTCGGCCGAGATCTCCCTGTACTCCGTGATCGCTCGCGGGATGTCACCCAACTCGTAATAGAGTCGACCAATCGCCAAGTGGGCCAGGTCGACCACCTCTTCATGGGCCGAAGTGGAAACGGGGAACGTCAGCACGTCTCGAAAGACGGAGATCGCCTGCTGATACTTTTGGGTGGCGATGGCCTCTTCACCCTCTTGGGATGCCTTGAGGCCCTCGGCGACGAGGATGGCCCCGTAGAAGTAGCGAGCCTGTGGCGTGTAGGTGGAGCCTCTTGGGAATGAATTGAAGATGCCCTCGGCCTCGCCGAGCTTGCCCTGCTGATACAGCGTCTTGCCCATCTGGTATCGGATCCGCAAAGCTGTAGCGCTGTTCTCCCAAGACGAGCGAACAAAGTTGTTGTAGTAGTAGTTGAACTCGTGGACCTCACCGGTCCTGCCATAGAGTTCGATCAAGCTCAGCAGGCTCTCCCCGTAAAAGGCATGATTAGAGCCCTCGTCAACGATGCTTCGGAACTGGTTCTGGGCCGGCACGAGGTTCCCATCCAGGTAAAGGCACTCGCCCAGATACCACTGGGCCTGTTCTTTCCTGGAATCGCCTGCCAGGTCGTCATTCTCAAGAAGCGAATAGAAGATCAGAGCACAGCGCTCATAGTCTTCCACGAGGTAAGCGTATCGAGCCTCATTGAACCGCTCGCTCGTCAAGCGCGGGCTGCGAGTCAGCGCTCCCGAAGAGACCTCAGCACGCAGTTGGGTTATGCGGCGCTCTAGCCCAACCACCTCGGTCTCCACCAGTTCAAGATCGTTGGCAATAGCGGCCGAGCGTAAGTCTTGGGCCATCACCGTGGGCACGAACAGCGACACCGCCAGCAACCCAGCCGCGGCACCAACTAAAGCGACAGCTAAGCGAGCAGACATAGCAAAACCTGAACGCACGCAAGACCTCCAGATTCGTGCGCAACTAGCAGTCAATGCGATCACCCAGACTCCAGGCTTGGCCGCAGCCGTCCCCATCGAGACACTGGTCTCGTCTGTTCTCAGTTCGTTGCCTCGGCCTCGGCATCTTCCCCAGCCCCCTCCTCGTCCGAACCGTCACCCTGCTTGCCCTTCCCGCCACGGAAGCGGAAATCAACCGCAGGGCCTTCAATGAAGTCCGCGAGAGCGCCCCCCTTTTTGTAGATGACCGAATCCAGGCGAGTCGTCGTTCCGTCCTCAGCCAAAAAAGAATAGGAAGACGAAAACTGGAAGGTGTAGTCCGACAAATAAGCGAAGAGCCCCGAGCCCTTGCCACGCAGAACGCCAGTCACTGAGATGGTGTGGTTACCAGGAGGAATGTTGGCCTCAAACAACTCGATCTTCTTTTCACGACCGAGCCCTCCCTGAGTTCCCACCGCTGTCTTCTGGTAGATGGGGTTTCCATCGAAGTAGTACGTGATCGACTCCAGCTCGTAGGCTGGACCCAGGTTGTTCACATGCCTCAGCACGGCCTTCGCGCCGGACACAACCCCCCGGATCACCTTCTCCTCAAGCAACAGCAGTCGGGCCTTGCTCCGAAACACACGCTCCTTGAGGTCGTCGACCTGGCTCTCCACCGTCTTCAACTCACGATAGATGCTCATCTCCACGTCCTCGCCCGCCTTTTCAGGTGCTGACGTAGAGACCTCGCTGGCAGCGCTGGACCCCTCGTCCCCCGCAGCCTCTTCGCCCTCAGCATCCATCCCGTCCTCAATCGCAGTGGATTGTTCAGGGAGATCAGAGGTTTCTTCCGCGTGAGCAGTCCCCATACTGAGCAGCAAAAGCACTGCAGTGAGGCTAACCAATCGACGTGTCATCAAAACAACTCCCGTTCAGGGTCCCGACCAACGGAGCGGCCCCCGGCCCCTGGACGCACGTATCCATCGGAGCGTGATCGCAATAGTGAACGGTAATTCGTCGGGGGCCATGGAGTCAACGGGCAGGAGGGTCTGGAGCAAAAAGACTCGGGTATCATTTTAGCCTGCAGCACACACACCGCAGGCTTAGTTGCCTAGTGGGAAAGGGACAGCCCATTTCCGTCTTCGTCGTCAGAGCTCTCCGTGCGACGACCCGAACGCTCTTCGCAGCCATTGTCACCTACGCGTGCGCTTCCTGTGCCGGTCACAGCGCGCCCAGCGACGACGAACTCGTTGTTGCCCTGGGAGCCAATCCGACGGACCTGGACCCGCGCTTTGCTCCCGATGCCTACTCCGACCGAATTTCGCGACTTATTTTCTCCACACTCCTCGCGAGGGAGGGCACAGGCCGCCTTGTAGGGCACCTGGCAGCCGCAGTGGACCAGCCCGATCCTCAAACCTACGTAGTCACTGTTCGAGACGATGTTGTTTTTCACGATGGCAGCCCACTCACAGCGCTGGACGTGAAGGCCACCTACGAGGCCATCCGAGACCCACGCCTAGGCAGCGTAAAGCGGCTATTCCTTGAGCCCGTCGAATCGATCGAGCTTGCGGATGACCGCACCGTGATCTTCCACCTGAAGCGGCCTCACGCGCCGTTCATTCAGGTTCTTGCCAGCATCGGTGTGGCTCCGGCAAATGCGCTGCGACGACACGGTGACGACTTTCGCAACCATCTGATCGGCAGCGGCCCATTTCGCTTTGTCGAGCAAGCCGTCGACGAACACGTGGTACTCCAGCGCAACGACGAGTGGTTTGGCGGAAGAGCCGGCATCAAGACCATCCGCTTCAAGATCGTGCCCGACGCCACCGTACGAATCCTCGAAGTGCTCCACGGCAGCACGGACCTTGTTCAGAACGATCTACCCAGTCATGTAGTCGAGCGACTGGAACGGGAAGACCACCTTCAGCTCAGCCGAGGCGAGTCGTCCATGGTCAAGTACCTGGCCTTCAATCTGCAGAGCAAGGTGCTGAGCGACTCGCGAGTTCGTCAGGCGATCGCTCACGCCATTGACCGCGAACCGATCATTCGACACAAGCTGAGAGGGCTGGCCAGCCCCGCGAGGAGCTTTCTGCACCCGGAATCCTGGGCCTACGAGGCCCAATCGCGAGCCTACGACCACGACCTGGGGCGTGCCAAGGACTTGCTTGAAGCCGCTGGCTATCCCCAACCCGAAGACGGGTCGCACCGGTTCAAGCTGATCTACCGAACATCGATGGATCAGACCTCCATTGCTGTGGCGACCATCCTCAAGCGTCAGCTGGACCTCGTCGGCATCGATATGGAGATCAGGACCAACGAGTGGGGTGTCTTCTTCGCGGACATCAAGCAAGGGAACTTTGACCTCTACACCTTGACCGCGGTCGGCGTGAACGATCCCGACTGGTACAGCTTCGTCTTCCACAGCGCATCCATGCCCCCCAACGGGGCCAACCGACCACGCTATAGCAACCCTCGTGTCGACAGGCTGTTGGACCGAGCAAAAGCCACGAATAGCCAGGACGAACGGGCAGAGCTCTATCGGGAAGTTCAGCGGATCACGTCTGAAGCGCTGCCGCTTCTTCCGCTCTGGTACCAACACAACGTCGCCGTCATGGCAAAACGGGTGCAGGGCTATGAGGTCGTTCCAGACGGAGACTTCACCCCACTTGTTCACACGACCAAGAGCGCTCCCCCGGGCGAGGGGCTGCCATGAAGGAGTATCTGATCCGACGCGCGGCGCTGGCCGCGCCACTCCTCATTGTGGTCTTCACGTCCGTTTTCCTGCTTGTCCACCTGATCCCCGGAGATCCGGTCGACTTCATGATTGGTGAGAACGCAGCGCTCGATCGAAAGGCTGAACTCCGGCGGACCTACCACCTGGACAAGCCCATCCTGGTCAGCACTCGGCCCTGGTTTGGGAAGAATGATGCAGAGCGACTCCTGAGCCAGACTGGCTCATTAGCGCAGTCGCCCACCATCATTTCGGTTCAGCAACAACAGGCCCGACAGCAGCTCGAAGACACAGGACGCTGGGCGGTACTGCCTTTGCTGCAGATCTGGCAAGACAGCCAAGCCACAGCAGAGCTGCGAGAGCGAGCCCGACAAGGAATCGTGCTGGCCGCAGGAACGGCCGGCCCCCAGGGGGAACGAAATCAACGGCTCCTCAGCACACTGCTGCTGAGCAGTCGCAACGCAAAACGAGCTGAGGAGCTCATCCCCCCATGGGTTCAGAGAAACCGCCTGTGGTTCGATCCCCCTCCATCGCAGCGACTCTTGGCGAGTGTCACTGAGACCCAATACGCCCTCTTTGTCCGCGACCTGATCCGAGGTGACGTTCGCTCGCTCCACAGCCGGCAGCCCATACTCACCATTCTGAGCCGGAAGTTCGCCCACACCCTTGTGCTGGCCATGACCGCTCTCCTCGTCGCTATCGCGGTCGCGATTCCCCTGGGCACACTTGCAGCGTATCGACCGTATTCGTGGGTTGACAACGGGTCCATGCTCGCCGCCCTGTTTGGCATTTCCATGCCGAACTTCTGGCTCGGGCCACTGCTCATCCTGGTTTTCTCAATCGAGCTCGGGTGGTTCCCGGTCTCTGGAGCAGCCACACCCGCAGCGATCGTGCTCCCGGCCATCACTCTAGGCCTAGGGATGAGCGCGATCCTGACTCGAATCACCCGGGCCAGTGTGCTGGAAACCGTCGGGACCGACTACGTACGAACGGCCCGAGCCAAGGGCCTTCAAGAGTGGCGAGTTCTGGTGCAGCACGCCTTGCGGACAGCTCTGATTCCCATCGTGACCATCTTGGGTCTTCAGTTCGGAGCCCTATTGGCAGGCTCGATCATCACAGAAGAGATCTTTGGTTGGCCAGGCATCGGCCGAGCCTTGATCCAGGCGATTCGAAGCCGCGACTTCCCCATGGTGCAAGGCTGCGTGCTGCTGGTGGCCGGAACCTACGTGGTCGTGAACACAGCCACTGATGTGCTCTACCGATTCATCAACCCAAGAGTTCGACTGGGCTGAAGACAAGATGGTCCACTCGTCAATGCGTGCACTCCTAGGCAATCGCGTCAGCCAGGCCGGGCTGTTGGGTGTCCTGGGCCTGGTGGTTGCCGCCGCCTTCGCACCACAGCTTGCTCGCCAAGATCCGCAGGACTGTCGATTGGCTGCCGAGCTGGCAACCATGTCGCGGGCTTACTGGCTGGGAGCCGATGCCGACGGATGCGACATCTACTCTCGCATCCTCTACGGCGCACGCATCAGCCTCAAGGTAGGCGTCATCGTCGTGGGAGTGTCAGCGAGTCTCGGCACGCTGATCGGGATGCTGGCGGGCTACTTCGGCGGAGCACTCGACCGAGGCTTGATGTTCGTCCTCGAATGCTTCCAGGCATTTCCGGGCATCCTCCTCGCGATCACCATTACCGCCATCATCCCGACACGCTCAGTCGATGTGGTCATCTTTGCTCTGTGTGTGTCCGGCTGGGTCAGCTACGCCCGTCTTGTGCGAGGACAGACTCTCGAAGTTCGCGAGGCGGAGTACGTCACAGCAGCCCGCGCCATAGGAATGGGGCCGGGACGCATCATGAGGCGAGAGGTCTTGCCGAACCTCATCTCTCCCGTGGTCGTACAAGCCACCTTCGGCCTCGCCTCGGCCATCCTGGCAGAAGCAGGGCTCTCGTTCCTGGGACTGGGCGCAGCACCAGGAACGCCATCGTGGGGAGCCATGCTGAACGAGGGGCGCCAGTACATGCTGGTAGCGCCACACCTCTCGGTCTTTCCAGGCGTGGCGATCATGTTGGTGGTACTCAGCTTCAACTTTCTGGGGGACGGACTGAGGGATGCCCTCGACCCGCGCACCAGTAGCCACCGCAGGACCCGCCACCAGCAAAACCCAGAAGAGAGCGTCCTACAGGTGTGAACTTGAGCAGCTGCCGCGCCCGGCGCCCTAGGCGCTGGAACTAGACTCCACTGGAGTCGTCATCGTCGCCAGCGGAATCGTCATCGTCGTCCGCCGCATCGTCATCGTCAGCTGAGTCATCATCGTCATCAGCCGCGTCGTCATCGTCAGCCGAGTCATCGTCATCATCACCGGCCGAGTCGTCGTCATCATCACCGGTGGAATCGTCGTCGTCGTCAGCCGAGTCGTCGTCGTCGTCACCGGCGGAGTCGTCATCATCACCGGCAGAGTCGTCGTCATCACCCGCCGAGTCGTCGTAATCACCCGCC
>MDTE01100772.1_pt1 | contig 10390 bp, 2 predicted proteins | sample 811231 | NCBI WGS metagenome assembly MDTE01 (sample SAMN05326651, study PRJNA326480) | marine metagenome | isolation source: seawater | place: Indian Ocean: Red Sea | collected 2010 | reverse complement strand
CCAGAACCCCCCAGAAGTAAAGGGGGCGGGAAAAGTATCAAAAATAAGAAGTGAGTCAATACGTTGTTTCAGAAAAAAAAGCCATTTTTTAGGGTTTTTGGCATGTTTGGGTATAATCTTCGTATTGACTCACTGATTTAAACGCCTATTTTTTGCCTCTATTTTGTAATTGTGAGTGTTAATCCGTTGAAATCTGGGCGTCGAATATTCCTTTTGACAGTGTCGGTCTTACTGGTCGCTCCTTACAGGGCTTTGTGTAGGTTCTTGATTCGGCGGCCCCTCGTTTACTTGACTTGGCGTCAGGATCCTACATCAACCATGGTCGTGAATTGGATGGATAATGATTCTAGAAGTCCTGACTATGTGATGTATCGCCGTTCGGCCTTACCACGTGGAAGTCGTTGGGTGCTAGCTCGAGGCTTTAATCACGCTTTTGCCGACGATAAAAAACGAATTGTTCATCATGTTGAGTTGCGAAATCTTAAGCCTGATACAGAATATATCTTCACCATTGGTTCCCAGAGTCCTACTAGAGGTAATAATTATTTTAAATTTCGTACACTTCCACAATCAATGCCATCCAATTTCCGTTTCGTTACTGGAGGGGATATGATGCACGATAGAAAAAAGGTTGATGCTATGAACCAGCGGGCTGCCCAGCTTAATCCTTGGTTTGCTTTGCTTGGTGGAGATTTGGCTTATGCAGACGCCAACAAAAATAATGTATCTAAATGGGATGATTGGTTGGAGTCTTGGATGTTAAATTCTGTACGAAAGAGTGATGGCGGATTAATTCCGATGATAGTAGCAATTGGGAATCACGAGGTTGCAGGTGGAACGGGGAAGAAACCAAAGGATGCAAAATATTTTTACAGCTTGTTTCCATTACCAGCCAAGCGAAGCTTCTATGTCTTGGATGTAGGAAATTTTCTAAGCCTGATCTTGCTTGATTCCGATATGACGGAGCGTATTGAAGGGGAACAGACTGTGTGGTTGGAAAAGGCGTTATCACAGCGTTCCAGTAAGAAGGTACCTTTTGTTTTTGCTTGCTATCATAAACCTGCATACGGCACTGCCAAGCCCCCTAGTGGAACTAAAGATTCTTCCAAAGATCCATTGGCGCAAAAGATAATAAAGAATTGGTGTCCTCTTTTCGACAAATACAACGTGACGGCAGTGTTCGAAAATGATCATCATACTTATAAACGAACCTATCCTCTACGTAACAACCGAATCGATCATAAACGAGGTGTTGTTTATATGGGAGATGGGTGTTGGGGAGTTGACACAAGAGATGTTCCAAAGCCTGGGGAAGTATGGTATCTGGCTAAAGCTGAGAGTAAACGTCATTTGATTTCTATTACTATTAGTGATGGCAAACCAAATTACGTTGCATTTGAGGCTAATGGAAAAGTGATTGATCAACACTCATGATTCTATACATTGTGCAGAGATACTAACGATTACACGAAAATGCCTGTTTACACATACGAAACAATCCCGCAAAAAAAAGGACAAAAAGTTCGCCGATTTGAGGTCGAGCAGCGTATGAGCGAGGAGCCTCTAAAGAAAGATCCAAAGACCGGCATGCCTGTTCAAAGAGTCATCACAGGAGGTTCAGGTACCATTTTTGGTGGTCTTAGCGTCATGGCAATGAACCGAAAGAAAGGATAGAATTTTTTTAGAGCTTCATTTTTTGGAGTGTTAATGGCTCGAAAAGTGTGAGATTCACGCGGGTTTTGTTTTAGTAGCACATGTTTCAGACTGGAATTCCAGTTATGTCAGTTGGCATTTGTTCTGCTTGATTAGATCTAGATAAAACTAACCCGTTTCTTAATTTTTATGAAAAGTCAATTTACTGCACTGTTGGTTCTGTTTTTTTTGGTCAGTGCTGGATTATTTCAATCAGCTTATTCAGAGAAAATTTTCTCACGTGGTTCCAAGTGGAGTTATTACAAAGGTAATGACCATCCTTCTGGAGGAGACCTGGAATGGACTGAGTTGGAATTTGATGACAGTGATTGGTTGAATGGTTCATCGCCTTTCCGTTATGGAGATGGTAATGGGGGCACGCTATTAAGCGATATGCCTAACAAGTATACCACGGTATTTTTTCGAAGAAATTTTAATGTTGCCAATCCGAAGGATATCTCGGAACTCGATTTCATTGTGGATTACGATGACGGATTCATTGTTTGGATAAATGGTGAAGAAGTCCTCAATGTAGGCGGTCCTGATACTTTGGACTATGATTCAGTGGCGACGGAAGGCCATGAATCTGGTGCGTTTGAGACATTTGCGCTTCAAGACCCTAGTTCGTTCTTAGTTAAGGGTAAAAATGTGGTTGCTATCATGGGCTTCAATGTTGGTATGAATAGTAGCGATTTCATGATGAACTCAGAGTTGCAGAGTTATCAGTCAGATAAGTTAAAGCCCAAGGTTGTTTCCATTGATCCTCCATCAGGGGAGGTCGGTCAATTGCGTGAGGTGACAGTTCGATTCAATGAAGAGGTTAATAATATAGATGCTGACGACCTTTGGCTTAATGGGAATCCGGCGGTTCAGCTCCGAGGTGGGAGTATGCTATGGACCTTTTCGTTTGATCCGATTAACTCCCGAGAGGCAACTCTGTCTTGGAATCCTAATCATGGCATTGTCGACTCAGCTCGGCCGTCCAACCCAATGGACACTGCCAGTGCCCTGGCAACCTACCAGTATCGTATTGTCGATGACTTGTCTCCTTCATTGATAAGTATTCTGCCTCCGCCAGGCAGTACGGTGCGCAGACTTGATCGAGTTAGATTCTTTTTTAGTGAGCCTGTAAATGGTTTGGATGTGGATGACCTTCTTGTTAACGGCGTTCCACCGCTTTCGATTAAAGGTTTGGCTAGTGGTCCTTGGCAGATTGAGTTTGAACCTGTTGAGAATGGAACGGTTGAAATTTCTTGGGTGGCTCAACATGGAGTGACTGATTTGGCCTTGGAGCCGAACCAATTGGTTGCAGAAGGCTGGGAATACCAAGTGAATCTAGATCATGAATTTAACCAAGTAGTAATCAATGAGTTTCTAGCCGCTAATCGGGACGGAATAAAAGATGATGAAGGGGATGTTGGAGATTGGATTGAGTTGCGTAATGCTGGAAATATAAGCGTCAATCTTGAAGGCTGGTCGTTGACTGATGATAAAGCCAAACCAGGTAAGTGGATTTTTCCTTATGTAATAGTAAAGCCAGGTGCGACTTTGCTGGTGCATGCCAGTGGTAAGAATCGTAGTAAGATTGGACAAGCTCTTCACACAAATTTTAAACTGGGAATCGAGGGTGAATATCTTGGTTTATTTACCCCAGAGTTACCGCGCCGTCTCGTAGATGAAATTGCTCCTGCGTATCCAGAGCAGCGTAGTAATATTTCATATGGTCGATTGCCTAATGGGGACTGGGCCTGGTTTTCTTCGCCCACGCCAAGGCAGAATAACAGAGGTAAGACTATTCGCGGCCTGATCCCTCCTCCTCAGTTTAGTGCCAAGCGTGGTGTTTATAATGCGCCTTTTAGGGTGCATCTGACTACGGAGGAACCAGATGCGATAATTCGTTACACAACAGATTATTCGGAACCAACTAAAACAAACGGCAAGATTTATAGTAAGCCGTTGGAGGTGCGTCGCACATTGGTATTGCGAGCTGCGGTTTTTAAGGAGGGTATGTTGCCGTCGCGAGTGGAGACGCATACTTACGCTTATAATCTGGGCAGTTCGGCAACCTCTCTTCCAATGATTTCACTTGTCACTGAAAGATCAAATCTTTGGGGGAATACTGGGATTATGGAGACTAGCCCTCGTAACACTACAAAGCGTGGTATTGCATGGGAACGTCCAGTTTCAATGGAGTTAATTTACCCAGATACTGGTCAGACGTTGCATGCCAACGCTGGTTTACGGGTGCAGGGAGGTAGTTACATTCGTGGTCGTTACAATCCTAATTCTGGACCGCCGGCTGGAAAGTATTCGTTCCGTCTCTACTTTCGTGGAGATTATGGGCCTGGGCGTTTACGATATCCATTTTTCCCCGGACTTCAGATTCAGGATTTCAATCACATTGTTCTTCGGGCTGGAATGAATGACCATACCAACCCGTTTATCATAGATGAATTGGTGCGCCGTCTAGCCGCGGACATGGGCCAGATTTCTGCACGTGGTACATTTATGAATCTCTACCTCAATGGTAAGTATGAAGGTTATTACAATCCTACTGAGCGAATTGATAGTGATTTTCTTAATTCATGGAATGGAGTCAACTCCGAGTGGGATATTATTGCGCAGTTTGGTGAAGTTCGCGAGGGAGATACAGTTATGTGGGATCGGTTGAAGAGTGCACTTCGAAAGAATTTAACGGTTTCCTTAAATTACGCTGAAGTTGAGAGGTTGTTGGACATCGATAATTTTATCGACTACATCATGCTAAATGTTTACGCCAATACCGGTGATTGGCCTCACAATAATTGGCGAGCCGCTCGTGAACGAGTACCTGGTGGAAAGTGGAGATTTATCCCTTGGGATGCCGAATGGTCCTTCGGTAATAATGGTAGAAATGTTACAGGTAATAATTTAAGTAGCGGGCCTTTGGCAGGTGGAGCAGATATAGCCGTTTTTTACCGAGCGCTTCAAAAGAACCCAGAATTTCGAATGCGTTTTGCGGATCGAGTGCAGATTCATTACTTCAATGGTGGTGCGTTGACAGATGAAAATGTGTTACGGCGATTTCGTGAGATGAAGGAACAGATGTCTGGTGTCCTAAGAAATCTAAATTCTTCAGTTCAGAGTACTTGGGTGCCGCGTCGGCGTGAGATCGTGATGAGTCAAATGGCTAGTCAAAAAATCCAGTTTTCAGATAATGCTCCTCAATTTAGACAAAATGGAGGCGCAGTCCCTTCAGGTTATCTACTTGATCTCAATGCCCCTGAAGGTGATATCTACTATACCATGGATGGCTCAGATCCTCGTAAACCAGGAGCCGTTGCAGAAACCGGCAAAACAATCCTCGCTGAAAATGATGAAAAATGGGTTTTTATTCCATCTGTTCAGAATGGTGGGGATAAACTTAATGCTACATGGCGAGGTGCAAATGAGCCGTTTAATGATGATGACTGGGAGTCTGGAATTGGGGGCGTTGGATACGATGAGAACAATGACTACAGAGCTCACATTGGTATTGATGTGGATGAAGAAATGAACGGGATTAATCAGTCTGTTTTTGTGCGTATTCCTTTTCGGATATCTTCGTCAGATCATAAAGATGCTAATCTTTTCATGCTGCGAATGAAGTATGATGACGGGTTTGTAGCGTTTCTTAATGGTACACGAATTGCACGTGTCAATGCAGCTTTGAATCCTCGATGGAATGCTGGAGCTAGTGGTCAGCATGATGATGCATCAGCGGTTACTTGGTCTGTATTTGATGTATCCAAATATATTGGGGAACTTAAGAACGGTAAAAACATTTTGGCTATCCATGGTTTAAACTCTGGGTTGGGCAGTTCTGATATGCTTATTAACGCAGAGTTATCAATCGGTAAACGAACTGGAGCTGAGTTTGCGGAAGGTGCAATCAAGTATGATTCGCCGATCAAACTGGTAAAAGATACAACTATTCGTGCGCGCAGTATGAGTGGCGGTCAATGGAGTGCATTGGTGGAGCATCGGTTCCAGACTGGTCGAGCTGGAACCCCTATTCGATTTACGGAGATCATGTACAATCCACCTGGAGGAAGTGAATATGAGTTTGTTGAATTGTTTAATAGTGGAGAATCGGAGATTTCACTCGGTTGGCATAGATTGGAGGGTGTCAATTTTACATTCGACGGAGATGCGAAAATAGGGCCTGGGCAATATATCGTGTTGGCATCGGGGGATGATCCCGGTTCATTTAGATTGCGATATCCTGGTTTGCAGATTTACGGATGGTATGATGGTAACCTTTCAAATAGCGGAGAGTATTTGGCATTATATGATTCTGTTTGGAGAGAAGTAACCAGTGTAAATTATAGTGATGATGGTGTTTGGCCAAGATTAGCGGACGGTGATGGGAGTTCGCTTGAACTAGTTGATGTGCTTGCCGATCCGGGTGCAGCATCCAACTGGGTGTCGAGTGCGACAAAAGCAGGTTCACCAGGTGGAGCGGGAGCGGATAGAGTAGCTCCAGTTTTGATTATCAATGAGGTTCATTTGAAATCAAATCTTGATTCGGATCCTGATTTTGTTGAGCTTCGTAACCTTGGGAAATCTCAGGTTGATCTTTCTGGTTGGGAGCTTCGTGATGATGATGGAAATAAGTTTATATTTCCAAATGGAACTAAAATCGAGCAATCAGGTTTGCTCGGTGTTTGGTGTGGGCAAGGAGAGGGCGTTGGTCTTCGCGCTGATTTTGGCCTTGGGCAGGCAGGTGACTCAGTAGCCCTTTTTAATCCTGCTGGTAGTCGTGTTGATGCAGTTACTTTTGGGAGTGTTCAGGGATCGATTATCAGGACAAATACTGGTTGGATGCTAGGGCAATCAACATTTGGATCTTTAAATAAAGCTGTTCCTATTGCCAGAACAACTGGTTTGGTTATTAACGAATGGATGGCTAATCCAGATGAAGGTGAACGTGACTGGATAGAGCTTTATAATCCACATGCCACTGATTCGGCTTTAATTACTGGGTTACACATTCGTGTTGGCTGGCAAGTAGGAGGATTACACCGAATCACTACTATTCCACCTAAGGGATATCTACGTGTTTGGCTTGATATGAAATCTGGCTGGAATCATTTGGACTTATCGTTACCAACCGATGGTGCAACACTTACACTAATTACAAATGAAGGTGTTGAGTTTGCCTCAATGAAGTATAGCCGCCAAAGGACTGGTGTGTCAGAAGGTTTACTTCCCGATGGAGGCAGCGATCGGGTTAAGTTTACACGTGGCTCAACACCAGGCAGTGCAAACCGTTTACCTGATTATGATGGCCCACGTTTTAATGAGTTAATTGCTTCCAGTAAAACAGGGTCAAGTGATTGGATAGAAATTTTTAATGATACAGGTAAGACAATTTCTCTTGAAGGTGTTCGTATATCAAAGGATTCGAGTGGGGCCAGTAGCTGGCTATTCCCTGTTGGCTCTGAGTTGGCCAATGGCAACTATCTTGTGGTTCGATGTGATGGGGGAATTCCTGAAAGTAAGACCAATACCGGCTTCTCACTTTCGGCAGAAGGCGGGGCTGTTTACTTGTTTGATCCTGATGGATTTATAGTGGATTCGGTAGAGTATGGTTTTCAGATTCCTGGTAAGTCTATAGGACAGATTCTTGGTAAATGGCGTCTCCTTGCCGAGCCTTCGCCTGCCGAGCCCAATGGCTCAACTATGATTTTGGGAGATCCTTTTAAGTTGGTTATTAATGAATGGATGGCTAACCCGTCTTCTGGTTCAGATTGGTTTGAATTATACAATCCAGCTGATTCTCCGGTGAGCCTTGGTGGGCTTTCACTGACAGATGATCCGACAGCGGTGGGTCGTAACAAATATATTATTCCAAATAGTACTTTTATTCCCGCTGGAGGATGGGTGCGTTGGATAGCTGATGATGATGCTAAATCCGGGCCGCAACATCTCAATTTCAGATTGAAAGGGCGAGGGGAATTGGTGCGTCTATATGGAAGTCGTCGTAATCCTATTGATGAAGTTGAAATTATTAATCAATCTGATGGTATTTCCCGTGGATGTCTTCCAGATGGGGCCAAAAATTATGTCGACTTTGTCGATACTCCGACACCGGGTGCAAGTAACTATCTACCCCTTACTGATGTGGTGTTTAATGAAATATTATCCCATACCGATGCTCCTTATGAAGATGCAATTGAACTTCGGAATATTAGCACATCAGAGATCGATCTGAGTGGTTGGTTGTTGAGTGATGAATCAGGAGCTGACAAGCAGTTTAAAATTCCCAATGGCACCACGATTTCTCCTGGCGGATATACTGTTTTTTATGAAGGCGATTTCAATCCAGTAGGATCTGGTTTCAGCCTTAATTCAGCTCATGGTGATACAGTCTACCTTTCTGCGATTGGTGATGATGGAACGCCTAATGGTTACCGTGTCGTGCAGTCAATACCTCCGGCAGCAAATGGAGTTTCATTCGGGCTTGTTTCGACGAGTCAAGGGATGAAAAATACAGCTTTAACGAGGCCTACTTTTGGTAACGATTCACCAGAGTCCATTGCTTCTTTTAGAACTGGTAAAGGAGCTGAGAATACACTGCCACTCATTGGCCCGGTCGTGATCAATGAGATACAATATCAGGGATCATCTAGTATTTTAGGTCTTGATCAATCTCAATTAGAATATATTGAACTATACAATATATCTAATGTGACTGTGCCGCTTTATAATCCTCTTGAGCCTTTGAATACATGGCGGCTATCTGGAGGAGTGAGCATGAGGTTCCCTAGTAACATCAATTTGCCTGATAATGGTTATCTTTTATTGGTTGGTTTTGATCCTGTCAAAAGCCCGTCGATTGAATCTCGATTCCGTGACTACTACAATGTTCCGGAAGAAGTCAAAATTATTGGGCCATTAAAAGGTCGACTGTCTAACGATGGTGAAACTATTAGCCTTTTACGCCCAGATAACTCACAGGGGATTGACCAACAAGATGCAGGTTATGTGCCTTATGTTCCAGTTGAGAGTATTACCTATGATAATGCGGATCCTTGGCCTAGTGATGCGGACGGTATTGGTTTTTCTATTCAACGTGTTTCCACATCTAAATTCGGTGACGAACCTAAAAACTGGTATTCAGATTCACCAACCGCGGGTCGTAATAATATTGGGATCATGGTTAATGACCGAGATGCTGATGGTATGGTGGATGAGTGGGAAGTTGAGTTTGGACTAAATCCTGCCAACGCATCAGACGCGATGGTCGATACGGATTCAGATGGAGTAATCAATCTGGATGAGTTCTTGGCCGGCACAGATCCTAATAATCCAAATGATCGATTTATTATTGAGTCCATTAAAATTTCCGATGATAAAGTTACTGTTACAGCCTATGTGTCTCCTTCAAAGAGTTATAGTGTGGAGGTGTCAGATACTGTTAACGGCCGTTGGATTCATCTAGTCGATTTTACTGCTAAAGACGATCAATCCACGATTAAGTTCGAAACTAATTTTGAGTTTGGTTCAACTCAATTCTATCGAATTTTGTTAATAGAATAAGGTTGAAGAGTAGTTTTTCATATTATCAATCGGATTGCTTTTTTTTTGAATCGTTGTGTAGGATATGTTTCGTGAGGACTACTTGTTTTGTTTCTGTTATAGCACTGAGTTTTACTGTTTATTCTGATGATTCAGATTCATCGGCTTGGTCCAGTTATCGTGCTGGAATGGGGCGTGATGGATACACAAGCCAGAAGTTTTCTTTTTCTGAGACCCAGACATGGCAGCGACATCTGGCGGTGCCCAGTCCGGCATGGACTTCACCAGCCCAACGTAGTTACTGGCAGCAGCTTGAAGGGATCCAGCCACGTGTTACAGATGATTGGGTTAATCATGTAATTGCAGATCAGTCATTGGTTTGGCTGGGGTCAAGTGGGGATGATACAGTACGTTGCCTTAACGCCAGTACCGGTGTTAAGGCGTGGTCGTTCGTAGCAGATGGTCCGGTGCGTTATGCACCAGTACTAGTAGGGAAACTAATATTCTTTGGCAGTGATGATGGTTTTGTCTATTGCCTAAAATCAGAGACTGGTGAGTTAGTCTGGCGCAAGCGGATCGGGCCACGTGACTGGCGTATTCCTGGGAATGGAAGGATGATTTCTCTTTGGCCAGTTCGAACCGGACTTGTAGTTGATAATGATATCGTTTATGCGGCTGCTGGCCTTTATCCTTCACAAGGGGTTTATGCTGCAGCACTCAATGTAAGGGATGGTTCTTTTGTATGGCAACAGAAACTGAATGTGTCGCCTCAGGGATATATGTTGTCTTCAGAAACGATGCTTTTTGTGCCTACCGGTCGTGGAAATCCTGTTGGTCTAGATCGTGCAACGGGGCGCCTAATTAAGTCTTTTAGTGGCGTGGGTGGTGCTTTTGCGGTGTTATTAGATAATGAATTATTTTCTGGGCCAGGGAATGACGGAACACTAACCAGTAATACGCTCGAGGCATCAGGTCGACTTGCTTCCTTCAAAGGCAAGTCAATGGCAGCATCACCAAGTCACAGTTTTTTATTGGATGAAAACGGTATTCGATCGATCGATCGCATTGCGTATCGTAAGGCAGGTGTGGATGCTCTTTCGGCTACTAAGCAAATTGATTTACTTAAGAGAGAATTGAATAAAAAAGGGCTTACAAT
>MDTE01090452.1_pt1 | contig 10390 bp, 14 predicted proteins | sample 811231 | NCBI WGS metagenome assembly MDTE01 (sample SAMN05326651, study PRJNA326480) | marine metagenome | isolation source: seawater | place: Indian Ocean: Red Sea | collected 2010 | reverse complement strand
ATAACATCAAATAGGTCGACTTTTTTTTGTGTTTCCTGTCAAAAATAGTTAAATATTTAGTTGACCACTATAAATTCTCAAGCTATACCCCTGCGCATATGGCTAACACTAAATCTGCAATTAAAAGAATAAGAAGAATATCAAAACAAACCACTGTAAACAAAGCTCGAAAGAGTAGATATAGAAATGCTTTAAAGAAAATGAATTTTTTGATTGAAGATAAAAAAAAGGATGAGGCTTTAAAATTCTTGCCAAAATTGAATTCTGAACTGATGAAGATTGCGAAGACTGGTATTATTAAGAAGCAAAATGCTTCTAGAAATGTTTCTAGAATTACGAAAAAGATTTCTTCTTTATAATCTTTTACTTATAGTTGAATCAACCACAAAGATATGCCTTATATGCTTCACCAGGTCTTTGTTAATCTATATTTAGATTTAGTAAATAAATATTAAAAACGAATCCAACCATAAGTTTTAAACTGGTACATTAAGAAAGTTTTTTTTGTCTAGTAATAGTTGTTCTTAATAGAAAAAATTTACACTCACAGATTTTATTTTTTTTTAAATTTAAAAATTTAAAACTTGCAAATAATTCAAGACAGTTTTAACTGGAAGCTTCCTCAATAATTTATGAACAAAAGCACAATTAATAAAAATTTAGAAAATTTAAATACAAAAAGTTTAGATTGGATTTTAATTCAAAATCAAATGAAAAATAAACTTGGTTTGGAAATTTATGAAAGCTGGTTGAAGAAAATAAATTTTATTGAAGAGTTCAATAATTATGTTTTGTTAACAGTTCCAACAAGATTTATTAGAGATTGGATCACATCTAGATATTTGGATCAAATATTGCAAATTATTAAGACTTACAAAAAAGATATTATTAGAATTGAATTTAAGATTTCCGAACTAAAAGTAAATAGTGAGGATATTAATGGAAAAGAAACTACTAATGTAAATAATGAAAAAAACGTTTCTTTTATAAAAGACTCATATCTTCAGTATAATCGTATAGACTCAAATAAAAGGTTCGATAATTTTTTAACTGGTTCAAGTAATAAACTTGCTTACGAAGCTTCAATCAAGGTAACAGAAAATATTTCGCATTATAATCCATTATATATTTACGGTGGAGTTGGAATGGGAAAAACGCATTTGCTTAATGCTATCGGTTTAGAGCTTAAGAGTAATAATAAGGTGATGTTTATTTCAGCAGAGCGATTTATGTATCAATTTATTAAATCCATTAAAACAAATGATATGGTTAAATTTAAGGAGTATTTTAGGAACACAGACATATTAATAATTGACGATATTCAATTTATGACCGGTAAAGAGGCAATGCAGGAAGAGTTTTTTCATACATTTAATGCATTGCTTGATAAAGGATCACAAATAATAATTTCAGCTGACAGAGCCCCAAATAAATTATCTAGAATTCAAGAAAGAATTAAATCTAGATTTTCAGGAGGTTTAGTGATTGATATTCAAAAGCCAGATTATGAACTAAGAAAAAAAATTGTTGTACAAAAAACAGAGGAGTTTAATAAACTATATAATGATCAGATTTTTATATCTAAAGAAATCCAAGATTATATAAGCACTGAAATCACCACTAGTATTAGAGAGCTAGTAGGAGCAATAAATAGAGTAGTATCTTTTTCTAGAATTTATAACAAAATTCCAAATCTAGCAGAAACAAAAGTTATTTTAAAAGATTTATTGAATATATCTGAAAACAAAGTCACAATTGATTTAATTCAAACATTAGTATGCAGATTTTTTAAAATTAGTAAAAATGAAATGTTATCTTCAAGAAGATCAAGATATCTAGTACGACCAAGACAGACAGCTATATATTTGACTAAGATTTTAACCTCAAAATCATTGCCCGAAATTGGAAGAGAATTCTCAAATCGAGATCACACTACAATCATTCATTCAGTAAAAACAATAGAAAAACTTAAAGAAAAAGATCCTGAAATGGTTGAAAACATAAACAAACTAAAAAATCAAATATTGTATAACAATAAGGAAAATGAAATTTAACGTTAATCAGCAAGATCTGCAAATAGCATTAAATTATTGTCAAGGAGTTATAGAAAAAAGAAGCACTCTTCCAATTCTTTCAAACGTATTATTAGATGTTGGAAACTCTAGTTTAACCATTACTGCTACCGATCTTGACTTAATATTTGTACATCAAATTAATAATATAGAAGTAATTGAGGAAGGAAAGACAACAACTACATCATCGATAATGTATGATATTGTTCGAAAATTTACATCAGGAAAAAAAATAAATTTATCATTATCAGATAATAGTAAGCTTCAATTAGAATCTGAGAAATCAATTTTTAATCTTAATTGTATTAGTTATTCTGAGTTTCCACTCACTAATGAAAATTTTAACGATAATGAGTTTTCCATTAATTCTAAAAGTTTACTAAAACTACTTAATAAGTGTAAATTTTCAGTTTCCAATGATGAGACCAGACATTATCTAAGTGGGATATATTTTCATCAAACTGAGGTTGAGGACAAAATCTATTTAACTGCAGTAGCAACTGATAGCCACAGAATGTCCATTTCAAAAATTAGACTTGATAAAAAAATTAATTTTGAACCAATCATTCTCCCAAAAAAAACAATATTTCAATTAGTATCACTTTTAGATAATTATGATGGAGATGTTAAAATATCTAATGTTAAATCTAAAATTAAATTTGAATTAAATAACAGTATTTTAATTTCAAAATTAATTGATGGAAAATTTCCAAATTATATTCAAGTAATACCAAAAAATAATCAGAAAAAACTTGAGATTGGTCTTAAATTATTTCTAGGTTCAGTTGATCGTGTAGCATCGGTATCACTTGATAAAAAGGATGGTGTAAAGTTTAGTTTGAAAAAAGATTCTTTAAACCTCTCTGTTAATAATACAAATAGTGGCGATGGTAATGAGAAATTAAATGTAAAATTTGACCATGATTTAGAAATAAGTTTTAATTCTAGGTATTTAATTGATGTAGCATCACAATTAGATGGTGAAAATATAGAAATTTATTTCAATGATACAGGATCTCCCGCTTTGATTAAGGACCCTGGTGATTTTGATAGTATCTACGTTGTTATGCCTATGAAAGGTTAATTAATTTTATTTAACTCACTATAAATCATTTTCTCCAAATTTTTTGTAAATTCATTTTTATTCATTCCAGCATTGATTTTTGGCATTATTGATATAACTATTTCTTTATTAGAACTTTTAAGTCCTTCTTTTGGCCATACATGACCTGAATTAATTGCAATAGGCTGACAAGAAATATTAATTTCTTCATAAACTCTACCAACACCTTTTTTAAATGGAGGTCTCTCATTTGGTTTCAATCTAGTGCCTTGAGGAAAAATTATTAATGGTCTTTCTGTCGTTTTTATCATATTAGATATTTCATCAAAAAAGCCCAAGTTATCTTTAGTTACCTTACCTCTTTTTATTGAGATTGATCCTATCTTCTTCAAATACCAACCAAAAATTGGAATTAATATTAGTTCTCTTTTCAAAATAAATATTGGCGAATTAAATATTGTTTGAAGATAAAAAGTTTCAAACATTGATTGGTGAGATGCTGCAATAAAAAATTTTTCATTTTTTATTATATTCTCTTCTCCTATAATTTTGATTTTTACTGATAGAATTATTTTTAGGCAGAACCCTGTCCAGTGACCCATTAACTTACCTCCAATTAACACAATTCTTTGAGGCAAAAATAGAGCTGGTAAAAATATAATTGATATTAAAATAATACCTGAAAAAAAAATTACAGAAAAAAATATATTTCTTAACATTTTACTGAATGTTACATTAACTCAGATAACTTTTGTCTTCTGTTCAAAATTCGAATTTTCGAATTATCAATTAATAGTTCTATTGGTTTCGGTCTTACATTATAATTTGATGCAAGTGACATACCATATGCACCAACATCGCAAATAATTAGAAAATCTTTTTCATTTAATTTTTGAAAATTTTTTACTGTAGCAAATGTATCTGTGCTTTCACATATAGGTCCCACAAATTCATAACTTTTATTGGATCTTTTATTTTTTTTAACTAAAGGTACTATTTTATGTTTTGCTCCGTATAGAGCAGGTCGCATTAAATCGTTCATGGCCGTGTCTAAAATTACAAAATTCTTTTTAAATCCTTCCTTAATATATATAATTTTTGTTATTAAAATACCTGAGTTACCAATTATAAATCTTCCTGGCTCGAAAATAATTTTACAATCATTTAATTTTAAAAATTTTGTTATACTCTGGGAATATCTTTTTAAATTTAATTTAGAATTATCATGATTATAATCAATGCCCATTCCACCACCTAAATCAATATATTCAAAATTATAATTAGAAAGTTTTATAATTTTATTTATTACCATAAGCATTTTTTGATAAGGTTTATGGTTAAGTATTTGACTTCCTATATGTACACTTAAACATTTCAGTTTTAAATTTTTAGATTTTCGAACAATATTCACCAGTTCTAAAAACATTTTTTGGTTTACGCCAAATTTATTTTCTTTTTTACCAGTTGAAATTTGACTTAATGTTTTCGCATCAGTGTTTGGATTAAGTCTTATTCCTACATCAACAATTTTTTTTCTTTTCTTTGCAATCCTTTCTATTTCTAATATTTCATTTTTAGACTCTGCGTTTATTAATAATATATTTTTGTTAATTGCATATTCAATCTCTTCTGTAACTTTTCCAACACCTGAGAACACAATTTTTTTTGGTTTAATTCCTGCTTTAAGAGCTTTCATCAACTCACCACCAGACACAACATCAGCGCCAAGATTTCTTTTTTTAATTTCTTTTAAAATCCCTAAATTTGAATTTGCCTTAACTGCATAACAAATTAAAGGATTTATTTTTTTGAAACTGTTTTTTAAAATTTTAATATTTTCTTTAATTCCTTTTAAAGAGTAGCAATATATAGGTGTCTTATATTTTTTTATAATTTTACTTATATCAAAATTATATATTGTAAGTTTATTATTTCTATAGATCATGAAAAGGTAGTCATTCGAATACTAATCTTTTTTACATCTTGATTTTCTTTTTTATAAAATGGATCCCCTTTTTTACCACAAGAACAAATTATAATAGAGACAAGTAACAATATATAAATTTTTTTTATCATTTATCTTTTTTATATTTAATTATCATTCTTTTTATATTTTCAAAAGATGTTCCTCCATAAGATTTTTTTGAATTTATTGAATTATTTAAATCAAATATTTTTAAAACTTCATAAGTTAGTTTTGGTTCAATTTTTTTCAATTCCTCAATTTTTAAATCTTGCAATCTCTTTTTTTTCTTTTCAGCAAAATTAACTATTTCCGCAGTTCTTTGGTATGCATTTCTAAATGACATAGAATGATTTTTTACTAAATAATCTGCAAGATCTGTTGCAGTAATAAAGCCAACTTCAGCCAGTTGAAGCATCTTTTTTTTATTGGGAGAAATATTTTTTAATATTTCATCAAATATCTTTAGACAATTAATCAACATATCATATGTTTTAAAAACTATTTCTTTATCATCTTGCATATCTTTAAAGTATGAAAGAGGTAAGCCTTTAAGTATTGTAAGCATTGATAATAAATTACCAAAAGCTAAACCAGATTTTCCTCTTAAGTGTTCAAGGAGATCAGGATTTTTTTTTTGTGGCATCATAGAGGACCCTGTTACAATTTTATCAGAGAGATGAATTAAATTAAAAGCGTCTGAATTCCAAATTATTAATTCCTCTGCAATTCTTGAAATATGCATGGAACATACAGAAACACAAAAGAGAAAATCTAAAACAAAATCTCTATCTGAAACAGTATCTATCGAATTGTTAGTGGGTTTTTTAAAACCAAGTTTTTTTGAAGTATAGTATCTATCTATATTAAATGATGTTCCAGAAAGGGCAGCAACACCAAGTGGACATTCATTTAAACTTTCAAGATTATTATTAAATCTTCTTTGGTCCCTTTTAAAAATTTCAACATAAGCCATTAAATAATGTGCGAAAGAAATTGGTTGTGCATTTTTTAAATGAGTAAATCCTGGCATGATAGTCTTAATATTTTTTTCTGCAATTTTTAGTGTTGATCTTATAATTTTAGACAGATTGTTATCAATTTCTTTTGTAGCCAACTTTATCCACATTTTAAAATCTGTAATAACTTGATCATTCCTTGATCTAGCAGTATGTATGTATCCAGCATCCTCCCCTATAATTTGAAAAAGTTGTTTTTCAATACTCATATGGATATCTTCATGTCTTTTATTAAATTCGAAATTGCCTTTTGAAATTTGCCTCTCTATTTTTTGTAGTACATAAATAATTTTATTCTTAATTTTAAAAGATATTATTTTTTGTTTAAAGAGCATCTCAACATGAGTTATTGAACCAAAAATATCTTCTTTATATAATCTCTGATCAATATCTATAGAGCTACCAACTTTTTGAAAAAGTGTAGATGTTTTTTTTTTAATTCTAGTATTCCAAATTGTCTGGTTGTTTTTATTTTTAGCCATGATAGTTACTTATACCCATTAAATATGAGATTTTTAGTAGTTTTTATTTTTATCTTCTCTTCAGCGATAGCTAATGAAGCACCGAAAATCAAAAATCTAGTAATCAATAAGGAGCTTAAGACATATGATAATATTACTTTTCTTGATGATAGTAAAAAAGTTATAAAATTATCAGATTATAGAGGAAATTTAGTATTATTGAACTTCTGGGCTACTTGGTGTGCGCCTTGTAAAGAGGAAATGCCTTCATTAGATGCATTAAAAATAAATCCAGTATTAGATAATATAAGAATATTTCCTATTAATATTGGAAGAGACAATCTTGATAAGTCTGAAAAATTTTTTAAAGAGTTAAATATTAAAAATTTAAAAATTTATTTTGATAATTCTAAAACATTAGCTAAAGATTTATTTCTAAGAGGAGTTCCCACAACGATCCTTTTTAATAAAGAAGGCAAAGAATTTGCTAGAGTTGTTGGTTCAATTGATTTTGAAGATGAAAAATTTATTAGATGGATTGCAAACTATAATTAATTTTTAAAATAATATGCAAAAACAATAAGTATAATTATAGCAATAAATTGTAAAAGCACTCTCAGTTGCATCAGTTTGTTTGAATATTTTTTACTAGTACTTCCTCCTTTGAACAAAGTTCCTATACCAAGTATTAATACGATACCAACTGCGATTAAAAGCACAATAGATAAAATTTGAACAAATATTCCTGTAAGCATAATTTTATTGTAAAGTGTTTTTTTAAAATAAAAAACAAATTAAATCTATTATGACATTTTGTCTTGAAAGCACAATTATAAAACCTGAGAATGATAAGAATATTAACAATGTCGTTGTGTTATTTCATGGATATGGAGGAGATGGTAAAGATATTAGCATGCTTTCTTTGAATTGGAAAAGACATATGCCTAATACAATTTTTATTTGTCCAAATGGACATGAGACTTGTGCTATAAATCCGTCTGGATTTCAATGGTTTGATTTAACAAATGATAATCCCGATTATATCTTAAAACAATCTTTAAAAGCTGAAAAAAAGATTAACGAATTTTTAAATGAAGTAAAAGAGGAATATAATTTAGATAATAAACAAATAATTTTATCTGGTTTTAGTCAAGGGTGTATGATGTCTATTAATGTTGGTCTAACTGCTGAGGAGGGCTATGGTTGTATTATTGGTTTTTCAGGAAAAATAATTAATGTTGAAAATTTAAAAATAAGGAGAAAAAATAATACAAATACACTTTTAATTCATGGCGATCAAGATGATATTGTTTCGCCTACTCATTTGTTAGAAGCAAAGGATTTTTTTATACGAGAAAATATGAATGTAGAGACATATCTCATTAAAAATTGTGGACATCACATTCCAATTGAAGCATCTAGTATTGCTCTCAAATATATTTTAAAAAATATTTAATTAATTAGTAACATTGATATCACAATTTAATTAATATAAGATTTTACATATGAATGAATTTGTTGATAAAAATGTTTCATTAGAAAAGTGTCCTGCACTAGTTCTTAATGCTGATTATAGACCTTTAAGTTATTATCCGCTTTCTCTTTGGTCATGGCAGGATGCTGTCAAGTCTGTTTTTTTAGATAGAGTGATTATAGTTAGTAATTATGATCGACAAATAAGGAGCCCATCATTTGAAATGAAGTTGCCAAGTGTTATTGCTCTTAAAAGTTATATAGTGCCGCAATCCAAACCAAGTTTTACAAGATTTAATGTTTTTTTAAGAGATCGTTTCTCATGTCAATATTGTGGAAGTGGAGAAGAACTTACGTTTGATCATCTATTACCTAGATCTAAAGGTGGAGAAACAAACTGGGATAATGTTGTGACTGCCTGTTCAACATGTAATGTAAAAAAAGGTGGAAAACTTCTTAAGTTTTCAGATATGAAATTAAACCAATATCCGTATCAGCCATCAACAGAAGATTTACACAAAAATGGTAAGCACTTTCCACCAAATTATCTCCATAAAAGTTGGATGGATTATTTGTATTGGGATGTGGAATTGGAATCTTAAATGTGTTTAGATTTTTTCTGAAATATTTATAGCAATTTTTGACCCTGTTTTAATAATTTTATCGAGGATTGAGTAGCAGCCTTTTTTAGTAGCTCCTTTTTCGTATGCTATATCTTTATGATGAAGTTCATCTTCTCTAAATTTAATTATATTTTTTTTTAATTCTTTTTCATTTTTATCTAATTGATCAATTTGATTTTGGTAATGTTCATCAATTACTTCTTCTACAGAGGCAGTGCAAAGCATAGCCGCCTTTTTACCGAGAAGAGTAGAACCAAAACCTAAAGCAACCCCAAGAAGATCCCATAATGGTAAAAATTTTGTTGGCTTAATATTTCTTTTTTTAATTTCCTTTTCAAAAAACTCACAGTGTTCTTTTTCATGAACTTTCATATCCTGAATTATTTCTTTTAATGACTCATCTTTAACAAATGTGTTTAGAGCAAGAAGTTGCCCTTCGTATATTTTCACAGCTCCTCGTTCTCCAGCGTGGTCTACTCGAATAAATTCTTCTGTTCTATTTTTTGATAGCATTACTAAATAAAAATATTTTTGTTGATATTAAGAGCATTATAAAACTTATAAATATATTATAAGTTGTAAGGGATAAATTAAAAATTTTAAATGCTACATCTTTGCAGTTTATATTTATTTTTTTAAGAGAATTTAAAATCTCTTCTTTTGTCAATAAATTTATATTATCTGTCGCACAAACTGACGACTCTTCAAAAAAACCTTGCTCAATTCCAAAATGATAAATCGATATAATAATTGAAAATGAAAATATCAGTATTAATAATACGCTATAAAAATTTTGATCTTTTCTAAAAAAATAATTTATTATTAGAATTATTATTGAAAGTCCGTAAGGGATTCTCTCAATTTTACATAAATTACAGGGCTGATATCCAAAAATATATTCAATGATTAAAGCTAATCCTAAAATTAGAAAACTCATGACAAATAAAATTTGTAAATAATTTTGTATGTTTAACTTAGCCATAAAACTTTATTGTTAGATAAAAAAGAATTGCGATTATTACAATACCAATACCAACTATAGTAAACCATTTTTGACCATATCTATTCATATAATTAGTAAAGGTGTCTCCAAATCTTGATGATAAAAATGAAACAATAAAAAATCTGAGACCTCTAGAGATAAAACTAATCAGAATGAAGATAGGCAAATTAAAACTAATCAGACCGCTAGTGATGGTAAACACTTTATATGGCAAAGGTGTAAAACCTGCTAAAAATAAAATTGTAATCCAAGCATAAAAACCATCACCTTTAGACAGAGCATCTTTGATATCAACTAGTTTGTTTTCATAATTGTAAAACTCAACTATATTCATCGCTAAATCGAAAAAATATGCACCAATTAAATAACCAAAAATTCCTCCCAAAACAGAGAAAATTGTTGCAATTAAAAAAATTTTTAAAAATTCTTTTTTTTTAGCAATAGCCATTGGAGCAATCATTATATCTGGGGGAATTGGGAAAAAAGAACTTTCTAAAAATGAAATTATCCCAAGAAAATAGTTAGAGTTCTTATGAGCTGCTAACTTTATGCATTTATTATAAAGTTGAGTAAACATTTTTTTGTTTTTAATATAATTTATGTTCTTATACTATTTAAATAATAATTTTAATATTAAGGGCGAATGGCGGAACTGGTAGACGCGCACGACTCAAAATCGTGTTTCGCAAGAAGTGAGAGTTCGATTCTCTCTT
>MDTE01048188.1_pt1 | contig 10390 bp, 8 predicted proteins | sample 811231 | NCBI WGS metagenome assembly MDTE01 (sample SAMN05326651, study PRJNA326480) | marine metagenome | isolation source: seawater | place: Indian Ocean: Red Sea | collected 2010 | reverse complement strand
GGGGAGAGAGGTCTCGTGCGTTTCCTCCAGGGCGACCACATAGGCATCCTGGTATTCCACCTGCAGGAGGGCGAGTTTTTCTCTCATTGCTGCGGCTTCTTGGCGCTCGCGGAAATTGCCGACGCGGACTACAAAGAGTTGGTCCTGCGGCTCCACGAAAACCGGGACACCCAGGATTTTTTCCAGTTCATCGCCGCGTTTCCGTGCCAGATCTGCGTCGCTCAGGGCCATGACCTGAATCCGATAAGTAGTTGCGGTTTCAAAATGGGTTTCCGCCACTGACGCCGGTTCTGGTTCCAGTTCCAGGTCTGGTTCTGGTTCCAGTTCTAGTTCCGGCAACCTGGCTTCCTCTACCGGTGCAGGCGCTGCGGTTGTTGCGACCTCGTTAGTTGCGTCTGCCGAGGTAGGGCGGGGAAACGCCGGCTGGATCAGCAGCAGATCTTCCTGGATGGACCGAGGGTCGAATTCCTCTTTGAGCGTCACCGGTGCACGGGGCTGTGGATTTGAAGTGGGGGAGGAGGTGTGAGGCGAGCTGGCGCAACCCGTCCAGAGTGCCAGTAGCACCAGCAGGGCAATATAGTGCTTAGGTTGGTGCATTTTCATCGACCCATTTTCGCAAGGTTGGCTCAAAGGGGGGATGGGCAATGCCCTTTTCAGTAATTATGGCAGTCACCAATTCGTGGGGGGTGACGTCGAAGGCCGGGTTGTAGACTTGTACATCAACTGGAGCAGTTAGTTTGCCAAAGCCCTTAGAGATTTCTTCTGCTTTGCGTTCCTCGATGGGAATCTGGGCGCCGGTTTCCAGAGATATATCGACTGTTGAGATAGGGGCCGCTACATAAAAGGGGACCTGGTGTTGCCGGGCTATGATGGCCAGTCCGTAGGTGCCGATCTTGTTGGCGACGTCGCCATTGGCAGCAATGCGGTCGGCGCCGACTATGACACAGTCGATCTGCTCCTGGCGCATGACAGTTGCCGCCATATTATCGCAGATTAGTTTGACGTCCACACCGCTCTGCATCAGCTCCCAGGCGGTGAGGCGGGACCCCTGCAGCAGGGGACGGGTCTCGTCGGCGAAAACCGCGATTTGTTTATGCTCCTCCTGGGCGGCATATATCACGCCCAGCGCGGTGCCATAATCGGCTGTGGCCAGGGCACCAGCGTTGCAGTGAGTAATGACTTTGTGCCCATCCTCTAAGAGGGTGGCGCCGTTGCGTCCGATCTGGCGGCAGATGGCGCGATCTTCCTCGAAAATGCGCTCTGCCGTTTCCAGCAAGTGGGCATATATCGCCTGGTTGTCTTCATTGCGGTTGGCAGCGAGAATTTGCTGCATTTGCCCGAGGGCCCAGAACAAGTTGACGGCAGTCGGGCGGGTGCGGCCCAGGCGCTCGATGGCAGCTTCGACCTGATGGCGGAATTGTTTCGGGGAGGTTTCGAGGGCCTGCTGGGCGCCAATGACGACGCCATAGGCTGCCGCAACGCCTATGGCCGGTGCGCCGCGAACTTTTAATTCTTCGATGGCCTGGGCTACATCTTCAACATCCCGGCAGGTGGTGTATACTACTTCGGTGGGGAGGCGGGTCTGGTCGAGCAGATCCAGGGCGGCTTCGCGCCATTTGAGAGTTTGGACCGGCATCAGGAGCGCGAGAATACAAATTGGTTATCGGTGGTGGAGTCGGTTTCCAGCGGGCTTACCAGGTCGTCTTCAAAAGAAGTGCACGCTGCGTCTCCCCACAGCCGTTCCAGAGCATAGAATTCCCGGGCTTCGCGGCGGAAGATGTGTACGACGATATCCACGTAGTCGATCAGGATCCAGCGCCTGGACTTGTAGCCCTCGACATGCCAGGGCCGGTGGCCTTGCTCTTTGAGTTTATCCGTCACTTCATCGGCCAGGGTTTTTACGTGCAGAGCTGAGGTCGCTGTGCAAAGAATAAAAAAGTCGGTGGCATCGGTTGAGGAACGCAGATCCATGAGCAGAATGTCCAGGCCTTTTTTACCCTGCAAATTTTCGACTATCTGTCCTATTCTCTCTTCTGGTGGATGGACCATATAGCTAATAGAATCCTCCTGTCACTTAGCGTCTTTGAGTAAATTCATCTGCAGGTAATCGCGACCGATGATAATTGATACGTCCGCCAGGCGGTAGGCATCCTCCGTAATCTGTTGAATGCAGTGGGGAATTCCCAGGACTGAGGCCACCTGGCGTGCTTTCTCAGGATCGCCGCTCCGGTCTATGACCATCGAGTGCAGGAAGTTGAAGCTCACAGCATTACCTTCGTGGATTACGTCCAGCCCCAGAGCGCGGGATTTCTTAGTGAGACGGGCGGCGACCTGGGGTATGCCGCAACCATTGAGTACTTCGACCCGGATGGGATCCCGAAGATCCAGAGAGGCTTTAAGGGATTGTCCCGCTTTTTCTTTTTCTCCTTCTTCTTCACCCTGGTCGAAATCTTGGTACAGGGCAGTGAGCAGGAGAACGATTCCGGCCATGCTTGCCAGTACCCACAAGATCTTCTCCTGCACCTTGAATTCTTTCTTCGGCCAGTAGTTTACGGCTGCGAGGCCGTTTAAAAGTATCCGCTAATAAATGAATGGAAGTTAATTGATTTAGTCAAGATAAACCCCAGGTAGAAGCGGTCTCGTAGAGGAGGGAAAAGTTCAGCTGGGAAAAAGGGCGGGTGCAATGCGTAGACAAAGGTAAGCAGAGCCGAGAAAGGCAAATGCGAGGGCGATTTTTTCGGGAAAATCGACGATTTTAGATTTCACGCTTTTACTCCACGAAATAGGATTATAGTGCTCTTTTGTTCAGTTGTCAATATATCCAATTGCTTTCTCGGGAGCAAGCAGTTTTATTGGTACACTCTGGGAGGAGCCATAGAGAGAGTTGTTTTTTGTTTATTAAATAATTGAAAATGTTTAATTTAAGTAATATGTTAAGCTTTTCGGAATGGTTTCCTTGAGGTATCTGTCGGCCCGTCTAGAATTGCGGATCCCCGCTTTTCCCGGAGAAAAATATGAAAGATTTGGGACACCTGCGCGAAGAGGATTTTCGGTCGGCTTTTTCGATCGAAAATTTCCTCGCTGCCTGTGATCGAGCTTTTCAACTCTATGGGCGGGGCATTTTGGTCAATCCGCCTCGGTCTGAGATGGCTAGGGAAGGTTATTTCCATCTGGAGATGGCGGCAGAGTGGCCAGGTAAGTACCGCATGCGCAAGACCATCGAAGAGTACTCGGACGTATCCCAGGGCAAATTGGGCGAACGCCAGGCTGCAATTTTGCTCGAAGATCTGGAAAATGGCTTGGAAGTAAAATTGGATGCGGACTATATAACCGATATGCGCACTGGGGCAGCCGGCGTTCTGGGGATTAAATACTTGGCCCGCACGCCAGTCAAACGGGTCGCCGTTCTGGGCACCGGGCGGATTGCCCAGGTCCTGGTCCTGGCCCTGGACCGCTCATTTGCGCTGGACGAAATTCGAGTCACCAGCCGCAAAGCGGAAAACAGGCAGATCTTTGAGCAGCGGATGGCACCGCAACTCGCGGTTTCTCTCTATCTGAGCGGGGATTTGGAAGATGCTATTCGGGGTGTGGATGCGGTGCTGATGGCAGTGCCCACACCCCGTCCAATTCTATCTATGCAGGCTCTGGAGGGGGTGCAGTGGCTCGCGGCGATAGGCGGCGACGGTCGCACCCGGCAACTGCAGCCCGAGGTCCTTGAAGGAATGGGGGTAGTCGTCGATGAACTGCAGCAGGCCAGGCGTTCCGGGGAGTTCAAATACGCCCGGGATAGCGGCCGCTTTGAAAAGATTTGTTTTGCGCGCAGCGCCGCTGGAGCGATTCTGAATATAGGGGATGCGGCCTGTGGGCGCCTGGAAAAATCACTAATTCCTCCCCGGTTGGCCTATTTTACCGGTCTGGCAGTCCAGGATTTGTGCGCTGCGGTAATGGTTTATGAGAATAGCTACTAAAAAAGACCCCAGTATTTGAAGGTCATGATGTAGTCCTGCGTGCCTTTGCGCGCTGCCTTGGGGCGGTGGTCGTATACATCCCATCCCACTCCGAACATGAATCTGTCTTTGTACATGGAGATGGCCACACCGAGCGAGACGGCGATCGAATTTTCGGTCGAAAGTGCTTCCAGGATATTGCCAGTAGCGGTCAAGTGCACCCCGGATATAGAGGGATTTTCCGAGTTGTGCCAGCCAAAAAAGGCAAATCCGGGCAAACCGATCAGGCGCTCGGTTTTGCCTTCCACGATGTTGCCCTGGGCATCTTTGTAATCGCGTCCCGGCCGCACTGATAAGAAGGAAACCAGGGGTTTGGCCTCGAACTCCCATTTCCAGCCGCCAGCCTCGAAAATCTGGGAAATTTTTTGTTCTGGAGCTCCGGGGTAGTTGCGGGTGGAGATTGTTAGCCGCACGCGTTTGTTGGATTTCTCCAGCAGCCGCAGATTGAATTTTTCGGCAAGTACCCGTCCTTCACCCGAGTCGTGGATCTGCACTTTGAGCTGTTTGGGTCCTCCCTGAGCGTCGTATTTTTCGTCCAACTGGATCCACGAGATATCGAAGGTGCGGCCGATCAGGGCGCTGTGCAGCGAGTCGGGCAGTTTGAAGACCAGGTCGATTTTGCTCTGGTCGTGCAGTACTATGGGGGTGTTGTTCCAGCCTACCTCGAGGGTGTCGAAGTGGGTCCTGCGCGAGCTCAGTACCACTACGGTCCGGGTCAGATCGAGATTGGCCAGGGCACCCTGGCCGCCAATTTTCAGAGGCAGGGCTTTTTCTTTGACATCGTTGCTTATAAGGCGGATCTGGGCCGTGCGCTTGCCCAGGGTCGCGGGGGAAAAAAAGATCTGCAATGGAGTCGACTCGCCCGGCTGCAGGGAGAAAGACGCGGGTTCGGCACGGGCTTCAGCGGTCTCCGAATGGGCCTTTACCTGCAGGCCCGTATCGCCGGTATTGGTGGCGACCAGAGTCTGGGTGGCCCGTTCTCCCAGAGTCACGTAGTCGAATTCCAGCGAACCAGATGGATGTAATTCGAGGTCTGCTGCTATGCCAGTGCCGTTTAGCAGGACGGTGCGAGTCGCAAAGGCTTCGTCCCAGTGCCCCTCCAACTGTAGGATACCGCTGGTGATGCCGCGAACGACAGGAGCAAAGGAGACCGTGAGAGGCAAGGGGCGAAGGCCGTCGGCCGGCAGCACGAACTGGTTGGTGGGATTAACCTGGGATTTGACCTTGAAATTTTTTGGGTTGTTCGAGCGGATATTGGTGATGGTGAAGTCGGCATTGCCGATGTTTAAAAGTTCGATTTGCTGGGTGCTTATTTCGCCCACTACTACCCGGTCGAAGTCCAGGGTGGTGGGGCTCAAAGCGAGGAATTTGCCGACGCCGAGCAGTTGAAAATGGCGGTGTCCGGACGGCGTTTCCATCAGGAGGGTGCTGCGGCGCTGGCCGTTTTCTTTAGGAGAGAATTTTAATTCGACTTTTTTGAATTCTCCGGGCTGCAGGAGTAGAGAAGGGAATTCGAGGTCAAATTCTCCCAAAGGTGTGTTTTTGATGTCCATTCGCACCGTGTAGGGAGTGCCGCCGCGGTTCCACGCCACCAGATGGCTCCGCTCGTATTTGCCGATGGCGACGTTGCCGAAATTGATATTGTCCTCATTGAGTATCTCGATTGCCGGAGGGGTGAGCTGCGCTTTGCCGGTAAGGGGAATCTCAACCTGCGGAAATCGGGGATCGTCGAGGTCGAGGACGACCTTGCCGCTGGCAGGTCCTTCGTAGCGGGGTCGGAAGTCGATGGCGATTTTTCGGCGCTCGCCCGAGGGAAGGGAGATCGCCGCAGTCGAATCCCAGACCGTAGTGAAAGCGCCTCCAAAGACCGTTATTTTTTTGATCCGGAGGTCGGCCCGACCCTGGTTGAGAATGGTGAGTTCCATGCGGTTGCTCCGACCGACTTCGAGCTGGCCGAAGTCCAGTCCTACCTCCGGGAGAGGCGAGAAGGCCGCCCGTGGGACCAGAGCTTCGCCGCTCAATTGCAGCTTCAAATCCGGGGGGTCCAGATCGGCGGAGTGTAAAAAGAGCTGGTTTTGGTGGAGGCCCCCCAGCGCAGGTTTGAAGTCCACCTGCAGTATTCTTTCCCCTCCTGGTTCCAGTTCCAAGGGTGCGGTGCCGGAAAGGTGGAAAGGGGTGTCGGCCGTCTGCAGGTAAAGGCTGTCGATGATCAGTGGTACGCTGCCAGGGTTGGACAGAGTAATGATCTTGCGGGCTGTCGTGCCCACCGGCAACGAGCCCATTTGCAGGGTCTGGGGTGGGTCGATGTGGATGCGGGCGCGGGTGGCATGGGCGCGCAGGGGCAGAGAAATGGGGTCTTTTTTGAAGAAGGTTTTTACCTGGACGATCAGCTGGCCCTGGTGTTCGCCGCTTGTCTGGGCCTCGAAGTCCACGGTGACAATGTCTTTTTCCCCGGGTTCCAGAGCCAGGGTTTCTGGCGTTGCAGAAAAGTGGTCTCCCACTGCGCGCACCAGGATATTGAGTGCGTCCGTACCAGAATTTTTGAGGAAGACCTCACCATGGGCACTGCTGCCGAGTTTGACCGTGCCCAGATCGAGGGCTTGGGGCTCGATCTGGAGCGTTTGGGCATGCAGAGCCGAAGCGAAGAGCAGCAGGAAAAAAACGCGTGAATGGATAGCTGTCATGGCACTTATTTAAGAATAAAAAAAGAGTGACCAACTCACCAGAATGCCGGAAACGACTTTGTCGAAGTTCCACATTCGGTGTGTGGAGAACTTCCAATAGGACATTCTTTTATGAATTCAGATCACCCTTTACACTTGTTGAAGATAGCTGGCCAGGCAGGGGCTGTCAAGGCAATTTTGGAAGTTTTAGCGGTGCCGATATCATCTCTTCAGGAGGTGCTGGAGGCCGCTGACCAGCCGGTCCATGCCCGCCGCCGCCGTGTCCTCTTGCAGGGCTCCGTAGGCAATGCGGATATAACAGCCCTGGTGCAGGCCAAAGGCCGTGCCCGGGATGACCGCTACCTGGTAGTTGCGTATCAGGTATTCCACCACTTCCATGGCCGGGCGGTTGGTATCGAGTTGGACCAGCAGGTAAAAGGCGCCCGGGGCCGGAGGTATCTGGCAGCAGTCTTCCAGTGCGCTCAAGTGTTCCAGGCACAGTTGGCGCACCCGGGCGATATCCTGGATGAAAGTGCGGCAATAGGAAGAGCCGGCGCGCAGGGCGCCCAGGGCTGCTATCTGGGAGATCACGGGGGGACAGATCAGGATGGTATCCTGTATTTTTTCCAGCGCCGACAAGAGCGGGCGGGGGGCCACCATGTAGCCGACGCGCCAGCTAGCCAGGCCGTAGGATTTGGAAAAGGAGAAGAGCGAAATGGTGTGGCCCCGGCTAACGCTCCTGGAACCCGGGGAGAAGTGCTGCGCGTCCTCGTAGGTGAAATATTCGTAGGCCTCGTCGACGATGTGGTAGATAGCGCGGTCGAGGCACAGCTGGTTTATAGCTCGCAGGGTCTGCGGGGGGTAGACGGCGCCGGCCGGGTTATTGGGCGATACCGTGACGAGGGCGCGGGTGCGTGGACTCAGAGCTGCTTCGATGGCGTCCAGGCGCGGCTGGTAGTGCGCGTCCGTGGGAACTACTACGGGCCGGCAATTGGCCATGACCACGGCCATCTCGTGGTTAAAAAAAAAGGGAGCCAGCAGGATGATTTCATCGCCTGGATCGGCGATGGCCAGCACCGTGTGGGAAAAGGCCATATTGCTGCCAGCAGTGACCATAATGACCTGGTCGTTTTGCACCTCTATGCCATTTTCCAGCGCCAGTTTATCATGCAATTCTTGCACTAGTTCCGGCAAGCCGGAGGCCGGATGGTAGTGGTGCTCCGCCACCTGCCGGCCAAATCTGGCAACGGCGTCGAAGACTTCCTGAGGCGGCCCGTAATGCACCACCCCCTGACCCAGTGATATAGTGCCCGGGGTGGCGCGAATCAGGGCTGCGACATCGGGAATTACCGGACTCTGGACGGCCTGCAGACGTCTGGATTCAGCCATGATCGCTTTCCCTATAGAGCTTGCTGTAAAAGGTCAAAGAGGCGGTCGACTTCGGCCCGGGTTTCGGGGTCCAGGACATAGCTGAAAGGACCGCGGTGGACCTGGTTTTTGAAGAGGCCGCGGCGGTACATAAGGTAGCGCTCAAGGGCGATGAGGCCATCCAGACCGCCCTGCAGTTGGAGGATGGCCAGGGCGCAGATGGGAAAGTAAAGGGCGTAGGCGCGCTCGTCGTCGCCCCGCACCAGCGCGTTCCACAGAGCGACCATGCCGTCCAGCATTTCCACTCCCGGAATGGTGCCCCTGACGCCGCGGCGAAACGAATCGATGAGCAGGACGCCGCCGCTACCCTCGAATATGGCGGCGCGGCCCTGGGTTTTTTCGCGCAGGGCCGAAATGCAGGGGCCCAAAGGCATGGCTTCGGGTTTGAAGAGGATGCGCTCGCCGTGCTGCTGGTGAAGACTGGCCTGGAAATCCAGGCTCATGGGGGCACCTACGTAGGAACTGGCATCCTGGACAATTATCGGAATGTCGACTGCCTCCAGGATGGCCTCGTAGTAGTGCCGCAACTCGCCTTCGGGCAGGGCCTGGGTCAAGGGGGGGACGGCCATTAGACCGGCAGCCCCGCTATTTGCGGCAGCACGTGCGTATTCGCAGGCCTGGACCGCACTTTCGGCACCCACGTTGATGATGACCGGGCCGCGATCCCGGGCCCATTGCACCAGCTTTTTGGGCAGTTCGAGGCGCTCTGCGGTGCGCAGGCGCAATAGGTCGGAAGCCAGGGCCAGACAGAGGCCGTGGGCGCCGGTCTCAAAGAGAAAATCCACTTCTTTTTCGAGGGTGGCGTAGTCGATGCTAAGATTTTCTTCGTAGGGCATGTGGACGACGGGCAGGACGCCCTCGATCGGGTGTTTCATTTCATTTCCCTTCTTGTCCCAGGCGCAATAGGTTCAAGAGAGTAGCCTGGATTTCGGTGCTGGCGGCGCACAGATAATAACTGAACTTACGCCGGCTCTGATAGCGGGGTTCGCGCCCGTCTTTTAGAAAGCAGTGGGCGCCGGCTTCGGTGGCGATCAGGGACGGCGGGCCGACGTCGTAAACTTCGACCTGCCGGGTCAGGTAGGCACACAGTTCGCCCTCGGCGATCAGAGTCAGAACCAGGGCGGCGCCAATCGGGTACTCGCGCGGCGCCAGAATGGGGCGTGCCGGTTCCTGGTAGGCGCGGGCCTTGGAGGAAATAAAAGCTTTGTTGGTAGGTGGTTTTTTTTTCAGGCGCAGGCGCCTGGGCCGGCGGCCAGCGATCTGCAGATAGGCGCCCTGGCCGCGCACGGCGGTGAAGATTTTGTCCTCGCTGGGGCGTGCTACCAGAGCGGCTTCCATGCGGCCGTTGTGGGCCAGGCCCAGCGAAATGTGGTAGGGCGCATCCCCTTTTTGAAAGTGCAGGGTACCGTCGATTGGGTCGAGAATGAGGGCGTGGGCGGCACTGCGGTCGGCGAAGCGTCGTTTCAGGGGCGTGTTTTCTTCGGCGATGCAGCGGGCCTGGGGAAAGTGCTGCAGGGCAACGCTGAGAACGATGTCCTGCACGGCGTTATCCAGAGCGGTCAGAGCGCCCGAGGCGGCCTGGGCTTCGGCACTATTGAGGCTGGTGTCGGCAGCCTTGCCGATATCGGCTGTCTTGCCGTAGAAGATCAGCGAGGCCTGGGCGCACTGGCGCACCACGGGTAGCATAGTGTCGACAAAGTGTCTTGGATCAATTCTGCCGGCCATAAATTTTCTCTCTCCGGTCATGCGCGAAAGCGGTGGGTGGCCGAATAGGGCCTGGATCACTTGACAGATCTATGCGGCCAGAGACGCTCTGCGCCGACTTCTACCCCGGTAGCGCTTGTTCTGAGGTCCAGCTACCTGGAATATGTTGCCCAGCACTTTTGCTATCTATTAAGAAAAACGCCCGTGCCACCCATCGGGATGGCCGGGCATCTTTCTTTAAAAATCCAAAGCGGTAGGTCGCTAAACAGCTCAGCCGGCTGCTTCCCGGACTTGGTTTTCGTGGAGGGCGGCGATCACCCGGTCCGGGTTCATGGGTAGATCCTGCAAGCGCTTGCCCGTGGCCTGGTAAATGGCATTGGCCACTGCTGCCATGGGCGGCACCAGGGGAACTTCGCCGACGCCGCGGATGCCGTGCGGACTGTCCGGGTTGGCCACTTCTACCAGCACGGTCTCGATCAGAGGCAGGTCTAGCACCGTGGGCATGCGGTAGTCCAGGAAAGTAGGGTTGGCCATGGTGCCGTCTTCGTTGTAGAAATAGCCCTCGCTCAGAGCCCAGCCAATTCCCTG
>MDTE01001154.1_pt1 | contig 10390 bp, 3 predicted proteins | sample 811231 | NCBI WGS metagenome assembly MDTE01 (sample SAMN05326651, study PRJNA326480) | marine metagenome | isolation source: seawater | place: Indian Ocean: Red Sea | collected 2010 | reverse complement strand
TTCACATCGTCGGTGTGTTTTGATGATTTACGTCTCGGACCTTCTAGACCATTCATTTACTCTGCCCCAATTTGGGCAGATACAGCCCAAATCGCTATTTCAACAGGATTAGCAATTCCTCTCGGTCCAGTTGAGGTTAAATTATATCAACAGGAACAACTATCACAAACACTAGATTTACAGATTTTTGATACCGAGGTAATAGACTTATCATCGGGTATTTCCAAGTTTGAATCAACACATGAATTGGTGATTTTTTACTCCATGGGGGTCGGTGGAGCAACCCTTGTTTCTCCGTCAGATTCTAATCCAAAAGATAACACAGGAAGAAACTGGATTATACCATTGAATGAGGGAAACAACCGCATCCACATCATGAGTGAGCATTCCAATGAAATCAATATTGAGACATCTAGTGAGTCTACTGATTATTTTGCGGTATATCAAGATGAATTTAGGGCTGGTGTGACATTCACTAAGGAGATATTAATGGATGAACCAGATGTTGTCCGTGTTTCAACAAGTACCGATTCACATATAATTTTACAAACTGATACCGACAATAATAGTGGCTCGGCTTCATTAATCAGTTCTAATGGAAACTACCTAGGAAATGAATTCATTTCACCTTCATTAGATGGAGAAATTACCTTCACAAATCCAGGAACTCGTAGTGTTACTGTGACTTGGAGGGGTGGTGGAACATCAATTCCAGCAATCGGTAGTGTTAGTGTTTCTTGGCCTCCTGCAAGTGTTGATGGTGCGCCAATTTTAGATGCTGATGGAGATATTTTTGTAACTTGGAAAGTTACAGATGGTGTTGATTCCCCGGGAGGTATTCACTTAGTTGCAGCATCTGATACCGGAGCAACATCAGGTAAGAATCATAATTTATTGATAGACAATGATGGAAATTCAAACTCAATTTCAATTACTAAGGCTGGTATTTCCAGTAAATGGAATATTACCGGTGACGCGAGTATCGACGGAGAAGTCAGTAATCAAATACAAAATCAAATCCAGGCTATCAACTCAGGAACCTATAACTTCAATGTTGATGAAGGTCATCCGGTCAAGATTCATTTAATCAAAGGGGAGAACGGAATAATTCAATCCAAGCACGACGGAGTTGAGAGGTGTTCTGCTGTAAATATGATGGCAAGTGGATGGATAACTGTTGATCTACCTTGGGCATCTCTTGCTGGACAAGAAGATCTGATTATCAAACAAGCATGGGAAAGTGGTAGTTTCCCATCTAGCCTAAAAATTACTCTTATTGGACATAACGGAGCATCTACTCATTCAAACCTTGCAACATCATGGGTTTTCCACCTATCTCGGTTAACCTATACTTTCACTTCATCGATTACTGGTATGGAGGTTGCATATTCCGGAGGTGCCGTCGTGACAAATCACCCCGAATTCTCTCCTTCAATTCTCCGCGAACCCGTTGATCGTGCTGGACCTGGTCCAAGGTTTGCTGCAACGATTCCTTCAATGCACCCTGCAACTGATGGAATAAGTGGTGGCGGTAAATTATCACTGGATATTGAACTATCTTCAAGGCAAACACTAGCTTCGGAAGTTGCTTATGAAGTAAGAAGAGGATGGGCTGAACCCTACGGCGTTGCTATTGCGAATGAGGCGTCGGATGGATTAGATTTGAGTGAAGATTGGACAATATACCCAGGAAGGCTGGATTTGTTGAATGACTATGTAGGCTGGGTTCCTGACCCAAGTATTGGTACCTCGGAGGCAGTATGGCACACAAACGGAGAGCCGATTCAGTTCTCTCTACAACTCTCGTCTCTAGATGTTCTCATGCAGGAGGTAATTGGATGAGGAAAAACTCGATCAGTAAAGATACTAATGGTGCAGCCACCGAACTTGGCTATATCTTTACTTTCTTACTGGGGGTACTATTACTATCAATGTTCAGTTTATGGGCTTGGGACATTGAAACCGCAACTAGGGAGCGCTGGAATCAAGAAGCGCTACAAGCAAACATGGATGATTTAGCTGCTGCAATTGAAAGAGCAGATGAAGCAAGTAGAATGGGTGATATTGAATACTCAGAATCAGTATATTGGCGTGCAACTGAAGCTGATGAAAATCAATTCACTCTATCTCTCAATAATGAATTCTTATCTTTACAGGATGATGGAGGAAGTCTCGACATGGAAGTTTCAATTTCAGGTGCAGGAAGTGGCCAACATACAGGAAGTATCGAACTGTCAGGAATAAGTACTATCTGGGTGGTACATTCCGATGGAGTAACGAGTTTACAGGTCTACAGACCTCAATGATTAAATTCCCATCACGGCATTGTGTACCTGTGTTTGCACTTCTCTCATTCTTGATTTTGCGCCTAATTCTCTGAAAACCGATAGAGCTCTTTGAAGATATTCCATTCTACGTGATTTATCTGATGCAACTGTTCCTAAACGTGTCAACAACTCTCCAATTTGCATCCTCAAATCATTTGCCTCCGCAATTACGAGGGCTTCTCGGAAGTGTTCCATTGCCTCATCAGTTCTTCCTGCATCTTGCAAAACCTCCCCAAGTAGGATAGTAATATCAACCATCGATAGTATATCACCCTCTTCGCCCATGGCCTCTAGCGCATTACTGTAATGGTGTGATGCAACATCAAGGTCTCCGACTTTAGCATGATATCTTCCCAAAACTGCTTGGGCACGAGCATGTATTTGCTGATTTTCAGAATTGTCTGATTTCTCAAATGCATCCATGGCATGCTTTCTTGCTCGTTCGACCTCTCCTAAATCTAAGAAAGAACGTGCTAGAATTAGTTGAGCAGAAATTAATTCAACATCATCATTTTGCTCCAAAATTGTTTCCACTTCCCCATATGATTCTAGAGCTTTGGACCGGTCATTTTTACGCCTCAAAAGATATCCCATGTTATTATAGCACCTAGCAGCACCTTGGGCGTCACCTAGTTCGATGAAATTCTTCAAGGCTTCATTATGCATTGAAAGTGCATCGTCAAGATTTCCTTGTTTAAGCGAGATATCTGCCTGAGCAGAAAGAACTTCTGCCTTAATTGGGATATTCTTTAATTTTTTAGCACCTTCTTCGGCCTCAACAAAAACAACTTTAGCATCTTCAAAGCGTCCAAGGAGAGCCAATATTTCACCCTGGAGTTGTTTTATTCTTGTCTTAGAATCTAGTTCAACTTCTTGTAGATCGATGTTTTCAATCAAACCAAGTAATTCCATGTAGCCTAATGAAACTAGATTTCTACCATCTTCAACTATAATTTTTGCTGCTTCTTCATTCAGACTTGAATTAATGTAATGATAGATTAGTTCAATCGTGAAACCTGGTGTTTGTTTTGCTTTAGAATACCATTCTGCACACTTGATATGTGATTCTATCTTGACCTTTTCATCCAAACTTCGAAGTAAAAATTCTCTAATCAAGTCATGAACATCATAAATTTCTGACTCTACCTGTCTGGCCAATCCTTGCTCAACTAATGAATCAAGTTCATCAATGTCTAAACTTTGTTCGCTAAGTGCATCAAGTGGGATTGGCTCTCTGTATATCGATAATGCAGAAAGTAATCTTTTTTGTTCAGCACTCAATTTTGAAAATATCTCGACGGTGACATAATTTTCTAGTGTCTCGTGGAAAGCGCCTGCGGATGCACCACGATTAATCAATTCCAAAACTAAAGGGTGGCCTCTTGAAATACCGTGGATATACAACCATTGTTCATCCTCAAGATTGTCAAAACTGCTGAGTAACTTTCTACCAGAATCAGAATCGAGACCATCTAGAGGAAGTACTAAACTGGCAATTCGACCTTCAGCATCCTTAGTTGGAACTACAGGCTTGAAAGAACGCGAAAATAATACCAGCCCTATTTCATCTTCACTGCCCAAAAGTCCTAGAGCCATCGCTTGAAATGTTTGGTGAAGTGTAGTATCTGAAATTTTATGGAAATCATCAATCACAATTAGAGATGGAGCACCTCCCAGAGCATCGATGAGTAATCTTGCTGAATCGGCAGGTTTCGGAATAGGTGTAGTTGCAATATAGTCGGCAAAAGTAGAATCTCCAATGTTAGCCAACCAATCAGCAATAGATTCAAAGAAAGATCTTGATCCTTCCCAGTCTTGGCATCTGTGATAGAATAGATTTCTTCGATGCATAAATCTCTCAATTAATTTAGAAGCCATAGTGGTTTTTCCAATACCTGCAATACCAGGAACCATTAGTGTAGTCGCTCTTGCATCCAATAAATTACACATATTGTCCAATTCTTTTTCTCTTCCGTAAAAGTGTCTTAATCTTGGTAGATCTCCTAAAGCAGTTACAAGTTGTTTCTCAACATGCTTAGATAAATCTCTTTCAATCAAGTCTGCTGAAAGCATTCTTATATCCAAAATACAGTTTTCATCCATGTATCTAATTATATCTACTGAACGCATACTAAATGGCAGAATAGAATTTATGTCTCCCAAGGTTGTATTGACAATTTGCCCATCTTCAAGTATGCACCTTAATTGAAAATTTCTAAGTTCATTCCAAGTTTCTTCAGCAATGTTCATCCCTGAATCAGTTAAGAAATACGCTTTTCTTTTTCGAGAAACTCCTTTTACGTGGGCTTGTCTTTCAATAAGCAAGCCTTGGTCTTTCAGTCCTGCGATGGCTCTAGGTACGTTCGAGCGAGCGATGGCCACTGCGTTAGCAATACCCATTTGTGACAGAGAAAAAGGAACCTCTACACTACTCTTATAATCAGAATAATCAAGTAAATGCAAGAGAATTCTCTCTTGAACACCTGGTTTAGCATTAATTGCTATATCATCACCTCATTTATTGTTCGTGCACGTAATTAGGGTCAGGAACCCATTGATTTGTGTTAGTATCCCAAATCCATCCAGGGTGCTGAGATGTAGCGGCCTGTTGTTGAACCTGTTGCTGCACTTGTTGAACTGGTTGCTGTACTTGCTGTACAGGTTGCTGAGTAGTAATTTCTGGAACTGTTTTTTGCTTCGCCCAGGCATAAGGATCAGCACTCTGTTGTTGGCTATTCACATCAGTGAATTCCTCTTCAAATTCTTCCTCAAATGTAAAGAAGTATGCCCCTACTCCAATCAATATAAGCAATGCTACAACTATAATTATTATTATCATTAATAGATTTGAACTCTCCTCTTCAGAAACCATGGATAACTTAAACTCTGTAATTTCATTATCGTTTGCAGAGGAAAATAATTGTCCATCCATTTCAAAAACTACAGTTCTAAAATCGGCTGAACCCAGTTGACTGGTAGTCACAAACATTTGCCAAGTGCCATCTGATAACACACGTGTAGAGTTAATTTCTTGACCGGAGCCAGAATCAAATCTAGCTTTAACTAAACTATTTGGTAGCCCCACTCCAGAAAATGATGCTGGTTCAGAAGTGGTAATGATTGGGTTTGAATCATCTCGAACTACTGTGAACTTAATTGCTTCAATACTGATGTCGACTGGACGTGATAGGGAAGATAATTCACTATTATCTGTAGCCTTGAACTTTACATTCTCGAGAGACCAACTGTTAATATTATCAGAACGTGTTGCTGACGGGTTGTAAGTAGCAATGCCGTCTGTCGATATAGAGAAATATGAATCATAAAAATTATCTATTTCTGTACTTGGGTCATCATATACTTCGTAGATTAGAATTGCACCCTCTGGGTCTTCAAAGAAATCATTCAAATTGAATACGGCACCTTTTCCACATCGATTCAAGTTTCTAGATTCTTCATCACAATACACTTTTACAGTATTAGCCCATCCTGAAGGGTCGAAAGATGGAGGTAGGTTATCAACTGAATTGTCAATTGTTACGAATACTGAAATCTCGTCAGAAAAATCCTCTCCATCAAAGGAACGCATAACGATTTCATAGACCGAATTATGCGGTAAAGTATTAGTCTTCCAGACGTTCGTCAAATCCCAAGATGTGTTGAAAATTCCATTATCGATTTGGTCTTGCCTAATGATGATGTTTGTTGGAGAATTACCAGTAGATCTACCGCCTTGATAAATATCAATCTCCACTCTAGTTACAATCCCGTCATTGTCCCAGACATAACCTGATATAGGTGTTGATTCGCTTCCTCTAATCACTTCGGTGTCAAAAATACTCTCTAGAACTATTCCTGGTTTTGCATTATTATTTTCAATATTAACTTGTATAGTTTTTTCTTTGCAGGTTTCTGCATTGTAGTCATTCTTACAGAAATCACTGTCAGCAGCCCAAATAGTGAATGTGTATGTTCCAGTTTGATAAATTGAATAATCCCAATCATATGACCATGCAGTCAAGGATAAGCCAACTTCTGGATTGGCATTTATTCCAAACTTGGAGGTTTGGCCATTTGCCTCATTACGAATTTCAAACCAGATAGTTTGGATATCACTGCCTAAAATACCAAAATACGGGTCAGAAGCGGTTCCGCTAAATGAAACGATTGAACCTTTAGCAGAATTAGGAGAATGTGTTTGACCATTCGATGGAGTGTTAATAACAATATCTGGCGCTTCTAGATTCAATTTGAACTTCCTCACTGTAATAGGAGAATACTCTAAACCATCAAATGAGCGAACCTTGAAAGTAACATCTCCTTCACCTTCAGAGTAAGTTGACATGTCCCAATTAAATGTCCATGTGCTAAACGGATAAATTTCCTTAGTAATGACTCCTCCAGAATTTGAGGTGTCAGTTGCAGAATACCACTGACTAGAACCTGGGGGTTGAATTTGAACATCCTCAACATAGCCAAATTGTTTTTGCATCGAAATAATGTCAGTAGCGTACGGAGGAGCAATACCATCCCATGCAGTTCCACTAAGAGATACGATGCGGGCAAATGAGGTAAATTCTGGCTGTGTCAGAGTCACACTTGGTGGCAAATTATCAAGGCTGATTATATCATCAATAGGCCCAGTTAAGCTAAAATCGAATTCATAAACACCTTTTCCAAACTTGTATGCTTCGACGCTGTAAGCTGGAATCTCTCTACCAGAAGCACAATCCGGATCATTATCATCTGTTAGAGTATCTCCGTCATTGTCATAACCATCTGAGCAGGTATTTTCATCCATTACAGTGGTCAGTGCAGGAGGTCCTGGGTCTAATACGACTGTTACTCCTTGTTCACCAACCTGATTATTCCAATTACGGTCCAAATAGAAATCACTTGGTAAGGTTACTTCTGGAGTGTATCCAAATTGATCTGTAGTAAGTGTATATAGCGGGAATCCAGTAGAGTTCTTTATTATCGCTGTAGCTCCTTCAACATCATTATTCAATGCCTTAATTTGGAATCTAACTAATTCTCCCTCTCTCACTTGTGTACCCCATGCAGAATTTTGGTTTTGTACATGGATCTTCGATGTATCAAAATTCTGAAGACCCGCATAGGAAAGTACTGTTGAGTTGTTTACTAACTCTAAGGACATAGGCATGTATGCAGGAGGCATTTCTTGGGTATTAGGGACTTGAAGACACTGATTTTGAACCGCTGGACATTCGGAACCTAGCCATCTTAGTTGAATCGGGAAAGTTTCAGAACCACCTGCGTCAGGAATATATTCTGATTGAATGGTGACTCTCGATTCAGTGATATTGTAAACTTGTGTAGCATTAGTATATGAATTTCCAGAAAAATAGCCTATTGAGCCATACTTGTTTCCATAGTTATCATCATGATGCGAAATGTTTACGCCGAAACTTTCTGTTTGCATATTATTACCTTGAACGTTAACTATTCCACCCTTAATTCTAAGAGCATCTCCAACGCTGTTGGTGATTGTATTATTGTATAAAGTGGCAGAGGTTCTGAAAATATGGATTGCGGGACATTGGAATTCACCACCATACATAGTTTGAGAATTACAAGTACCTGAATTATTTGAAATAATATTTCCTTCCATGTACAGTCTAGACTTGGTTGGTTGAACGGAAGGCCAACCTTGGTCTCTGTAGTGATATTCACCATGAACTACTGGCTCTCGTCCCGTGTCAGTGATGGTGTTACCAATTGCGACAACCTCGGAGGTTCCATAAATCCAAATTCCATTATAGCCCCCAATTGGACCGATAGTATTGTCGTTCAATGTTGCTATTGATGAACGAATGGCTATTCCAGAACTTTCCGCAACGCCAGAAATAATGTTGTTAGATGCTGAAATCTTTGCGCCGTCATACGCTGTAATACCGGCTCGGTTTTCGGTCAATAGAGTATTATCATTTATTTTGAAAGTATGTTGTATGTCGCCAGTCTGTTTTAGACCCTTAGTATCAACAGCCGCACAGTTAACTTCTATTGTTGAGTTAGAAAGTTCGCCTGACGACTGAGTGAAGAAGGTACCATATCCATTATCTGAAATGTCAAGATTTGTCAAAGAAGCATAACTGTTTTCAACCCAAACCATGGAGATGCCGTTGCCGTTATTGCCGCAAGTTGCTTCAGAGTTACCAGTGAAAGTTGAACCTGACACAGTAAAAGGATTTGCACTGCCAGAACCAGCTCCATAAGCAGCAATAGCAGGGCGTCCACCTAAAGAATAAGCATCGGTACCTAGGGTAAATTCAGATGATGTAATTGTTGGGTTTGCTAAATCTACAAGAATAATGTTTGATGAATTTACATTGGTGAATTTAAGACCATTAGCAAATGTATTGGGTCCGTCAAATACGAGCGCAGCGTATTTTGCGTCGAGTCCATTTTGAGTGTTAACTCCAATTTCAAAGCCAAATGCATTTTGGAAATCTACAAAATTTAGCCCCGTCTTGGATTCATCGATTGTATTTCTAATTACCATTCCTGAACCACATGCAGCATCAATACTGATCACGCAATCTCCCCTCACAGTGTAGTCAGCCGGCAAATCCCAGGCGAATGTAGTCATAGTCGAACTAGAGCCATCGGAAGATGCACCACAACTCTTTGATGCAACACAAATCGCACCTTGAACGTCTATGTGCTTTCCAAATGGAATGTTGATAGTTGCACCAGCGCTAACTACCAGAGTAGCACCCGCAGCAATTGTTACATTGCCTTCTAAATTATGAGTACCTGACCAAGTTTCCTGCCCATTAAGGATACCAGATTTTGTTTGGTTAATACCCGCAGCAGTTGTTGACGGGATTACTAACATTGTAGTGAGTGTTGAGAAAATCAGTAATGCAACTAAAGATACACTTTTTGCTATTTTTTTATCTGTCATATTTGGGCCTCTAGATTAGGCATCGTAGACTGGATTATAACACTGTTCACTGAAAGCCCGGATAATAATATCAATTTCGTTTTATTGTATCAAGTAAATTGGCCTAATAGTATCAAAAACGTCCGATAATATCGGCATAAATTAGACTTATTCAACAATTTGGCATTGAGCGTACCTCTTCTAACCAAGAGCCTGCATCCAAATTACCGTATCCAAGCAAATCATCATGTTCTAATATCGAATTTGAAGCGCTCACACGAAGTGCTTGTTTAACCTCGCCGATGCAAGTACTTCCTAGTGTAGAAGAAGGCCTTAGTTGTGGCTGGGCTTGTAATATTAGGGCTAAAGCACCTGTTACAAAAACGGTCGAATCTGATGTACCGCTACTAGAATACCACTGGCCACCAGAGCCGGTGCTGACAATACTGACGCCTGGAGCGATAATTTCTGGTTTCATATTAGGATGAACCCTCTGTTCGCCAGATATAGTCATCTGACTTCCTTTTGAACTATTTTCCCATACTGCCCCACCTTGTGATGCGGCTCCAACTGAAATAACCAGTGGGACATTGCTTGGTACAGAAACACGCCCATCATCACCACTACCACCATCATTTCCAGCAGCAGCCACAACGAAGATTCCTCGATCTAGAGCCTTTCTAACCGAAGAGACACTGGGTCCTTCTCTTGTCATCGACTCGCTTTGAGTGCCGCCCAGAGACAAGGAAATTATGTCTGCAGAAAAGTCATCAATGCACCATTCAATTGCATCAGAAATTTTCTGTTCATCAGCAGTATTCATACCATTACCATCATCGCTTAGAGCAGCAACCACTCCTAGATCAACATTAGGAGAAACTCCAAACTGATGATCTTGAGAAACTAGAATACCTGCCATTAAAGTTCCATGCGCTGTAGCACCATAATCCAATGGGCTATTAGAATTCGAAATCATATCTTTGAACATTACATTTGTATTTTTGAAAGCTGGATGGGATAAATCAATACCTGTGTCAACAATACAAACTTTCACTCCGTCTCCAGTTAATCCATCCATAATTTCTGACTCAAATCCTGCTTCATCGAAAGCCCATTCGGATTTTGCTGGTGGCAATTCAACAAACATGTAGCCTGA
>MDTE01000428.1_pt1 | contig 10390 bp, 14 predicted proteins | sample 811231 | NCBI WGS metagenome assembly MDTE01 (sample SAMN05326651, study PRJNA326480) | marine metagenome | isolation source: seawater | place: Indian Ocean: Red Sea | collected 2010 | reverse complement strand
TATCAAAAAAAAAATAACTTCAAATAGGTCAACTTTTTTTTGTGTTTCTTGTCAAAAATGATTAAATATTTAGTTGACCACTTTAAATTCTCCAGTTATACCCCTGCGCTATGGCTAATACAAAATCAGCAATTAAAAGAATAAGACGAATTTCAAAGCAAACAAAGGTCAATAAAGTCAGAAAAAGTAGGTATAAAAACGCTTTAAAAAAAATGAGCTTGTTGATCGATGGAAAAAAAAAAGATGAAGCACTAAAATTCTTGCCAAAATTGAATTCTGAATTAATGAAAATTGCTAAGACTGGAATTATCAAGAAACAAAACGCGTCTAGAAATGTTTCAAGAATTACAAAAAAAATAGCCTCATTATAATTCTAATACCTGGAGTTGATTCAACTGCAATGATACGCATCATGTATCGAAATAACTTTGTGTTTAACTATATTTAGATTTAGTAAATAAAAGATAAAAATTAATTCAATCAGAAATTTATAAAATATAAATTTAAAAAATATTTTTTAAAAAATTTATTAAATTAAAATCTACAATCCTAGATTACATTTTTCTTTTAATTTGAGAAATTATTTCTTGCAAAAATTTTTAGATGGTTCTAACTGAAGGTCTTCCTAAAAAAGATTATGAGTGATAATTTAACAAAAAAAAATCTAAAAAATTTAAATACAAATAGAATAGATTGGCAAAATATACAATCTCAAATGAAAAGTAAACTTGGAGTTGAGATTTATGAAAGTTGGCTAAAAAAGATAAATTTCATAGAGGAGTTTAATAATTACATTCTCTTAACTGTTCCAACTAGATTTATAAGAGATTGGATTACATCAAGATATTTAGATCAAATTTTACAAATTATTAGATCATATAAAAAAGAGATTGTTCGAGTAGAATTTAAGATAGCTGAGTCGAGGAATTTAAAAAGCTCAGAAAGAAATGAATTAGTTGAAAAAAATGACAATGATAAAAAAGTATCTTTTATCAAAGATACATATCTTCAATATAATCGAATTGACCCAAATAAAAGGTTTGATAATTTTTTAACTGGCTCAAGTAATAAACTTGCATTTGAGGCTTCAGTAAAGGTATCTGAAAATATCTCACATTATAATCCATTGTACATATATGGGGGCGTTGGTTTGGGTAAAACTCATTTATTAAATGCCATAGGCCTTGAGCTAAAAAAAAATAATAAGGTAATGTTTATCTCTGCAGAGCGTTTTATGTATCAGTTTGTTAAATCAATTAAATCAAATGATATGGTTAAGTTTAAGGAGTATTTTAGAAATACAGATATTTTATTAATTGATGATATCCAATTTATGAATGGAAAAGAAGCTATGCAAGAGGAATTTTTTCATACATTCAATGCTCTTTTAGATAAAGGTTCACAGATTATAGTTTCAGCTGATAGAGCACCAAATAAATTATTAAGAATACAAGAACGAATAAAATCTAGATTTTCTGGTGGATTAGTTATTGATATTCAAAAACCAGACTATGAATTAAGAAAAAAAATTATTGAACAAAAAATTGAAGAATTAAACAAATTATATTCTGATCAAATTCATATTTCCAAAGAAATTAAAGATTATATATGCACTGAAATTACTAATAGTATAAGGGAGTTAGTAGGAGCTATTAATAGAATAGTTTCATTTTCTAGAATTTATAAAAAGAATGCGAATTTATCTGAAATTAAGATAGTTCTTAAAGATTTATTAAATTTATCAGAAAACAAGGTAACAATTGATCTTATTCAAACTATTGTTTGTAAATATTTTAAAATAAGCAAAAATGAAATGCTTTCGTCAAGAAGATCGAGATATCTTGTAAGACCTAGACAAACAGCTATATACTTAACTAAAATTCTTACATCAAAATCTCTTCCTGAGATAGGTCGCGAATTTTCAAATAGAGATCATACAACAATTATTCATTCAGTTAAAACTATAGAAAAAATTAAAGAAGACGATCCACAAATGGTTGAGAATATTAACAAACTAAAAAATCAGATATTGTATAATAACAAAGCTAATGAAATTTAACGTCAATCAACAAGAATTACAACAAGCTCTTAATTATTGCCAAGGTGTCATTGAAAAGAGAAGCACTCTTCCAATACTTTCAAATGTTTTGCTAAATGTTACTAATTCAAGATTAATAATTACAGCTACAGATTTGGACTTAATATTTATTCATCAAATTGAGAATATAGAGGTCTTAGAGGAAGGTAAAACCACAACCACTTCCTCTATTATGTACGATATAGTTAGAAAGTTTTCCTCTGGAAATAAAATAAATTTATCATTATCCAATGTAAGTAAACTTCAGCTCGAATCTGATAAATCAAAATTTAATCTTAATTGCATTGACGCTTCTGAATTTCCATTAACTGATGAAAATTTTAATGAAAAGGAGTTTAGTATAAATTCTAAAAATCTTTTAAAACTTCTTAATAAATGTAAATTTTCTATTTCAAATGATGAAACGAGACATTATTTAAGTGGTATATATTTCCATCAAACTGAGTTTGAGGACAAGTACTATCTGACAGCAGTTGCAACTGACAGTCATAGAATGTCTATTTCGAAAATAAGGCTTGATCAAAAAATTGATTTTGAACCAATAATTTTACCCAAAAAAACAATTTTTCAACTTATTTCATTATTAGATAATTATGACGGAAATGTAAAAATTTCTAATATTAAGTCAAAAATTAAATTTGAATTAAATAATAGCGTTCTAATTTCTAAATTAATTGATGGTAAATTTCCAAATTATATTCAAGTAATACCAAAAAATAATCAAAAAAAACTTGAAATTGACCTCAAACTTTTTTTAGGATCTGTAGATCGTGTTGCATCTGTTTCTCTTGATAAAAAGGATGGTGTAAAATTTAATTTAAAAAAAGATGCTCTAAATCTATCTGTAAATAATACAAATAGTGGGGATGGTAATGAAAATTTAAGTGTAAAGTTTGATCATGATCTAGATATAAGTTTTAATTCTAGATATTTAATTGACGTTGCATCACAACTTGATGGAGAAAAAATAGAGATTTTTTTTAATGATACTGGATCCCCAGCTTTGATTAAAGACCCAGCTGACTTTGACAGTATTTATGTTGTTATGCCTATGAAAGGTTAATTCATTTTATCAAGCTCATTGTAAATTTTTTTTTCTAAATGATTAAGAAATTCATTTTTGTCTAAACCATATTCAAGAGGTGGTAAAATTGAAATTATAATTTTTTTATTCAATTTTTTTAAACCTTTTTTCGGCCATACGTAACCTGAATTTATTGCTACAGGTTGGCACGTAATCTTTAATTCCTCATAAATTCTACCAACACCTTTTTTGAATGGTGGTCTTTCTTCTGGTTTTACCCTTGTTCCTTGAGGAAATATTATCAAAGGTCTTCTATGATCACTCATTATTTTTTTAATATCCTCGAAAAAATTTAAATTATCTTTTGTAACCTTATTTCTTTTAATTGAAATAGAACCAATTTTTTTTAAATACCAACCAAAAACTGGTATCGATAATAATTCTTTTTTTAAAATAAAGATTGGAAAGTTAAAAATTGTTTGAAGGTAAAATGTCTCAAACATGGATTGATGAGAAGCAGCAATAAAAAATTTCTTATTGTAGATTAAATTTTCTCTTCCAATCACTTCAATTTTTACTGAGAGAATAAACTTTAGACAAAAACCCGCCCAATAGCCCATTAATCTTCCTCCTTTTAAAACAAACTTTTTTGGTAAAATTAAAGATGGTAAAAAAACAATTGATATAAAAACAATCCCAGAAAAAAAAATTACAGAAAATAATATATTTCTAAACATTATTATTAAATGTTATATTAATTCAGAGAGGTTTTGTCTTTTTTTTATAATTTTAATTTTTGATCCTTTAATTAATATTTCAATTGGTTTAGGTCTTACATTGTAATTAGAAGCTAATGAAGTTCCGTATGCTCCAACATCACAAATGACTAAAAAATCATCTTCATTTAATTTTTGGAATTTTTTAACTGAGCCGAAAGTATCAGTACTTTCACAAATTGGTCCCACAAATTCATAACTTTTTTTTGAAAATATTTTCTTTTTATAGGATGGCAAAATTTTATGTTTTGCGCCATATAATGCAGGTCTCATTAAATCATTCATGGCGGCATCTAAAATTATGAAATCTTTTTTATATCCTTCCTTGATATATATAATTTTAGTAATTAATAGTGCAGAATTCCCAACAATCGATCTACCTGGTTCGAAAATAATTTTACAATTATTTTTTTTTACAAAATTTGAAATATTTTGAGAATATTTTTTTAAGTTTAATTGAATATTTTTATGACCATAATCAATTCCTATTCCCCCACCAAGATCTATATATTCAAATCTATGGTTAGATTTAGTAATAATCTTTTCAACAACTTTAAGCATATTTTGATAAGGTCTATGATTTAAAATTTGACTACCAATATGTACACTTAGACATTTTAAACTTAAATTTTTAGATTTTTTTATATACTTAACTAATTCTAAAAATAATTTTGAATTGACTCCAAATTTATTTTCTTTTTTCCCTGTTGAAATTTGACTAAGAGTCCCAGCATCTGTGTTAGGATTTAATCTAATACCTATATCAACAATTTTTTTTTTTCTTTTAGAAATTTTTTCTATTTGTAACACTTCACTTTTTGACTCAGCATTAATTAATAGTATATTCTTATTGATTGCATATTCTATTTCAGCAAAAGTTTTACCAACTCCTGAAAAAACAATTTTTTTTGGCTTTATACCTGCCTTTAAAGCTTTCATTAGCTCACCGATAGAGACAACATCTGCTCCAAGATTATTTTTATTAATTTCTTTAAGAATATTTAAATTCGTATTTGCCTTAACAGCATAGCAGATAAGTGGATCTATCTTTTTAAAATGACTCTTGAAATTCAAGATATTATTTTTAATTTTATTAATTGAGTAACAGTAAATTGGTGTTTTAAATTTTCTAGCAATTGAACCAATGTCAAAACCATCAAATTTAAGTTTATTTTTTTTATAAATCATAAAACAAAAATTTTTGAGGTATTTATAACTTTAGAATTTTGATTTTCTTCATTATAAACTGGATCACCTTTTTTACCACAGGATAAAAGTAAAAAAGTAATAAATATAAATATAAAAATTTTTCTTATCATTTTTTTTTTTTATATTTCAATATCATTGTTTTAATGTTTTCAAAAGATGTTCCTCCAAAAGATTTTTTTGAGTTTACTGAATTTTTTAAATCAAAAACTTTTAAAACATCAATAGTTAGTCTAGGTTCAATTTCTCTTAATTCCTCAATTTTAAGCTCTCTTAGTTTTTTATTTTTTTTGTCAGCAAAATTTACAATTTTGGCTGTAACATTATAGGCTTTTCTAAAAGACATTGAATGATTTTTTACTAAATATTCTGCTAGGTCTGTAGCAGTAATAAAACCTGTGTCTGCCAACTCATACATCTTTTTTTTATTTGGTGAAATATTTTTTAAAATTTCATCAAATATTTTCAAACAATTAATTAATGTATCGTAAGATTTAAATATTATTTCTTTATCATCCTGCATGTCTTTAAAATATGATAATGGCAGACCCTTTAGTATCGTTAACATAGAAAATAAATTTCCAAATGTTGATCCTGTTTTTCCTCTCAAATATTCTAATAAATCAGGATTTTTTTTTTGAGGCATTATTGATGAACCTGTAACAATTTTATCTGAAAGGAATATTAAATTGAAAGCATCAGAGTTCCAAATAATGAGCTCCTCTGATATTCTGGAAATATGTGTTGAACATACTGAAATACTATATAAAAAATCTAAAACAAAATCTCTATCAGAAACAGTATCTATTGAATTATTTGTTATATTTGTAAAACCAAGTTTTTTTGCTGTGTAATTTCTGTCTATATTAAATGAAGTTCCAGAAATTGCAGCCACACCTAGCGGGCTTTCATTTAAACTTTCTAAATTATTAATGAACCTTCTTTTGTCTCTTAAAAACATTTCAACATAAGCCATAAAATAATGAGCTAGTGAAATTGGCTGTGCATTTTTCAGGTGAGTAAATCCTGGCATTACTGTTTCAATATTTTTATCAGCGATTTTAAGAGTAGATATAATTATTTTTTCTAGATGTCCATTTATCTCTTTAGTTGCCACTTTCATCCAAATTTTTAAATCAGTTATTACTTGGTCATTTCTAGATCTTGCTGTGTGAATATATCCAGCTTCATCGCCAATTATTTTAAAAAGTTTTTTTTCTATATTCATATGAATGTCTTCGTATTCCTTATTAAATTCAAACTTATTTTTTGAAATTTCTTTTTCTATTTTTTGTAATCCATAAATTATTTTGTTTTTAATTTTAAAAGATATAATCTTCTGTTTAAATAACATTTCTACATGAGCAATAGAACCTGCTATATCTTCTTTATATAATCTTTTATCAATATCTATTGAGCTGCCAATTTTCTGAAAAAGGGAAGATACTTTTTTATTAATTCTTGTATTCCATATTGCCTTATTGTTTTTATTTTTAGCCATGATAATTAGTTATACCTGTTTAATATGAGAATTTTAATAATATTTATATTTCTTATCTCTAGAGTATTAGCTGAGGATTCAACAAATATAAAAAACTTGGTGATCAATAAAGAATTAAAAGTATATGATAATATTGAATTTCTGGACTCAAATGAAAAAATTATTAAATTAAGCGATTTTAAGGGCAATCTAGTGATATTGAATTTTTGGGCCACATGGTGCGCACCTTGCAAGGAAGAAATGCCCTCATTAAATTTATTAAAAAATAATCCAAACTTAGAAAATATTGTAATATTTCCAATTAATGTTGGCAAAGACAGCTTAGAGAAATCAAAAAAATTTTTTGAAGAATTAGAAATTGATAATTTAAATATATATTTTGATAATCCTGTGACATTAGCTAAAAAATTTTCATTAAGAGGTGTCCCAACAACAATTTTCTTTAATAAAAATAATAAAGAATTCGCTAGAGTAATAGGCTCGATTGATTTTAATGATAAAGAGTTTCTAAAGTGGATTGAGAATTATAATTAGTTCTTAAAGAAATAAGCAAAAACTATAAGTAATATAATTGCAATAAATTGTAAAAGTACTCTAAGCTGCATTAACTTATTTGAATATTTTTTGCTTGCATTTCCTCCCTTAAATAAAGTCCCTATACCAAGGATAAGAACAACTCCAACAGCAATTAAAAAAGATATTGATAAAATTTTAACAAATATTCCTGTAAACATATTTATATTGTAGAGTGTTTTTTAAAATAAAAAACAAATTAAATTTATTATGACATTTTGTCTTGATGCAACAATCATAAAACCTGAGAAAAACAAGATTATTAAGAATATTGTTGTTTTACTTCACGGTTATGGTGGTGATGGTAAAGATATTAGTATGTTAACTTTAAATTGGAAGAGACATATGCCAAATACAATATTTATATGTCCCAATGGTCATGAAATCTGTTCAATTAATCCAGCAGGTTTTCAATGGTTTGATTTAAGCAATGAAAATCAAAATTATATCCTAGATCAATCACTAAAAGCGGAGAGAAAAATTAATCAGTTTTTAGATGAGATTAAAAATGAGTATCATTTAGATAATGATAAAATTATTTTATCTGGTTTTAGCCAAGGTTGTATGATGTCAATAAATGTAGGATTGACCTCTGAAAAACCATTTAGCTGTATTATAGGTTTTTCAGGCAAAATTATTGATATAAATAATTTAAAAGTTAGAAAAAAAAACAGCACTAATACTTTATTAATTCATGGCGATCAAGATGATATAGTGTCACCAACTTATCTATTAGAAGCTAAAGATTATTTTATAAGAGAAAACATAAATGTAGAAACACATCTTATAAAAAATTGTGGACATCATATCCCTCTTGAAGCATCAAGTATAGCTTTAAATTATATTTTAAAAAAAATTTAATAATGAGGAAATATTGATATCATTATTTAATTGATGTAAGATTTCTTTAATGAATGAATTTACTGAGCAAAATGTTTCTTTAGAAAAGTGTCCAGCACTTGTTCTTAATGCAGACTATAGACCTTTAAGTTATTATCCACTTTCTCTTTGGTCTTGGCAGGATGCTATTAAGTCAGTTTTTTTAGATAGGGTGATAATTGTAAGCAATTATGATCGACAAGTTCGAAGTCCATCATTTAAAATGAAACTTCCTAGTGTTATTGCTTTAAAAAGCTATATAGTGCCCCAGTCACAACCAAGTTTTACTAGATTTAATGTTTTTTTGAGAGACAAATTTTCATGCCAATATTGTGGAAGTGGTGAGGAGTTAACTTTTGACCATTTACTACCTAGATCTAAAGGAGGAGAAACTCATTGGGACAACGTCGTAACAGCATGTTCTTCATGTAATGTAAAAAAAGGAGGAAAACTTCTTAAATCTTCTGGCATGCAATTGAGTCAATACCCCTTTAAACCTTCAACAGAAGATCTTCACAAAAATGGAAAACATTTTCCACCTAATTATTTGCACAAAAGTTGGATGGATTATCTTTATTGGGATGTCGAGCTGCAGTCATAGTTTTTTATTAAATTTTTTCAGAAATATTGATAGCAATTTTTGATCCAGTTTTGATAATCTTATCCATTATCGAATAAAAACCTTTTTTTGTTGCACCTTTTTCATAAGCTATATTTTTGTGATGTATCTCATCTTCTCTAAATTTAATAATATTTTTTTTTAATTCTTTTTCACTAGAATCTAATTGATTAATTTGATTTTGATAATGTTTATCAATTACCTCCTCTACTGATGCTGTACATAACATAGCTGCTTTCTTTCCAAGCAAGGTAGAGCTAAATCCTAAACCAACACCTAATAAATCCCATAAAGGAAGTAGCTTAGTAGGTGTAATATTTCTCTTTTTTATTTCTTTTTCAAAAAAATCACAATGTTCTTTTTCATGTATTTTCATCTCTTCAATTAATTTTTTTAAACCATCATCTTTAATTATAGTATTAAGGGCAAGAAGTTGTCCCTCATATATTTTTACAGCCCCCCTCTCACCAGCATGGTCTACTCTTATAAATTCCTCTACTCTATTTTTTAAGTTTTTCATAGTTTTTAAAAATATTGGTTAATAAGATAATAAAAAATAAACTTATGATTATATTAAGTGTAGTTAGTGAAAATCCAAAAATTCTAAATGTCACATCCTTACAGCTTACATTTTTTGTTTGTAACTGCTTTAATATTTCTTCCTTAGAAATTATATTAGATGAATTTTTAAGCCCACAAACTGAAGACTCTTCAAAAAAACCCTGTTCAATTCCAAAGTGATAAAAAGACATTAATAAAGAAAAAGAAAATATCAAAATCAATAATAAGATTATAAATTGTCTCTCTTTTTTCAAAAATAAACTAAGAATAATCAAAATTATGGTTAATCCATAAGGAATTCTTTGTATTAAGCATAGATTACAAGGCTGGTGTCCAAGTGAATATTCTATAAAAAAAGCTGTAATTATAGAAATTAAGCTAATTAAAAAAATTATTTTAAAGTAAGTGTCAATTTTGTGTTTAAACATTAGATTTAAATATTAAATAAATCATAATTATAACTATAACAATTATTATTCCAGTAATTGTAAACCATTTAGATCCATGTTTATTCATAAATTCTGTAAAACGATCCCCAAGCTTATAGGAAAGATAAGATACAATGAAAAAACGTAGTCCTCTAGAAACAAAGCTTATCAAAATAAAAATTAAAATATGAAAACCGATTAAACCACTTGCGATAGTAAAGACTTTATAGGGAAGAGGTGTAAAACCAGCTAAAAAAAGGATTCCCAGCCAAGCATAAAAACCTTCACTTTTGATTAAATCATTTTTGATATCGTTTAGATTATCTTCATAACCATAGAAATTCATTATTTGCATTCCTATATCAAAAAAAAATGATCCAATAAAATAACCTAATATTCCACCTAAAACAGAAAAAATTGTTGCAACTAGAAATATTTTTATGAAATCAGTTTTTTTTGATATGACCATGGGTATTATCATTACATCTGGTGGAATAGGGAAAAAAGAACTCTCAATAAAGGAGATTAATGCTAAATAAAATTTTGAACTTTTATGTGCTGCTAAATTTAAACATTTTTTGTATAGAGCATTAAACATTTTTTGGTTTTAATATAATTTTAGTTCTTATACTATTTAATAAATAATTAAACAATTAAGGGCGAATGGCGGAACTGGTAGACGCGCACGACTCAAAATCGTGTTTCGCAAGAAGTGAGAGTTCGAT
>MDTE01144504.1_pt1 | contig 10391 bp, 11 predicted proteins | sample 811231 | NCBI WGS metagenome assembly MDTE01 (sample SAMN05326651, study PRJNA326480) | marine metagenome | isolation source: seawater | place: Indian Ocean: Red Sea | collected 2010 | reverse complement strand
GTTCAAAACCTTCTTCTTGAGTATTCTGCTCTCCCCAAGTCATGGTTCCCAAACAAATGAGACTAACCTCTAAGTTAGTATCGCCTAATTTTTTAAATTTCATAAAAATGCAATATTTGTAGGGGATATATGAGGCATTGAAAACATAAAAAAAATGAATATATTTTAACTATGGAATTTAATCGTCAAAACACTAACGTAAAGTCCTCAGTAGCTGACTCGCATGTAATTGATCAAGGATTAAGAAGCTACATGCTAAAAGTTTATAATTATATGGCTTCTGGTGTTTTTCTTACTGGAATCGTTTCATTGATATTATTTAGATTGTCCGGCGGATATGACATACAAGTTACTTCATCTGGAATTACAGGTTTAACAGGAGTTGGACAAGCTTTGTTTGCTTCCCCTTTAATGTGGATTGTAATGTTAGCTCCATTAGGAATAGTTATTTATATGAGCTTTGGTATTAGAAAAATGAGTGCAGCTAAAGCTCAAACAACTTTTTGGATTTTTGCAGCATTAATGGGAGCATCCTTATCTTCTATATTTTTAGTATATACAGGCGCAAGCATAACTCGTGTGTTTTTTATAACCGCAGGAACTTTTGGAGCAATGAGTATTTATGGATACACAACTAAAAGAGATTTAACTAAATTAGGATCTTTTCTTATGATGGGTTTAATTGGAATAATTATAGCTTCAATAGTTAATATATTTATGAAATCACCCATGATGTATTTTGTTATATCTATTATTGGAGTTCTAGTGTTCGTAGGTTTGACTGCATATGATACACAAAAAATTAAAAATATGTACTTAGCTAGTGACTCAGGAGAAATCATGGGGAAAAAAGCAGTTATGGGAGCCCTTACATTATACTTAGACTTTATTAATTTGTTTATTATGCTTTTAAGATTATTCGGGCAAAGAAGATAATTTTAATTTACCAGCTTAAATTTTTTCCAAATTATTTTTGAAATTAGATTTTGTAAATTTTCAGAGCTATTAACCGTTTTTTTTTGAACATCTACAATTAAATATTTATCACCTCTATTTTTTGGTCTTAAATTTTTTGTAATTTTATAAGCAGGAGAGTCTGATGCTCTATGATACACATTGAAACTTACTTCTCTTTTTGAAATATTTAATCCATAATCTTTCCATTCTCCTCTAGATACCATCTGTGCATACAAATTTAAAATTATTTTTAATTCTTTCCTATTAAAAAAGATTTCACTTTTTTTTATTTCGTTATTTATAATTAGCTTTAAATGTTTCATTTATTAATGAGATTTATATTTATTGATTAATGGAACTTGACTTGCAGCGAATATAAAACTAATTGGTAACATACCCCAAACCTTGAAATTTACCCAAAAGGCTTCTGATTGTGTTCTCCATACCACTTCATTTAATATAGCTACAAAAATAAAAAAATAAATCCAGCGATGATTTAAAATTTTCCAGCCCTCATCTTCTAAATTTATACTGTTCTGAAAAAAAATTTTTAACAGAGGTCTTTGTGTAAAAAACTTTCCAAAAAAAAGTATCGCAGCAAATAGAATATTTATAATTGTTGGTTTCATGTAAAAGAATATTTTATTATCAAAATACAAAGTTAATCCGCCAAACAATGTAATAAGTATCCCGCTTGTCAAAGGGACCATAGGAATCTTTCTTTCCATCAAATATACGAAAACTAAGGAAATAATTGTCGCAATAATAAAAGGTGTAATTGCCAACTTTAAATTTTGGTCATTTTTAAAATAAACTATGAAAAAAACTAGTAGAGGTCCAAAGTCTGTTAGTAATTTCACTAGCGATTTATTCATATAAAATTGTTAACATATGTTAGTCGGAAAGTGTATTTTTTACTATTGCTTTTTATGAAAATATATTTAATCTTAAGTTAAATTTAATGGCAACAAGTACAGCAAAATTTTCAATAGGAGACGTAGTCAAGCATAGACACTTCAATTTCAGGGGAGTGATCTATGATGTAGACTTTGAATTTAATAATTCTGAGGAATGGTATCAATCTATACCAAAGGAAGTAAGACCAAGAAAAGATCAACCTTTTTATCATCTCTTGGCAGAGAATAATGATATTACCTACGAGGCTTATGTTTCAGAACAAAATTTACTAAATGATGATTCTGATGAACCTATAAAACATCCACTAATAGAAGAAATTTTTACAGGGAAAAAAGGATCAGGCTACTTTAGACCATCAAATTAACAAATATTTAAACTGCCTAAAATTTAACAATATTTGCCCAAAAGTCCGACAAACTGAATGGATATTTAATTAATAGTGCCTAGTGTAGGGGTATTTAAAACAATCTTCATCTCCCTCTTGTACTCTTATATTAGGCATAGTTCATCTGATTTTATTGATTTCTTATTAAACAAAACTGGTTTATTTTTAACGTCTAAGGTTATATGTTTCGTTCATGAGAAGATTTCTTATAACTATTTTAACAGTCGTGCTATTTGCTTCAGTAAATTTTAAGACTTTTGCTGAAGAAAATATTGTTGAAAAAGAAACAGAATTAAATTTTTACACAGGTCTTTTTGATTTTAGTGACCATAAACAAAAAGCTGGTTTATTAGGCATACAACATCAAAATGAGGATTTGTTTAGAAAAAGTTTTATCGGGTTGTTATCTCCAATTACAGGAGGTTTTATAACCGAAAGTAATGCTTTTTATTTATATACTGGTGTTCAGGCGGAATATGAAATTGGACTTTTAAAGATTACTCCTAGTTTTGCGCCGGGCTTCTATAGTGATGGAGATGGAAAAGACTTAGGGCATCCTCTAGAATTTAAAAGTGAAATACAGGTTTCATTAGATTTATCGGAAAATACTAACATTGGCATGTCCTACAATCATATATCTAATGCCAGCTTGGGTACAAAAAATCCTGGAGCAAATAGTTATATGTTTAATTTTCTCAAAAAATTTTAATTTAATTTAATTTTATTTTAATAATATTAATTTTTTTATGAATCTTAAAGATTGTCATAATGTAGATGATTTTAGAAAATTAGCTAAAAAAAAATTACCATCACCAATCTTTCATTATATAGATGGAGGTTCAGACGACGAGGTAACTTTAAAAAGAAATACTGATTCTTTTAATAAATGTGATTTAATCCCTAATGTGTTAGCAGGATCAAGCGATATTGACTTATCAACAACTGTTCTAGGACAAAAAATTGATTTCCCCCTTTTTCTTTCTGCTACTGCTATGCATCGCCTCTACCATCATGAAGGAGAAAGTGCTACAGCAAGTGCGGCTGATAAAGCAGGAACAATGTTTGGCATATCCACCATGTCAACAAAAAGTATTGAAGAAATTGGTCAACTAACTAAGGGCCCTAAATTATTTCAACTTTATATTCATAAAGATAAGGGATTAACTGATAATTTAATTGAAAGATGTAAGAAGTCTGGATTTAACAGCATGTGTTTAACAGTGGATGCAATTGTAGCCGGTAATAGAGAAAGAGATCACAGGACAGGTTTTTCTACTCCACCCAGGTTAACATTAGGCAGTTTATTAAGTTTTGCTTTACATCCAGAGTGGAGTCTAAATTATTTGTTTAGAAAAAAATTTGAGCTAGCTAACATAATTCATATGACAGACAAAGGTAGTAAAATAGACAAATCGGTTATGAATTATATGAATGAGCAATTTGATCGAGATATGAATTGGAGTGATGCAGAATATTGTGTAAAAAAATGGGGAGGCCCATTTGCGCTTAAAGGGGTAATGTCAGTAGAAGATGCAAAAAAAGCTGTCGATATAGGGTGCACTGCAGTAATAATTTCTAATCATGGCGGAAGACAACTTGATGGTTCAAGAGCACCTTTTGATCAATTAAACGAAATTGTTAATGCTGTTGGAGATAAGATTGAGGTAATTTTGGATGGAGGAATTAGAAGAGGAACTCACGTTTTAAAAGCATTAGCTTTAGGTGCCAAAGCTTGTAGTTTTGGAAAAGCTTATTTGTATGCTTTAGGTGCCGGAGGACAAGAAGGTGTTGAAAGACTATTACAAAAAATGAAGGCTGAAATAAACCGTGACATGATATTAATGGGGTGCAAGTCAATTCAAGATCTAAACAAGTCAAAAATTATATTTAGAGAAAATTAAAAATGAAAATTGCTAAAAGCGTAAATAGGCTTGGTACCGAAGCTGTCTATAATATTTTTGCAAAAACAAAAAAATTAATAAAAGAAGGCAAAGAAGTAATTGATTTAAGTTTAGGACAATCCGACTTTAAATCTCCACAACATGCTGTGGATGCAGCAATCAAAGCCCTAAAAGAAGGGCATCATGGTTATACTTTGCCAAACGGAATTATTGAGTGCAGGGAAGCTGTAAGTAAGAAAATAAAGAGTTTGTACAAAGCCAATATTGATCCTGAGAGAATAATTATAATGCCAGGTGGTAAACCAACGATGAATTATGCCATTTCCTTCTTTGGTGAGAGCGGGGCTGAAATTATATATCCTGATCCAGGTTTCCCCATTTATGAATCAATGATTAACTTTACTGGAGCCAAAGCAGTTCCTTATGATATGACAAAAAATAAAGATTTTTCAATTAATCCTGATACAATTTTGTCCTTAATTAATGAAAAAACTCGATTATTAATTTTAAACAACCCTCATAATCCAACAGGAGGGTTTACTGAAAAACATGTAATAGATAAACTCGCAAACGGATTGAAAAAATTTCCTGACTTAGCAATTTTGAGCGATGAAGTTTATGATAGATTAATTTTTGATAAAAAAGAAATTCCAACCTTACTCAACTATCCCGATCTTTATGACAGACTCATTGTTTTAAATGGGTGGAGTAAAACTTATGCCATGACCGGATGGAGATTAGGCTGGAGTGTATGGCCAGAAAAATTAATTGAACATGTGTTTAAATTTTGTGTAAATAGCCATTCATGTGTGAACACACCTGCTCAATATGGTGCGATTGCTGCTTTAAATGGACCTGAGAATCATCTAAACGATATGTTGAAAGAATTTAATTTCAGAAGAAAGCTTATTGTAGATGGCTTAAGAACTTTAAAAGGAATTGAATGTAGTATGCCAGGAGGATCTTTTTTTGTATTTCCCAATGTCAGTAAGACTGGAATGAATGGTGAAAATTTCACTAAAAAATGTTTACAGGAAGCTGGTGTTGCCATGATACCAGGAATAGCTTTTGGAAAATTTGCCACAGATAACGTTAGATTAAATTTTGCTACTTCAAGAGAAAATATAAGTAAAGCCATAGAAAAAATAGATAAAATACTCAAATAATTCATTTTTCATTTTTTGACCACAGGCCTTTTAAGCTGTAATATATTTTTATGAGCAAATTAGGTATGCCTAAAGTTGATAGGAAGCTTTTGGCAAAAAAACAAGATGTAGTTTCCAGTCTTAAAAAAATTATAAAAGCTGAAAATGTCCTAGATCATGAAGACCAAACACGAGTTTTTGAAACTGATGCTTTAACCGCTTACAAACAAAAACCTTTAATAGCAGTCTTTCCTGAAAATACTAAAGAAGTAAGTAAGATACTTGAATATTGTAATAAAGAAAAAATTAAAGTTGTTCCAAGAGGTGCTGGAACAGGATTATCAGGAGGGTCTTTGCCTTTAGCGGATAGCGGACTTTTATGTTTGGGTAAGTTTAACAAAATTATTGAACTAGATTATAAAAATAGATGTGTAGTTGCTCAACCAGGTGTAACTAATTTAGCTATAACTCAGGCCGTTGAAAATAGAGGGTTTTATTATGCTCCAGATCCTTCAAGTCAAATAGCTTGTTCTATAGGGGGTAATGTTGCTGAAAACTCTGGAGGAGTTCATTCTCTGAAATATGGAACAACAACAAATAATCTTTTGGGTGTAGAAGTTGTTTTTATGGACGGGACTATAAGTAGGCTAGGAGGAAAAACTTATGATTCAGAAGGATATGACTTGCTAGGATTAATAACAGGGTCTGAAGGTTTGTTATGTGTTATAACTGAGGTCACAGTAAAAATTCTCAAAAAACCACAAGCAGTTAAAGCAGCTTTGATTGGATTTCCAACAATTGAAGATGGAGGTAATTGTGTATCAGAAATTATTGCAAGCGGAATTATACCTGCCGGTATGGAAATGATGGATAAAGCTTTGATCCATGCAACGGATAATTTTGTTAAAGCAGGTTATCCTAGAGACGCAGAGTCAATGTTAATTGTGGAATTAGATGGCACAGAAATGGAAGTGGAAGAATTAATTTACAAAGTAAGTAAAATTGCTGAAAAAAATAAATCCTCAAGCATTAAAATTAGTAAAAATGAAAAACAAAGATTAAAATTTTGGGCAGGACGTAAAGCAGCTTTTCCAGCATGTGGTGATATGGCTCCAGATTATTATTGTATGGATGGGACAATACCAAGAAGTAAATTAGCGGCAGTATTGAAAGAAATAACAAGACTTTCTAAAAAATATAATTTACCTGTAGCCAACGCTTTTCATGCGGGAGATGGCAACTTACACCCTTTAATTATGTATGATGCTAATGAAAAAAATTCTCTTGAAAAAACAGAAAAGTTTGGAGCTGAAATACTAAAATATTGTGTAAAAATGGGCGGAGTCCTAACCGGAGAACATGGAGTTGGTGTAGAAAAAAGGGAGTTAATGTGTGAAATGTTTAATAATAATGATATTGAACAACAGATAAAAATTAAAAAAGCTTTAGACGCGGGTTCTTTACTAAACCCCGGAAAAGTTTATCCAATTTTAAGAAAATGTGCAGAAGAAGGGAGAGTGCATGTCCACAGAGGAAAAACAAAATTTCCAAACATACCAAGATTCTGATTCTATTGAGTATCCAAAAAATGAAAAAGAAGTATCAAGTTTTATTAAAAAATTTTATAAATCAGGTATCCCTATAGAATTAATTGGATCTGGATCCAAAAAAAAATTAGGACGACCACTTCAATGTTCTAAGACTTTAAGTTTATCAAAACTTGATGGAATTATTGAATATTTACCCGAGGAGCTTTACATAAAAGTTAAGGCTTGCACACCAATAAAACTAATAGAAGAAGAATTAAAAAAGAATAAACAACATTTAGCATTCGAACCAATAGATTTTGGCAGTTTGTTAAATGGTAAAAGTGATTATGGCACTGCAGCTGGTCAGGTTGCTAGTAATATTTCAGGACCAAGAAGATTTAAATCAGGAAGCATTAGAGATCATGTTTTAGGATTTAGAGGCGTTAATGGTAAAGGAGAAATCATAAAATCTGGAGGAGTTGTTGTAAAAAATGTTACAGGCTACGATTTAAGTAAACTAATATGTGGATCATATGGAACTTTAGTTGCTCTTACCGAAATTACCTTTAAAGTTTTGCCTACAGCGGAGGAGAGTAAAACATTAGTAATTCATGATCAAAAAATAGAATCGGCAGTTGATTTATTAGAAAGATCTATCAGTTCTTCAAACGATGTATCAGGTGCAATTTTTTTGCCAAATGACGAAAAGGTACGAGGCTGTGAAATGAATATTGAAAAAACTTTTACTTTAAATGATCTAAAACAAAAAGGCTCTTTAACTGCTGTTAGAATTGAAGGATCAAAAAAATCAGTAGAAAAAAGAGTTGAAAATTTAGTTAATGAACTAGAGATAACAAACTTAAATATATCTGTACTTGAAACACTTCAGTCAGAAATTTTTTGGAATAAGGTAAAAAGTTTAGAATTTTTTTCTCTTTCAAAGAATAGTATTATTAGAGTTGTTATACCACCATCAGAAAGTGTCAAATTATCTTATCAACTCGGAAATAAATTTAAATATTACTTAGATTGGGGTGGAGCTTTAGTATGGATAGAAGCCTTTGAATTATCAGAAGAAATGTTTGAGTCATTAAGAAAAAAAGTGTCAAAACTTGGGGGTTATACAACGATGATTAAAAACTCAGAGTATCTTCCATATGTGGAAGATGTATTTACTATTAATAGAGATCGTTTCAATATATCTCAAAATATTAAAAAAAGTTTTGACCCTAAAAGAATTCTTAATCCGGGAAAGATGTATACAGGCATATAATTATGGAAACCAGTTTTTCTAAAGAGCAATTAAAAGATAAAGACAACAAATCTAGTGAAAAAATTTTCAGAAAGTGTGTCCATTGTGGATTTTGTAATTCTACTTGTCCAACATATCAACTTTTGGGAGATGAATTAGATGGTCCAAGAGGAAGAATTTATTTAATTAAAGATATGTTAGAAAATAATAAGCCTGCAAATGAAAAAATTGTAAAACATATTGATAGATGTCTTTCTTGCTATAGCTGCATGACTACGTGTCCCTCTGGTGTAAATTATATGCACCTAATAGATCATGGTAGAAGTCATATTGAAAAAACTTATAAAAGACCCATTGGAGATAGATTTATCAGAAATTTTTTATCAATAACTTTATCAAAATCAATTAACTTTAGAATAATTTCATTTTTTGCAAATTTTATTAAACCATTTAGGTTCCTTTTTCCAAAAAAGGTGAGTGGCATGCTTAAATTGATACCCACCAAGTTTCCTTCTAAAAAACTTCCTACAAATAAAATATATAAGGTACAAGGTAAAAAAAAGGCAGTCGCTAGAGTTGCTTTATTAACTGGTTGCGTCCAAAAAGTTTTATCCCCTCAAATAAATGAAGCTACTATAAGGTTATTAAACAGGCATGGCATAGAGGTTATAGTTCCAAAAAATATTGATTGTTGTGGATCTTTAAATCATCACCTGGGTAAAAATAATACAGCACATAAGATTTTTAAAAATAATATTTCAATTTGGTATGATGAATATTTAAATAATGGATTAGATGCAATAATCTCCAATACATCTGGTTGCGGTACAACATTAAAAGATTATGGATTTATATTTAGAGATGATAAGGATTTAAAAAAAAAAGCCAAAAAAATATCTGAATTAACGAAAGATATAACTGAATATTTAGATGAAAATGTAAAGCTTAATTTTATTTCTAAATCAAAAAACGAAAAAAGTTTTAAAATTGCTTACCATTCAGCATGTTCTATGCAACATGGACAGAAGATACACAAAGAACCAATTAATTTAATAAAAAAAACAGGGAATGAAGTTTTGGAAATTCCAGAAGGTCATATTTGTTGTGGATCAGCTGGTACTTACAATTTATTACAGAGTGATATTGCAAATAAATTGTTAAAAAATAAAATTTCAAATATTGAAAAAATAAAACCACATATAATTTCAACAGGTAATATTGGTTGTATTACTCAAATAGCACAAGCAACAAAAATTCCAATTTTACATACGATAGAAATTATTGATTGGTATACAGGAGGACCAAAACCAGAAATTTTGAGAAAATTATGAAAAAAATATTGATTACCAGGAAATTAATAAAATCAAGTGAAAATTTCGCATCAGAAATTTTTGATGTTAAATTTAACAAAGAAGATAAATTACTTTCATCAAATGAAATAATTGAATTAAGTAATGACTGTGACGGCATATTATCTTCCATTACAGATAAAATAGATGGCAATTTAATTTCAAAACTTTCAGACAAAGTTAAAATTATTTCCAATTTTGCAGTTGGTTACGGCAATATAGATATTGAATCAGCGAAAAAAAGAAATATTTTTGTTACGAACACACCAAATGTTTTAACTGATGCAACGGCTGAAATTGCTATGCTTATACTTTTGGGAGCGGCGAGAAGAGCGAAAGAAGGTGTCGATTGGGCGAAAAAGAAAAATTGGAAATGGTCAGCTGATTTTTTATTAGGTAAGCAACTTACTTCATCAAGATTAGGAATTTTAGGAATGGGAAGAATCGGAAGAGCTGTTGCAGATAGAGCAAGATCTTTTGGAATGAAAATTCATTATCATAACAGATCTCAATTAGAAAAAAATTTAGAAAAAGATGCAACTTATCATAAATCATTAAAAAGTTTATTTTCAGTTTCTGATTTTTTATCTATTAATTGTCCAGCAACAAAAGAAACTAAAAATATTATTAATGAAGAAACTATTAAATATTTTCCTGATGGAGCCGTAGTATCAAATAGTGCAAGAGGAGATATGATTGATGATGAAGCAATGGTAAAAGCTCTTAAAAATGGAAAAATTTTTTCTTTAGGTTTGGATGTTTATAATGGGGAACCAAATATTCATCCAGAATATTTAAATTTACCTAATGTATTTGTTTTACCTCACCTAGGAAGTTCCACCATCAAAACACGTACTGCAATGGCAAATCTTGCCATTAAAAATTTGGATGATTTTTTCCGTACTGGAAAATGTGAAAATAAAGTAAATTAAATTCAATTATAAAGTGTATTTTT
>MDTE01066788.1_pt1 | contig 10391 bp, 10 predicted proteins | sample 811231 | NCBI WGS metagenome assembly MDTE01 (sample SAMN05326651, study PRJNA326480) | marine metagenome | isolation source: seawater | place: Indian Ocean: Red Sea | collected 2010 | reverse complement strand
TTTTAATTTTATTTTTTTTGAAATATTTTTATTTTTAAATATTAATTTATTGTTAATTTCATCTATGATTATTTTTTTGTTTTTATTTAAATCAATATTTAATTTATAAGATATTGATTTTGATTTTGATTTATTGCATTTAATAGATATAATTTTATCGCCTACTTTAAATTTTAACTCGCCATACAATTCAAAAAAATTTTTTCTTCTAGACTCTAAAATTTGATTAGACAGTTTTGATGAAAATGCATCAAATTTTTTCTTTCCAAGAATAAATAAAAATAAATCTATATAATGGATATAATTACAGCATAGCCCCCAATTATTACCTGTCATACTAATTTTTTTAATATCTTCAGATTTAATTTTTCTTTTAATAAAATCAACATATGAATACATCCTGTTAGTACAATTAACATATAAATTTAAATTGCGATTATTTATTAATTTTAAAGCTTTGCTATATTGACTTAAACTATTGAAAAGAATTTTTTCAAAAATTAAATGATTAAACTTTATTTTTTTTAATATATTTCGAAATATGCTAAATCTAATATTTGATGTAGTCGCAATAATTATCAAATCGAATTTTTTTGGTAATGTATTGAAGTTGTAAAATATTTTTCCAGTTAGAATATTTTTAGAATCTATTTCATCTACTCTTTTCTTTTTATCTAAACCATATACATTATAAAACTTATCAAATGCTCTAAAATAATTAACACCCATTCCACCCAATCCAACTATTAAGATTTTTTTTTTCATTTAAAACAAAACATATTTACCAGTTCCATGATGTGGAAATTTTCTTATGTATTTTTTATAAAAGATATTTTTTCCTAATTTTCTTTTTCTTTTCCAGACTTTTGACGTTGGTGTGTTAGTGCTTAGATCATTATCCTCAACCACCCATTTTATAGGTAAATGATGGTTAATCGCATATTTATATGATTCTTCAAATGTTCCTGTTTCAAATGTCATATCGCCAATAAAAACCCAAACTGTATTTTTTTGTTTTTTTAACTTTATAGATAACGCCACTCCTAAAGCTATAGGAATTATCCCTCCAACAATTGCCGATCCAAAAACTTTATGTTTTTTTGAACACGGATACATGCTACTTCCTCTTTTTATAAGTTTGTAACTTAATTTTTCATCTTGTGTCTTTAATAATAAATGATAATGAGATCTCCAATTTGTAAAAACCCAATCTTTTCTCTTAATTTTTTTAAAAATATTGATTAAAAAACTTTCTGTACCTGATGAAAGATGAACGGGATATCGAATTTTACTATCGTTATATTCTTTAACTATTTTTTTTTCAAAATTTATTAAATTTTCTTTTTTAATCATGATATTTTTGTTGATACTCTACAAATAAAGTAGATTTTTTGTTTTTTGGATTAATAGCTTTTTTATATTCCTTAAAAATAACTTTGCTAGAATTTAAATTGACAACATTTACATTTTTTAAAATTTTTTTGAAATAAATGTAGTAATTTCCAGTATGTTGAGGTCCAGCGTTTAATGGCTTTTTTGCTCCAACACAAGTTCTTATAATTACTTTTGGATTAAAATCTCCTTTTGACATTTCTGATATTTTATCAAGTGAATTTATCAATTGATTTGAAGCAAGAATTAAAAAATCCATTCTTGGATAACAAGAAATTGGTAAATAGCCAGACATTGCTAGCCCAATGCTCATGCCCAACTGGGTATCTTCAAAAACAGGCAGTTCAAGCTTATTTTTTTTAATATGATCTAAGCTAGCAAAAATTGAGCTACCAGAATAAGATACGCTTTGACCTAAAAAAATTGCATTTTTATTTTTTGAAATTAATTTCATTGATTTTTTTAATTGATATAAATATTGATTCATAATGTTTTTTAATAAACTTAAAAGCTACCTTATTGATTATGACTACTATAATCAAATCAGTTCTAATACAAGAGAAATAAAAATACATTATAATAAATACAAAAAATTAATTTTTTCAGAAAATGAATTTGAAAGACTAATTACTAGATCAATAATTCATTATAAATTGCAATCAAAATCTAGAAGTACAATTAAATTAATTATTTCAGAATTTTTAAGTTTTTTATTATTTTTGCCCTTAATTTTTTTTATTTTTATATTTAGAAATAAAAAAATAAATCAAATCGAAATACAAAAAAATATTTTTATTAATGAAAATAATATAAATTATAATTTACCTAATAAATTTAAAAATCACCGAACAATAAATAAATTATTCTATTTCTTAAAATTGTCTGATTTAAAATTATTTCTCTTAATTAGTATTTTCTATTTTAAAAACTTTGGTTTTTTTTTAATTTTTCAATTCTTAATAAAAATATTTTTTAGAATTGCTGAGATAAATTATATTTCAAAAAAGTATAAATTTAAAAACCTTATTTTAATGAAAGAATATGATTTTTCTATAAGTTTTATTACTTTTTTGTGTAGACAAAAAAAAATTAAAGTAAATATAATTCAACATGGAGATGTATATTTATCAACTCAAAATTGTTTTTTCGAAATTGATAATTATTATAGTTGGGATAAAGACTTTGAAAAAATATTAAATCAAAATAAAGTTTATTTTTCAAATTTTGAAGTTTTTAATCCTTTCAAAAAAATTATTACTAATATTGAATATAAAAAAAATATATGTATTTTAATCCCCTCGAAATTACATTTTTCGAATTCACAAGATAAATTAATTAAAAATTTAAAGATAATTATTGATGAATTAAAAGAAGTAAAAAAACTAGGCTACAAAATTTATGCTAAACCACACCCTAGAATAAATCAAAATTTAGAAATAAAACTTCTTAAAAAAAATAACATAAAAATTTTAAATAAAAATCTAAATATCAATATAGTATCTGATATGAGTAATTTTCTAATTTGCACATTATCTAGTGGTATTTTTTATTTTATTAAAAAAAAAAGGAATATTATGATACTAGAAAACAAATTTATAAAACCAATTAAATCTTATTATCCGATTTTTAAATATAAAAAAACAATAATAATCAAAAATAATAAAATTCTAAAATATTTTAATTAAAATGATATCAATTATAATTCCAAGTAAAAATAGACATAATTTTTTGAAAAGAGCAATCAATTATTATATTTTTATAAATAAAAAGATTGAAATTGTAATTATTGATTCAAGTAAAAAAAAAATTAATTTTAAAAAAATTAAAAATTCAAAAGTAAAATTAAAAATTTATCACAAGCCTAACTTGGACCCATATGAAGCAATGGTATTCGGTGCAAAAAAAGCATCAAACAAATATGTTGCTTACACAGGCGATGATGATTTTTTAATTATTAAAACAGCAGAAAAAGCAGTAAATTTTTTAAAGAAAAACAAAGAATATAGTGCCGTCACGGGTAAAAGCTTAGTTTTTTTTATTAAAAATAATTACTGTTTTGGAAAAATTGAAAGATGTGAAGAGTATTTGCAATTCGAAAATAATAGTAAATCCAGAATTGTAAGGATTAAGTCATTTTTTAATAATTATAATGTGAATTTGTTTTCTATTTGTAGAAAAGATATTTTTTTAAAATCTTTAAAATTTGCTAAAATTTTTAAGGCAAATTATTCACTTAAAGCAGAAATAATTATTTGTTTTGCAATAATTTTTTTTGGAAGATTAAAAAAATTAAATAATTATTATTTAATTAGACAGAATTTTAGTGTTAACAAAAGGATTCAAAATTTGCCTTCACCTGGTTCATTATTACAACTCAAAAATTATTTGAAAATTTTAATGGAATTTGAAAAAGAAATTTCTTTATACTCTAACGATCAAATTAAAATAAGAAAAATTTTACATGATTACCTAAAAAATGACTTTGCAAAAACTAATAAAAATATTTTTTCAAATTTTAAATTAATAAAATTATTATATTTTGTTTTAAAAAAATTAAAGTTTTTATATAAATCAAAAAACACTTTAAATAAAAAATTACTCCTTAAAAACTTTTTAAATGAAAATGAAAAACTCAAAAAAAAAATTTATATTTAATCTCTGGTTCCATCTCGATTTGCAGTATGTTTTAAATAAAATTTGTTATTTTTTTTTTCCCAAAGATGTGGAGATCTAAATTTATTAATATCTTTAGAAAAAAAATTTTTTTTTAATTTAAGATAATCTATAATTTCTTCTAGATATCTATCAGGAAATTCTCCATCATACTTTTTAATTAGTTTTAAACCCTCATGTACATTTAAATGATCGTTTCTGATTTCTTGAGAAACATCATAAGTTGCCCTACCAATTCCAAACTTTATAAACGTTGTATAATAATGCAGGTCATCTATTTTATCATCGATACTATTGTATTTACTATATGTGCCTTGTGTCCTAAAAGGTCTTGGTCTAAACCCACAGTTTTTTACTGAAAAGTAGTAAGTTTCTTGAGGTATCCAGTTCATATAATATCCTAGATAGTGAACTTCAACTGGAAAATTCAATAATTTTTTTTCTTCTGCTGGTAAAAAAACTTCAAGATTTTTGTATTTAAGATTATAGTCATTTACTAAATCAGAAATTTTTACACCTCCAAGAAAAATATCATTAAGATTTTTAAATGTGTAATAGGATTTGTTTCTTAAAGAAGTTAAGTTATCAACAATAGGATTACCATGTTCTGCTTCATTCTCACCATAAAATATCAAAGGTATTTTTTTTTCTAGAGCAACTTTTACGGGATAATTTTTTTGTCCTAATATAAATGTCTGAAACGGATGTAACAAATTTTCTATGGATAATTTTGTTAGTGTTTGCATTGTTTTTTCATCTCTTTTTGCAGATATATTTTTAAATTTTCCTGTCGCAATCCAATTTTTAAAATTTTCAAATCCATAGCTTGTATATAATATTGGTGGCCATGTTACTGTTAGTGGGTTCATTCCATATTTATATTTCAAAATATGTGCAGCATAACAACTATCTTTTCCCCCACTTCCAGGTACCACGCAATCAAACTCCCCATGCTTGCCCCTATGTTTATCCAATAATTCAATTAGTTTTTTTTCTCTTTGTTTATAGTCTATCTTTTTTTTTATTCTTGAATACTTCCAGCTTTCTGAGATAAAATTTTTATCAATTTGTAAAGTTTTTTTTTTTGAACTTAAATTATGTTTAAACTCTACAGATGATGCGGGTCGTTGATTTGAAATTAAAGTTTTTTTACAAAAAATTACTTTTCTTGGTAATCCATAGTATGTTTTCATAAATTAAAAATAAAGTTTATTAATACTGTTTAAAAGTTTAATTCCTTCTTTTCCACTTTTTTCAGGATGAAATTGAGTAGCAAAAATGTTTTTATAATACACTGATGAACAAAATTTAAAATTTTTAATATACGATTCGCTTAAAATAATATCACTATTTTTTGGTTTACAATGGTAAGAATGTACAAAATAAAAATACTGTTTATTAAATTTATTTAAAAAATTTTTTTTACTTTTAATATTCAGCCAACCAATATTAGGTCTAAATTCTCTTGGTATTACACTAACATTGCCTTTCAATAATGATAATCCTTTTGTCAATTTAGTTTCTGTGCTCTTCTCAAATAAAAGTTGCATTCCAAGACAAATTCCAACTATTGGTTTTTTTTTAATTAAACAAAAATCATAAATTTTTTCTTTGAAATTGTTTTGGTTTATTATTTTCATTGCATAATGAAAGTTACCAACTCCAGGAATAAAAAGTATATCATCATTTTTAAAATCCTGTGAGTCTAAATCTGAAACTTTTGTAGTGTAACCGATGTTAGTTAGGGCTTTTTCCAAACTAAAAATATTATTAAACCCTAAATTTAATATTCTAGCTTTAATTTTTTTCATTTCTTACTAAAATATTTTTCTTTTTAAGAAACTGTTTTAATTTTCTTAAATTAAATTGTGGTTTTTTTTTTAGTTCATTTTGTAAAAAAGATGTATTGCCCACTGAAGGTTTTTTAAATTTAAAATTTCCTGCTAAATCATAGTGAAATAAACTAGCAATCATTACTCCACTAATTTGAGTTTTTTTTATTACCTCATAAATGTGATGGTAATTTCCAGCTCCTCCATGAGCAATAACTGGAATTTTAATATTTTCTGAAATTTCTTTTATATTTTTTAAATCAAAACCTTGACCTATACCTTCATTATTTATTGAAGTTAGAACTATTTCTCCTGCTCCTGAATTTTCTACTATTTTAGCCCATTTTTTTAATTTAATTTCTGACAAATCACGCCCTAAAGATGTCGTTACATAACTTTCATTGTCAATTTTTACATACTCAATATTAATTACAATGTTTGATGATCCAATTAATTTTACAGCTTTATCCAAAAAAGAAAGGTTTTTAACAACAGCTGAATTAATACATATCTTATCAGCACCCGAGTCTAAAAGTTCTTTGATATGATCCAGTGTATATATTCCTCCCCCAACAGATAATGGAATAAATATATTTTGAGCAGTTTTTTTTATAAATTTTGATAAATTTTTTGTGCCATATAATGTTGCAACATTGTCAAGATAAGAAATCTCATCAGCTCCTTGATCGTAATAATTTTTAGCAAAATCGATAGGATTTCCCAATATTCTTAAACCTTCAAGATTTATTCCTTTAATAAGAAAACCATTTTTTATATCCAATCTAGGAATTATTCTAATTATTTTTTTCATTACTAGTTTTTTTTTCCATTACTAGTAAAATCATTATAGTTATCCCACTGACCAACATCTTTCCAATTATTACTTTCAATAAAATATAAACCAATTTTTTCATTATTTTTTAAAAGAATATTTATTAATTTATCAAAATCTAAATTTTTGTTTTTTTTTATATATTTAAAAATTTTTTTATTTACCAAATAGAGTCCAATATTTATATTAAATTCATTTTCAATTTTTTCTTTAAATTCTTTTAAACTTTTTCCATCTTCTGAATAGCACACTCCATAAGGAATACTTTGTTTTTTTGAAGTAACAACAATAGTCAAAATATTTTTGTTTTTAACATGAATTCTTTTAAGATTCGAAATATCAAAATTAAATATAACATCACAATTTACAACAAAAAAATCTTGTTTAATTTTACCCTCTAATAATTTAATTGGACCAGCTGTTCCCAAAGGTTTCTTTTCATTAAGAAAGAAAAATGAATATTTTTTATTTTTATTTATATACTTTAAGTATGATTCTAAAATCTCCTTCTTAAAATTTAAGGATATATAAAATTTTTTAATTTTATACATTTTAAATTGATCAATTATAGTACTGATTGCAGTTTTATTATTTATAGGAATAAGTGGCTTTGGTAAAACTTCTGTAAAAGGCTTTAGTCTTGTTCCTTTCCCCCCAGCCATAACAAGAACTGGATCGTTAATCTTTTTAAAAGAAGTATGTTTTTTAAATGGAAAAATTATATCTTTTAATTTTTTTGAACTATCGACCAAAGGTATAAATTGATATCTATATTTTTCAAAAATTTTTTCTATTTTTTTTTTGTCTTTTGGTATCTCTGAAATATAAAAATATTTTTTATTATAAACTTTAGTTATTTTATCTCTAATATTTATACCTTTTAAAAATGCTCTCCTTAGATCACCATCACTAAGTGTTCCAGCTATTTTTTTTGATTTATGATTTATAACTAATACAGCTTTAGATTGAAGCTGATTAATTTTTTTTATCGCACTACTTATTGATGAATTATCGAAAACAGTGTATTTAAAAACTTTTAACATTAATTATTTATCGTAAAATTTTTTTGGTAACAATTTATTTTTATCAGTACTTAACATAACTTTAGACAATAATTCACTTAAATTTTTTTTACTGTCATAAGGATTATTAAAAATAGATTTGGATCTTGATTTATTTATGTTCAAAACTTTTTTAAAGGCTTTTTTTAATGAATTTACTGAACCATCAGAATTAATGACTGATTTAGACATAAGTCTTCCTTTCTGTCTATTACCTATATTTATAGTTGGAATTTTTAAATTTGGAGCTTCTATAATTCCAGATGATGAATTGCCTATTATACAATTAGAATATTTTAAAATAGACAAAAATTCTTTAGATCCAAAAGACTTTTTATAAATAAAATTTTTATTTTGATTACAAAAGTATTTTATAAAATCATTTATATGCTTAAAATTATGATCCAAGTTTGGCATAGATATAAAATATTTTTGATGGTTATTATTTGAAGCTATTTTAAATAAATTTTTAAGCTGGTTTAAATAGTTTCGATCTAAGGAAGGATGAAATGCAATAAAAGCATACTTTTCATTTAAATTTAATTTCAAAATTTTATATACATCGTTTTTTTTTAAAAAATTTAATTTTTTTATAAATTCTATACCTGCTGCTCCAGATACAAATATTCTATTTGGAATTTCTCCCATATTAATTAATCTTTTTTTATAAATTATATTTGAGACAAAATGTAATGAAGAAAATTTTGATATTGAGTGTCTATTATAATCATCAAAAGATCCATGGGTTATTTCACCTCCATGAATATGAATAATTGGAACCTTAAAATATGCCGCAGAAATTGCAGCTGAAAATATTTCAAATCTATCACCTAACATTATTACATAATCAAACTTGTAGGATTTAAATAAATTAGAAAATTTATCAGTCAAATATGAAATATTTTTAAGAATAGAAAAAGTACTATTTCCTGTATTTTGTAATTTTATCTTTCTAAAAATTTTAATATTATCATTTTTAATATTTTGAAATGTGTTCCCAAATTTTTTTTCAAGGTGTTGACCTGTTACTATTAACTTTAATTTAAATTTATTTATGTTTTGAATTTTTTTTATAGTATGAAAAAGTAGTCCATACTCTGCTCTTGAACCTGTAATTATGCATATTTTCATTTGATATATATTGTTTTTATAATTTCATTTTTGTTTAAACTTTTTTTTAATTTTTTTCCTATTAATTTCTTATAATTTTCTGGAGAGATACCAAGACCTGGTCTTTTAAAATCAAGATCTGAAAATTTTATTTTCACACCTTTTTTAATAAAATTTTTTGAAACCACTGATTTTCTAACAACTTTTTTATTACTTAATTCTTCTTTGGATAATAGTTTTTCATTCTTACCTAAAATATTCTCCGTTTCTTTAATTACATCAATCATTCTTTTAAAGTTAGGTATATTAAAACTTGCTTTGTGATCAGGACCTCTCATAGAATTATTAAGAGTAATATGTTTTTCTATATATTTCGCACCTAGAGCAATTGCTAAACTAGGTGTAAAAACACTTAAACTATGATCAGAATATCCTATTTTATTATTATACAATTTTGAAAGAGTTTTTAAAAAATTAAGATTAAGATTTTGCATTTTAGCCGGATATTCTGAGGTACAATGCATTACAATCACATTTGTATTAGCAGAATTTAAATACTTGTACGTTTTTTTAATTTCATTTAAGGATGCCATTCCTGATGAGAAAATAATATTTTTAAAACGTAAATTTTTGATTTGTTTAAGATAAATTAAATTATTAATTTCGCCTGATGGTATTTTAATTAAATTTTTATTTAATTTAGAGTAAAAAGACAAAGATTCTAAATCAAATGCAGATGCTATGTAATTAATTTTTTTTATTTTACAGTATTCTGCAATTCTTTTATGCTCTTTAAATGAAAGTTCATATTTTTTAAGTAAATCATACTGGTTTGCATCTTTGGTATTTTTAGATTGATATTTGGCTAATTTTGCAGATTTTATCGCAAGATTCTCAGATTTATAAATTTGAAACTTAATATAATCAGCTCCTATTTTCTTAGCTTTCTCAACCAACTGAAAAGCTAATTTTATTTTTCCATTATGATTTATTCCAGCTTCGGCTATAATTTTGCATTTTGTCATAAAATTTATTTCGTAATAAATAAACAAGCATTATAAAAGCTTTCTTTATTAATTTTAATTCCTTGTTTAACCACTGAACCACTTCCTATAAAAGAATTTTCTCCTATTTCTGCACCTCCATTAATTATTGCTCCAGTAGAAACATGACAGTGATCGTTAATTGTAACATCATGCTCTATAATTGCGCCAGTATTAATTATACAATTTTTTCCAATTTTTACATTTGGTCCTATATGTACGTTATTCATTATAATAGTTCCATCTCCAATAATAGACTTTTTAGAAATAACAGAAGTTTTTGAAATAATTTTTGGAAATTTATTTTTTTTATATAAAAAATTAAAAATTTTTTTTCTTACATTTTTTCTTATTTGACCAATACCTATAAATAAATTTTTTTTTCGAATTTTATTTAGAATAGAGTCATTTCCTAAATACTTCAAATTTGATATTTTTTTTTTTTGAT
>MDTE01177985.1_pt1 | contig 10392 bp, 8 predicted proteins | sample 811231 | NCBI WGS metagenome assembly MDTE01 (sample SAMN05326651, study PRJNA326480) | marine metagenome | isolation source: seawater | place: Indian Ocean: Red Sea | collected 2010 | reverse complement strand
TGTTCTGCCAGAAGCATGCGGCCGAATATAATCGCAAGTGGGACTATTTCGAAGGGCTCGACAAGGCCGAGAAGGAAGCCCGCGCGTCGGCCGAACGCAGCGAGAATGCCGGTTACGCCGAGGCGCAGCATTACGGCTGGAGCGGCAGCGGCGACGGCTCGCGTAGCGCCGACGAAATGCGCGCGCTGGAAGTGCTCGAACTGGACGCCGACGCCGATTTCACGGCGATCAAGAAGGCCTGGCGCGACAAGGCCAAGACGGTGCATCCCGACGTCAAGCCGGGCGACAAGGAAGCCGCAGCCGAGTTCCAGAAGCTGCAACTTGCTTATGAAGTGCTCAAGGCCGCCGAAGACCGGCGCGAATGGCGCGGGTAAGGGCGTCCCGCTGAAGGACGAGGGCGCCCGGAACGATAGGGGACGGCCCTAGCTTCCGCTCGGCAACCTTGCGCGCACGGCGCGCGCTACCAATTCGCCCAGATTGTCCGCCTGCTCGGGGTAGAGATAGGGTTCGATCAACTCGGCTTCCATCACTGCCAGCGTGCCCGATGGCAGCCGCACCATGTCGATCCGGGCGTAGAGCAGCGGTTCGAACGGCAGCGCCGCCACCACCGCCTGCGCCGCGGCCAGGTCGCGCGCGTCGGGCGTATAGGGGGTCTCGTATCCGCCGTAGAGCGACTGGATACGGTAATCGTCCGGCCCGGCGCGCTTGCAGACGCCGTGGCTGAAGGCGCCGTCGATGAAGACATAGGTGAACTCGCCTTCCTCCACCACGCTGGGCAGGAAGGGCTGGACCATGCAGGGGCAGCCCATGGTCCAGCTGTCGTCGGGCAGCGAATCGCGCGCAAAGCTGTGTTGCCCGATGCCGCCTGCGCCGACCTGCCGTTTCACCACCACGCGATCGGTCGCGAAATGCGCCATCGCGTCCTGCACACCGGCGCGGCCGAGGTCCCTGCGCCACAGCGTCGGGACGATCGCGGCCCCCTGCTGCGCCAATTCGTCGAGATAGCGCTTGTCCGCGTTCCACCGCACCACGGCGGGCGGATTGCAGACGGTCACGCCGCGCTCCTCGATCGCCGCCAGCTTGGCGATGAATTCGTCGGGATAGTCCTGATAGTCCCACGCCGTGCCCAGCATCCCCAGCGCTATGCCGTCGAAGGCAGCGATCGGCGCGCGCCAGTCGATCTCTTCCAGTTCGAGGCCCTGCGCCGCCAGCGCCGGTCGCAGCGCGGCGACTTCGAGATCGTGTTCGAACGCGTCTCCCCGGCGCGGGCCATCGCCGGGGAGCGTGTCGGCACAGGCGAGAAAGCCGATCCGGGTCAGACTGTCTCCAGTGCCTGCGTGAAGTCGGCGATCAGATCGTCGGGATCCTCGATACCGATCGAGATGCGCACCAGATTGTCGGAAATGCCTAGTTCCGCGCGGCGTCCCTCGGCCACCGACAGGTGCGTCATGGAGGCGGGATGGCTGGCCAGCGTCTCGGTCCCGCCGAGGCTGACCGCCAGCTTGGCGATCTTGAGCGCGTCGAGGAAGCGGAAGCATTCGGCCTCGCCGCCCTTGAGCAGCAGCGAAAAGGTGCTGCCCGCGCCCTTGCAGTGACGATCGTAGATGTCCTGCTGGCGCGCATCCTTGATCATGCCGAGATAGCCGAGCCCTTCGACCTTGGGATGCTGCGCCAGGAATTCGCAGACCTTGGCGGCGTTCTCGCCCGCGCGGTTCATCCGCAGTTCGACCGTCTCGAGGCTGCGCATCAGCATCCACGCGGTGTTCGGATCGCAAATGCCGCCCATGGTGTTGCGCAGCATGCGCACCGGTTCCATCCATTTCTTCGCCCCGGCAATGCTGCCCGCGACGAGGTCCGAATGGCCGCCGACATATTTGGTCAGCGAATAGACGACGATGTCCGCCCCCTGGTCGAGCGGGCGCTGCCACAGCGGGCCGAGGAAGGTGTTGTCGATCGCGATCGGGCAGTCGAGCTGCGCCGCATCGACCGACGCGCGGACCGCTTCGATGTCGACCAGGGCATTGGTCGGGTTACCCGGGCTTTCGAGATAGACCATGCAGACCTTGCCGCCCTGCTCGTCGGCCTGCGCCTGCGCCTTCTCGATCACGGCGTCGATCTCCTCGCGCGTGGCACCGGCGGGGAAGTCGACATAGGTGACGCCGAATTTGGCGAGCACCTTGGCGACGAAGCCTTCGGAGGCGGCGTAGAGCGGGCCCGAATGGACGATCACGTCGTTCTGGCTGGCATAGGCGAGCATCAGCACGCAAATCGCGGTCATCCCGCTGGAGAAACTGAGCGCGTCTTCGGCGCCGTCCCACACCGAGAGGCGATCTTCGAGGATCTCCTGGTTGGGCGCGTTGAAGCGCGAATAGACGAGACCGTCCGCGCCGCCCGGGCGCTTGCCGGTGATGCCTTCGAAATGGCGCTTGCCGTCGGCGGCGCTGGGGAAGGCGAAGGTCGAGGTAAGGAAGATCGGCGGCTTGAGGCTGCCTTCGGACAGCACCGGGTCATAGCCATAGCCCATCATCAGCGTGCTGGGCTTGAGTTCGCGCCCGTCGATCTTGGTGACTTCGGGCTTGGGTGCCATGCGCGGCGAGGTAGGGTCGATATCGTGGTCGCTCATCGGCGAACCTCCTTCCTGATCAGCGCTCCCAGGAAGGCGGGAGCCAAGGCGGATGGTCCGCGGCGCCCGTTCCTAACCTCCGCAGGAACGCTTCTCCGCCGACCGCCGCTGTCGGCTCAATCCTTATGGTGGACCGCTGTTGGTTTCAACTGCGACGAGTCCCGCAAGGTGCGACACATGGACCGCGGCCCTGCCGACAAAATGCACCAGAACGACGAATGGGTGCAGTGCGGCCCGAGTTTTGCGGTGCGGCGGTTGTCACCCGGGTCCCGGCGTGCCGTGCGCGGCGGAGTGCCTGCCTTCTAGACCAGCCCGGCCATTCCCCACACCACGGCGACGATCATGAATATGCCGGCGATGTCCAGCAGCAGCCCCGCCTTGACCATGCGGTCGATGCGGATGTGCCCGGTCGACCATGCGATCGCATTGGGGCCGGTGCCCGCGGGCAGCATGAACCCCCAGCTCGCGGCAAGCGCGGCGGGCATGGCGAGCAGGATCGGATCGACGCCCAGCGCTACCACCAGCGCGGCAATTACCGGGATGATCCCGGTGGCGGTGGCGACATTGCTGGCAAACTCGGTGATCAGCACGACCATGGCGACCACCGCCAGCGCCACCACCAGCAGCGGGAAAGCCTCCAGCGGGAGGAGGGCGTTGCCCAGCCAGTCGGCCAGCCCGCTCGCGCTCATCCCTGCTGCCAGCGCCAGCCCGCCGCCGAACATCATGATGACACCCCACGGCGCGCGGTTGGCCTCTTCCCACACCAGCAGCGGCCGCCCGGTGCCATCGGGCAGCAGGAACAGCGCCAGGCTGGCGATGATGGCGATGGTGCCATCGGTCCACGACCCTTCCGGCAGGTAGGGTCCCAGTACCAGCCGCGTCATCCAGGCGGCAAAGGTCAGCGCGACGACGATCATCAACCGCCGTTCGGCGGGGCCCATCGGCTGTTCATTGGCCACCGCGGCGCGCGCCGCAGCGACATCGAAGGGATGCGCCGAGACGCGCTGGACCCGCGCGACGAGGAAAGCCGCGAGCGGGACGCCGAGCAGCACGATGGGGAAGCCGTAGAACGACCATTCGGCAAAGCTGATCTGCGTACCGATCATCGTGTCCAGCAGCCCCACCGAGATCGCGTTGGTCGGTGATCCGACCAGCGTGCCGAGCCCGCCGATGCTGGCCGCAAACGCGATCCCCATGGGCAAGGCGCCTGCCAGCCCGTCGCGGTCCCCGGCCAGCACCCCGCCGCCCGCGAGGACGGCCACCGCCATGGGCATCATGATGAGGGTGGTGGAAGTGTTCGAAATCAGCATCGACAGGATCGCGGCGGCGATCATGAAGGCCAGCAGCAGGCCGGCCTGTCCGCCGCGCCCGCCAAGCAGGCTGAGGATCCCCAGCGCAAGGCGCCGGTGAAGGCCGGTGCGTTCGATCGCCAGCGCGATGAAGCCGCCGCCCAGCAGCAGGAACAGGATGTCGGAATAATAGGCGCTGGCGGTTTCCTTGGCGCTCATCACCCCGGCAAAGGGCAGCACGATGAACGGCATCAGCGCGGTCGCGGTCAGCGGCAGCGCCTCGGTCATCCACCAGGCGGCCATCAGCACCACCAGCCCGGCGACGATGAATGCCTCGCGCTGCATACCCGCGGGCGTGGGCAGGAAAATGCTGGCCAGTAGCGCCGCAGCGCCCACCAGCAATCCGATATGTCTGGCCGCCATGTGCTGCGATCCCCCCTTGGCGCGAACTGCTAACAGCGGCGCGCGGGCGGGGCAACGCGCCAGGCGCATGGATGCCCGATACGAAAAGGGCGGCCCCGAAGCGCCGCCCTTTCGCAATGCAGTGTGGCGTGCGCCTTACTTGGGCGCGAGCACCATGATCATCTGACGCCCTTCGAGGCGCGGGAAGGCTTCGACCTTGGCGATTTCCTCGACATCGTCGCGGACGCGGTTGAGGAGATCCATGCCGAGCTGCTGGTGCGCCATTTCGCGGCCGCGGAACCGCAGCGTGCACTTCACCTTGTCGCCGTTTTCGAGGAACTTGACGACATTGCGCATCTTCACCTCGTAATCGTGGGTGTCGATGTTCGGGCGCATCTTGACCTCTTTGATTTCCTGGGTCTTCTGCGTCTTGCGGGCGAGGTTGGCTTTCTTCTGCGCCTCGTAGCGGTGCTTGCCGACATCGAGGAACTTGCACACCGGCGGGTCCGCATTGGGGGACACTTCGACGAGGTTGAGACCAAGTTCATTGGCCTGCTCGACCGCTTCGCGGGTGAACATAACGCCGATGTTTTCGCCTTCGTGGTCGATCACGCGGACTTTCGGCACATTGATCATGTTATCGTAGCGCGGGCCGCTTTTCACGGGCATTTGCATGCTGCGCCGGGGTGGACGGGCTATGGGGCACTCTCCTTTGGTGGCCGTATTCGGAACTGGTTGCGGTATTCGGAAAGCCAGCATGTAGGCATTGTTCCGGGGATTCGGAAGTGTGTTATGCGAATGGGGCGCATATTTGCGCGCCGTTGTTGCCCTCAGGCAGCGCGGTTCCACAGGTTGAAGCGCGCCAGCTGGCCCTTTGCCGGGACCACCGCATCGATCCGCTGGGCTGGCTGGAGCGCCTTCAGGATCGCCGGATCGGCGGCATCCATCCCCCCGGTAAAGGCGCCGAAGGCGGGCAGGATCATGCGTCCGCCCGGCTTGCCGCCGGGGCCATCGTTCGCGCTGACCACCGCGCAGGGGCGGCGGATATGGCGCTGGCGCACCTTGAGCTGGAGGCGGGGGTGGTAGTGGCCCGACAGTTCGGGCCGGATTTCGCCGGCCTTCGCGCGGTGGCGCAGGATCAGCCCGCCGAGCTCGAGTTCTTCCGCCAGCGTGCCGCCGCAGCGGGCTTCCATTTCGGGATCGTGATTGCCGGTGATCCAGACCCAGTCGACCGTGCGGGTCAGCGCGTGAAGCATCCCCGCGGCATGTTCTTCGAGCCGGGTGGACCCGGCCGAATCGTGGAAATTGTCGCCCAGCGTTATGACCCGGCGCGCGCCCGTTTCGCGGATCGCCAGCGCCACGCGTTCCAGCGTTTCGCGGCTGTCATAGGGCGGGATCAGCTGCCCGTGCCGCGCGAAGAAACTGCCTTTTTCCAGATGCAGGTCGGCCACCAGCAGCGCGCGTTCGCGCGGCCAGTACAGCGCGCGGCCTTCGGTGAGGAGCCATTCCTCGCCTGCGAACGAAAGGGGAACCATGGCTCGCTATTGCCGTAGCGAAGTGGGGATGGCAAGGCTTTTGCCATGACCGACTGGACCCAGCAGACCGAGACCGCCCGCACCTGGTTCGAAAGCCTGCGCGACCGCATCTGCGCCGAATTCGAAGCCATCGAGCGCGAAGCGGGCAGCGATGCCGGCTTCCAGTACGACAGCTGGAACCGCGAAGAGGAAGGCAATGCCGATCCCGGCGGCGGGACGCGCGGCTTGATGAAGGGCAAGGTGTTCGAAAAGGTCGGCGTGAACGTCTCGACCGTGCGCGGCAACTTCGCGAAGGAATTCGCCGCCACGATCAATGGCGCCAGCGCGGACAGCCCGGGCTTTACTGCCACCGGCATCAGCCTGGTCGCGCATATGGCCAATCCGCATGTGCCCGCCGTGCATATGAACACGCGGTTCCTGACCACCGGCAAGGCGTGGTTCGGCGGCGGGGCCGATCTCAATCCGCCGATCCCCTATGCCGAGGACACGGACGAATTCCACGCCTGTTTCCGCGCGGCCTGCGCGGCGCACAACCCGACCTATTACGAACGCTTCAAGAAGTGGGCCGACGACTATTTCTACATCCCCCACCGCGGCGTGCACCGCGGGGTGGGCGGGATCTTCTACGACCACCTCGAATGCGAGGATCCCGCCGTCGACGAAGGGGCCGCGTTCGACCGCAATCTCGCTTTCACCAAGGACGTGGGCGACGCTTTCCTCGATATCTTCCCGCGGCTGGTGCGCCGCCGGATGGACAGCGCGTTCACGGCACAGGACAAGCAGACCCAGCTCGAATGGCGCGGGCGCTATGCCGAGTTCAACCTGGTCTACGACCGCGGCACGCTGTTCGGCCTCAAGACCGGCGGCAATATCGACGCGATCCTGATGAGCCTGCCGCCCGAGGCGGTCTGGAGCTGAACCGGCCACCCGTCCAAGCCGCTGCAATAACAGACAGATAGCCGGGTCGCGTATCCGGCCCTTCACGGAGACCTTTCATGCGTAAATTCGCCGCACCGCTCGCCTTGTTGCTCACCAGTACCGCCTGTACCACGATGGAAGCGGCGCCCGCGCCGGTCGCTGCGGCAGCGGACCGCATGGTCTCGCCGATCCTGACCTCGCCCGAGGCAGTCGACACGCTGACCCATGCGCAGCCCCAGGTCGCGCGGGTCACGCATGTCGCGCTCGATCTCGACCTCGATTTCGACGCCAAGCGTGTCGGCGGGACGGCGGAACTGAGCGTGCTGGCCGCGCCGGGGGCCGAGGAAATCGTGCTCGACACCAACGGGCTCGAGATCGCGCAGGTCACCGACGGGCAGGGCCGCGCGCTGTCCCATACGGTGGGCGAAACGGTGGCCGAAGGCGGCAAGGGCGCGCCGCTGACGATCCGCCTCGACGGCGCGGAGACGCTGCGCATCGCCTATCGCGCGCCCGCCGATGCCAGCGCGCTGCAATGGCTCAGCCCCGAACAGACCAAGGGCGGGGTGCATCCCTTCCTCTTCAGCCAGGGACAGGCGATCCTCAATCGCAGCTGGATCCCGACGCAGGACAGCCCCGGCATCCGGCAGACATGGGAAGCGCGCATCACCGCACCCGCGCCGCTCGACGTGGTGATGAGCGGCGTGCGCCAGGGTGAGCCCGAGGATCTCGGCAACGGCCGCCGTGCCTTCACCTTCGTGATGGACAAGCCGGTGCCGCCCTATCTCATCGCGATCGCGGCGGGCGATATCGATTTCCGCGCGATCGGCCCGCGCACCGGCGTCTGGGCCGAACCCGCCACGCTCGACCGGGCCTGGCGCGAAGTGAACGACACCGAGGAAATGGTCGTCGCGGCGGAGGAGCTCTACGGCGAATATCGCTGGGGCCGCTACGACATGATCGTGCTGCCGCCCGCCTTCCCCTATGGCGGGATGGAAAACCCGGTGATGACCTTCCTCACCCCGACCTTCATCGCGGGCGACCGGTCGAACAACGGCCTCGTGGCGCACGAACTGGCGCACAGCTGGTCGGGCAATCTCGTCACCAATGCGGTGTGGGGCGACAGCTGGCTCAACGAGGGCGTCACCACCTATTTCGAGAACCGCATCGTCGAGGCGGTCTATGGTAAGCAGCGCGCCGAGCAGGAAGCCGCGCTGATGTTCGCCAATATCCAGGAAACGCTGGCCGAGGTCGGCGAGGATGCCCCGGGCACCGCGCTGAGCACCGATGGTGGCTACCAGCTCGGCAGCGCGATTGCCTATGACAAGGGCGCGTTCTTCCTGCGCACGGTCGAAAGCGTGGTCGGCCGCGAGCGTTTCGATGCATGGCTGCGCCAGTGGTTCGACAACCATGCCTTCCAGCCCGCCACCAGCGAGCTGTTCCTCGCGGACATGATGGAAAACCTGGTGCGGGGCGAAGCCGAGGCCGATGCGCTGATGCTGCGCGAATGGATCTTCGAGCCGGGCCTGCCCGCGAATGTGGCCAAGCCCGACCCGGCAGCATTCGCCGCGGTCGATGCCGCGGTGTCGGCCTATGGCGCCGAGGGCACGATCCCGGCGGGCTATGCGCAGTGGAGCAGCGCCGAGCGCCAGCGCTTCCTCGACAATATTCCCAAGCAGCGCACTGCCGAGCAACTCGCCGCGCTCGAGAACGCGCTGGGCCTGTCGGGCACGGGCAATAACGAGGAGCTGTTCCTGTGGCTCGAACTGGCGCTCGCCAATCGCTACGAACCCGCGGTGCCGCAGGCGGAGGAATTCCTCGCCGAGGTCGGGCGCGCGAAATTCGTGCGCCCGCTGTTCCAGGTGCTGTGGGACCAGGACGAATGGGGCCGGCCGATCGCGCAGCGCATCTATGCCGAGACCCGCGATAGCTACCACGCGGTAACGCGCGGCGGGGTCGACCGCATTCTCGGGACCGAGGGCTAGGTCACACCATATCGGCGGGGCGGACGAGGCGGTCGAAGGTCGGCTCGTCCACCAGCCCCAGCTCGAGGCCCGCCTGCTTGAGCGTCTGGCCGGTCTGGTGTGCATGCTTGGCAATCTTGGCGGCATTGTCGTAGCCGATCTCGGGCGCCAATGCCGTCACCAGCATCAAGGACCGTTCGACCAGCGCGGCGATCTGTTCAGTGTTCGCCTCGATCCCCTCGACGCAGCGGGTGGCAAAACCTTCCATCCCGATTGCGAGCAATTCGACCGAGCGGAGCACGTTCGACCCGATCAGCGGCATGAACACGTTGAGCTCGAAATGGCCCTGCATTCCGCCCACCGTCACTGCCTGGTGATTGCCGATCACCTGGCCCGCGACCATCGTCAGCATCTCGCACTGGGTCGGGTTGACCTTGCCCGGCATGATCGAGCTGCCCGGTTCGTTCGCGGGTAGCGACAGTTCGCCAAGGCCCGAGCGCGGACCCGATGCGAGGAAGCGGATATCGTTGGCGATCTTGTTGAGCGCCACTGCGAGCGTGTTGAGCGCGCCCGAGAAGGACACCAGCCCGTCCTTCGCAGCGAGCTGTTCGAAGGTGTTGGGCGCAGGCTCGAAGGCGAAGTCGGTGATGTCGCTGATCGCGCGGGCCATATCCGCGGCCCAGCCATCCGGCGCATTGAGCCCGGTGCCGACCGCGGTGCCGCCGATCGCGAGCTTGCGGATGTCGTTCTCCAATGCGCTTTCGATCCGCGCCCGGCAGCTCTTCAGCTGCGCGACATAGCCGGAAAATTCTTGGCCCAGCGTCAGCGGGGTGGCGTCCTGCGTATGCGTGCGGCCGATCTTGACGATATCGGCAAAGGCCCGCGCCTTCGCGTCAAGCGCTGCCACCAGCCGGTCGAGTGCGGGCAGCAGCGCATCGCGCGACGCCAGCGCGGCGGCGACATGCAGCGCGGTGGGGAAGCTGTCGTTCGAGCTTTGCGAGCGGTTTACATGGTCGTTGGGATGGACCGGCTCCTTGCCGCCGCGCGTGCCCGCCAGCGCTTCATTGGCGATTCCGGCGATCACTTCGTTGACGTTCATATTGGTCTGCGTGCCGCTGCCCGTCTGGAAGATGGTCAGCGGGAACTGGTCGTCATATTCGCCAGCCCGGATCGCGGTGGCGGCACTTTCGATCGCCTCGGCGAGCGGTGCCTCCAGTCCGTGCTGGCGGTTGATCCGCGCCGCCGCCTGCTTGACCGCCGCCTGCGCGTGGACGATCTGGATCGGCATGCGCTGGTGCGCGGGGAAGGGGAAGTTGGTCAGGCTGCGCTGCGTCTGCGCGCCCCAATAGGCGTCGGCAGGGACTTCGATGGGGCCGATGGAATCGGTTTCGGTGCGCGTCTGGGTCATGGCCTGTCTCTCTCCGGATGATGCGATGCCACAGGTAGGATCGCTGCACGGCGCATGCCACCCGCAGCCGCCCTGCGTGAAGATTCCATCTGTTCAGGCGGGTGAAGCGCACCTATCTCGAACACATGCTGCGCCAGTACGAACTCGTTGAACGGGTCAAGGAATACGATCCCGACGCCGATGAGGCGATGCTCAACCGCGCCTATGTCTATACCGTGCAGAAGCACGGCACGCAGACCCGAGCCAGTGGCGATCC
>MDTE01090462.1_pt1 | contig 10392 bp, 9 predicted proteins | sample 811231 | NCBI WGS metagenome assembly MDTE01 (sample SAMN05326651, study PRJNA326480) | marine metagenome | isolation source: seawater | place: Indian Ocean: Red Sea | collected 2010 | reverse complement strand
TAAAATATGAGCTCACTAATTTTGTTTTAGACGGTGTAGAATGGAGCGATTCTCAAATAAACAATACATATTTTACACAATCTTCAAATGGTGAAGCTACAGCCACTCTAAATGCTGGAACCGCACCTGGAGCAGTTCATATAACTGTTTCAGTTATCGATTGTGGTGATGATGGGTGTAGTACTGCTGATTGGGCAGGTGATGCTATTGCATCTGCGACTGCTACTCCTGTGACAATTGCAACTGGGCCTCCTACATCAGGAGTCTTAGGTTATTCTTTCCAAGAAGCAATAAATATTGGAGGTGGACTTACTGAATTACCTGTATCAATATTACTTTGGGATGCTTGGTCAAATCCTGTTGCCGATTGTACTGCTGTATACTTTTCTCTTGACCCTCCAACTGCAGCTGCTGTCATTGCTGAAGCTAAGGTTGGTAATATTAAACCTAATGGAAGTCAAGATGATACTTGGCCAGGGATTGCATGGACAACAACGCAATATAATTCAGCTCAACTGTTTGAATTCCCAACTATAATAGGAAAAACCACAGGTAATATATGTATTGATCCAAATCTTACAACTCAGGAAGAATGCGAAGCTGTTTTTAACAAATGGCTAGTAGATGCTGATCTTTGCGCAAGTCCAACTCTAACAAACCCAGTCTTGTGTGAAGAAGCAACAGGAACACCTGAAGACTATTACTGGGGAACAAATTTACCCCTCGTTTTTACTAGTGATGATAATCTTGTTTCATATCAGAATGTTTGTGTAGACTGCCAATTAAGTTTAGTTCCATTAAGTGATACCAATACAGATTTTGCGTGTAATCCAGGAACTTTTGAAGTGTCACTAAGAGCCCAGCTATTAGATTTTTATGGTGTACCCGTAGAAGGTGCTCTAGTTGAACTTTTAATGTTTGGTTCACAAGGTGGTCCGACTATTGAAGCTATTGTAACTGGATGTTTTGATGATGCAAACAATAACGGCAGTTATGACATAGGTGAAGATATGGTTTATGATTTTGACAATGAAGGTGACTGTGAAGCGAGTGGTGAATATACTTGGACAGATGGAGATAATATTCCAGAACCTCCTACAATTGTTTCTACTGATGCTTTCGGAAATAAATATTGGACAGTCACATATACTGACGCTGAATGTACTCAAACAAACAGTGACCCTGATCAATATACCTGTACTTCACCAATAATTCAAGCGAATCTAATTAATCCAAATGGTGCGGTAAGTGAAGAAGTAAATCTAACAATTACAAGTACTTGTCCTGCTCAATAAAAAATATAGAAAGAATATAAATATGTCATTTAATCCTCAATTTGCTAAACTTGGAGATATTCTTGTTCATGAGAATATTATTTCTCAAGATACATTAATGCAAGCATTAGATACTCAGAAAATAACTAAGAAAAAACTTGGAGATATTTTAATTAATAATGGTGATATTAATGAGCATGATCTTGTAAGAGCCTTTTCATTGCAAACTGGTCATAAACCATTATCTGAAGATGAACTATTTAAGGCTGATGTGGATACGGCAAAATTAATTCCAGAAGATTTTGCTGTAGAAAAAAACATATTAGCTCTTAGAATGACAGATTCTATGGTAACAGTTGCAATGGAAGATCCTGAAGATATTTCGTCATTGGATACAATAAAAAAACTAACAAATAAGTCTCCCGATATTTATGTAGCAGCAAAATCAGCATTAGAAAAAGCTATTTCTTCAACATACAATAAGATTAAACAATCAGGTGAAGTTGAAACCGCATTATCACAGATTAGCATTGTCAGAGGGGATGAAGAAGATAGTGATGAGTTAGATTTAGCTACTGAAGAGGTTTCTGCTGAAGATGCGCCATACGTAAAATTAGTGAATGTTATTCTTGCTGAATCAATAAAAGAAGACTCTACGGATATTCATATTGAGCCTGGTAAAACAAACTTATCTGTTAGAATAAGAATAGATGGTGTGTTAACTCAGATAATGTCTCCTCCAATGACCTCATTAAATGGAATTATAACGCGTATTAAAATTTTATCAAAATTAAATATTGCTGAACATCGTTTACCACAAGATGGGAGAATGAAAATAAAAACAGCTGATCGAGATGTTGATGTTCGTGTATCTATTTTACCTACGGTACATGGTGAAAAAGTTGTACTTAGGTTACTTGGAAGTGGAGGAAAAGAACTTACATTGTCTAATCTTGGTTTTCCTGAAGATAAATTGAAAAAATTTAGAAAATGGATTAACCAACCTTATGGTATGATAATTATATCTGGACCAACAGGTAGTGGTAAATCAACAACTCTTTATGCAGCTCTACAAGAAATATATTCAGAAAATATTAATATAACAACAGTTGAAGATCCTGTAGAATATCAAATTCCTGGTATTAATCAAATTCAAATTCATGATAAAATTGGATTAACTTTTTCACGTTCTTTACGATCAATACTTCGTCAAGATCCAGATGTATTACTAATTGGAGAAATTAGAGATGAAGAGACAGCAAATATTGCAGTTAAATTTGCATTAACAGGTCACTTAGTCTTTAGTACAGTACACGCCAACGATGCTCCATCAACAATTGCTAGATTATTAGATCTTGGGATACCCCCGTTCTTGTTAGGGTCTTCACTAAATTTAGTTATGGCCCAAAGATTAGTCAGAACAATTGATAAAAATGCTAAAGAAGAGTATACGCCAAGTGATAATGAACTTGAAAGATCTGGATTAAGTAAAAAAGATGCTCAAGAAACAACCTTTTATAGAGGCAAACCTACCAATGATAATCACCAAACAGGTTATAAGGGACGTACTGCTATTCATGAAATTCTTGAAGTAAATAAAGAGATGAGACAATATATTTTTGATGAGAAAAATGCTAATGATATATATAATCTTGCCAAAGAACAGGGTATGACTCCTCTTAGAGAAGCTGCTTTAGGAAAAGTAAAATCAGGTGAAACAACTATTGAAGAAATTTTAAGAGCAACCGTTGAGGATAATTAATGTCTGAATTTTCGTATATTGCTAGAACAGAAGATGGTTCGAGGAAAGAAGGTTTATTAGAAGCAAAGAACTACAATGCTGCAGCTGAAATGCTTCAAAATAAACAACTTGTAATAATTAAATTATCAGAAAGAGATGCTTCTTTTGATTTTATGGGTCCTTTCTTGGAGAGAATTAATACATCAGTAGATAAATTTAAAAATAGTATCCCATTGACTACTATAGTATTCTTTACTAGGCAATTATCAACAATGTTTTCAGCTGGATTGACAGTTGAAAAATCATTATACTTTCTATCACAGGAAGAAAAAAATCAGAAATTTAAAAAGATATTAAATAATATTGAGAAAAGTATCCAACGTGGATCTCTATTATCTGATGCTTTATTAAAACATAAAGGAACATTTTCTAATCTATATATATCTTTAATAAAAGCTGGAGAGGTTAGTGGTAAATTATCTGAAACTTTAGAAGAGCTTTCTTTATATTTAGAAACAGTTGAAGATACTCAACGTAAGGTTAAATCTGCTATGTATTACCCCATTTTTATACTTTTATTTTTAGGTATAGTTTTATTTGCAACTTTTTCAATTCTCATTCCACAATTTGCATCTGTTTATGAAACGTTAGGCTCTGAACTACCGGCATACACCACAATGCTAGTAGACTTCGGTGAATGGTTTAATAACAATTTATTCTCGGTTTTATCTACAGGTTTCTTTACATTTATTGGTTTATGGATTTTTACATTAACAGATACAGGTTTGCTAATTAAAGACAGAATTTTACTTAAGTTACCAATTCTCGGCAAACTAATAGAACAAAACATAATGGCTAAATTTTCAAAAACTTTTGGAATTTTAACAGGCGCAGGTGTTTCAGTATTAGAAACTATGCAACTCATAGGCAGAGTAGTTGATAATAGACATTATGAACTCGCTCTTATTGATGCTTCTAAAAATATAGAAAATGGATTGAATATTTCTGCTGCATTAAGAGAAACTGGAATATTTCCTTCTATATTACTTCAACTATTATCAACTGGTGAAGAAACTGGAGAAATTGATAATTTAGCATTAAAAGCATCGACATTTTATACCAAACAAGTGAATGCTATAGTTGATAGACTTACCTCATTATTAGAACCTTTAATGATCATTTTAGTTGGAGGAGTAATTGGTTTTATTATCGTCGTACTGTATTTACCTATTTTTCATTTTGGATCAGCATTAGCATTTTGATTAAATGTGATTTTTGTTTACTTTATTTTAGGCAGTATTTTTGGTAGTTTTTACAACGTTGTTATATTTAGACTACCAAAAAATCTTTCAATCATTTCCCCAAGATCTCATTGCTTCAATTGTAAAAAAACTATTCCATTTTATTTAAACATACCCATTCTAAGTTATTTAATATGCTTAGGTAATTGCTTTTATTGCAAATCAAAAATATCAATTCAATATGTATTGATAGAAATATCCACAGGTCTTTTATGGTCATATGGATTATTAAATTACAATTTTGAAACAGCAATTTTATTTTTATGGATGACTGGAATCTTGAGTATTATAGCTGTAATTGATTTAAAATATTATATCATACCAACATCTTTGATTTTTTTGGCATTTTTTGGTTTATTGATTTATAATTTAGTATATACATCAAATTTAAAAGATTCAATAGTTGGTTTACTATTTGGATTGAGTTATCTTGGAGGAACAGCGATTATCACTTCAAAAATTTTCAAAAAACAGACTTTAGGTTTTGGTGATATATTACTAATAATCATTTTAGGCACATGGCTTGGTTTAATAAAAGTGGCCATTACAATCTTTTTAAGTGCAACAATAGCTCTAATAGTTTGGATAATAATGTCATTTTCAAGAGGATTTAAAATAAATTATAAATTACCATTTGGATTTTATCTATCAATCACAAGTATTATTGTCTATATTTTAAAGTTTGACTATAATTTATTCTTCTAATTGTCTGTTTCTTTCAAATAAAATCGCACTAACCGCAGCAGAAACATTCAATGAATTTATCTTACCCTTCATTGGAATTGTTGAAATAAAATCGCAATTATCAAGTAGCAACTTCCTTATCCCCTTCCCTTCACTACCAACAATAATAACAACTTTACCCTTATAATCAATATCATACCATTTTTGTGCTTCAATACTATTTTCAACGCCTATAACCCAAAAACCCTGTTTTTTTAATTTGATCAGTAACTGATGAACATTTCCACAAGAATATAAACTTTGATTAATAAATGCTCCTTGACTTACTTGAATAACTGTATTGGTTACTCCAACACTATGTCTATCTGGTACTATTATTCCATTTATCCCTGCACACTCTGAAGTTCTTATAATTTGACCTAAATTTTGAGGATCAGTTATTCTGTCCAACAACAACAAACATTGATTACCAATTGTTTTTGAAAAATCAGGTAAATCAATTAAAATTCTACCTTTAAAATTAATAACTATACCTTGAGTTCTATATTCGTCAAATTCTTTAGAAAATAATTCTTTATTCAAAATCTTACATATTTTTTTGTTTTCATTTATTAACTTTTGAATTTTATCATTTTTCCAAGCTAATGATTTTTCTAATATGAAAATATTTATTATTTCATACTTATCAGACTTTATTAAAGATATAGAATTATTTAATCCATGTATAAAATAATTATTTTTTGTTTCTTTTTTTGAAAATTTAGGTCTTTTAAATTTATTTTTCATAATTTTACGCTAATAAATTAAGTTTTTTATTTAAATAATAAACAAAATAATTACTTGTGAATAAAATAAGAATAGATAAATGGTTATGGGCGGTAAGAATATTTAAAACTCGTTCAATCGCAAGAACAGCTTGTACTAAAGGCAAAATAAAGATAAATGGTAAAAGTGTGAAACCTTCTTACAATATAACTGTTAAAACAATTATTGATATTAGAAAAAGATACATTAATCATAGATATGAAGTTATTGATCTAATCGATAAGAGAGTTAATGCTAAATTAGTAAAAAAGTATTTAAATGACCTAACACCAGAAGAAGAAATAATAAAAAATAAAATTAATTTTTCATTATCAACCTTCAGAACTAAAAATATGAAAGGAAGACCTACAAAAAAAGATAGAAGACAAATGGATAAAATAAAATCACAAATAGAAAATATTTAATGTTTACTGAAAATTTAAAAATTAGTTTCATTTTAAAAATATCAATTATTAGTTTTATTTGTAATTGTGCCTATTTCTCTTCGCATGGTACAGCTTACTTAAATGCAAAAAAAGCATATAGTGTTGGTAATTATGAAAAAGCAATAAATGATTGCATAGTATCTTTGCGATATAAAGACACATACAAACCATCAATAGAATTATTACAAAAATTATTTCCATTAGGTATCGATTTCCACAATAAAAATATTGATCGTCTAAAAATCTCACGAGATTATTATAAATGGGATTCAATCGTATCAGAACTTAAAATTTTACTAAAAATAGTTGATGATATTGAATCATTGAACTCTCAAATTAAAAATAAAATACTTAAATCCTCAAACACGAGAGATTATTTTATTGAATTGGAAAAAGCAAATGCAAATGCTGCAAAAGCTCATTATGACTATGGTTTATCAAAAATGGAAAGTGAGACTAAACATGATTACAAAGTTGCTGCTTTTTCTTTTAAAAATGCTCTTAAATATGTGCAAAACTACAAAGATAGCCAAAAACTTTATGAATACTGCAGAAAATCTGCATCAATAAAGTTAGGTATTATCCCATTTGAAAATAAAACTGGTAAAAAAAAGTATTCCACAATTTCACAAAATATTTCAACTAATATTTTATCCAAATTTTTTAATGATGATAACTTAATGGAATTTATAGATATCATTAACAGAGATAAAATTGATCTGATAATTAAAGAACAAAAATTATCACATTCAGGCTTAGTTGATAATTCTCAAAAAATTCAACTTGGTGAAATTAAAGGTATAAATATGATGGTCACTGGAGAAATCAATCAGATTATAGTAAATAATCCAAAAAAAATAAGTGAAAAACAAAAATTAAGTAAAAGAGTCATTAAAAATACTACAACCTACACTGATTCAAAAGGTAAAATAAAAAAGAAAAACACTTACAAAACTATCAGGGGTACTCTAACTCATCATAAACAAGAATCTTCAGCAAAAATTATTGGTACTTACCAAATTATTGATACTGAAACAGCTAGTGTCATTTCTGGTGGAAATGTTGAAGGAATCTACAATTATAGTTACGATTGGGCAACATTTAATGGAAATGAAAAAGTTCTGGACTACAGATGGAAAAAAAAATTGAAAAAAAATGCTAAAGCACCTCCAAATAAAGACGAACTTATCAATACAGCTTTAGAAAAAATTACTGAAAATTTTTATAACCAAATTAAATCATCAATTCAGTAAAGTTATTTATTGTAACGTTTTCTGTATTTTTCAACTTTTTGATCCATTTCTTCAAATAATTCAGTAGTTCGCATTAAAGTATATAATTTTTCATCATCTTTTATTTTTTGTAACAATTTTTTATTTGCTGCATTTTCATCCCATTCTACCATGACATATGCTCTGTATATTCTTTTATTGTTACTTTTTTCTTCTTTTATCTCTTTTTGAGTTACTTTCCAATCTTTTAAACTTGTAGTAATTACTTGCTCTTGAGTTTGAGAAAAACGATCTATAAGTTCTGAATTCATTCCTAAACCAGTTTCTTCTTGTGCACGCTTTACTAAACCATTCATTTCTGAACCAACCATTGATGCTAAAGTTTGTGCTGCATCTAATCTAGCTTTGTTAATTGCAAGTTGTTGATCTTGACTAGTAGCTGTTGACGCAGCATATCTATAACCCTCTTTTTCAGGTGTTTCCAGAAACCATTCAGGAGCGCTTTTCAATGTTTTACGAGATACTTCTGGAGATAAATCAGGCCCTTTTTTACTTCCACAACCCGTAATAATAACTAATGTTAAAGTTAAAATAATTTTACCAAATAATGTTTTCATGTTGATTTTCCCTCCTTTATTTAAGGCAATATATAGTATCAAACTCATTTAACTATAATATGTTTCTAATTTTATTAAATTTCAGAATAATAAAGAAAAAGGGGCTAATAGCCCCATTTCCCATTTGTGTTCGTCTTTAACGAAATAATCTCTGATTAATTTTAAATAAAATAATATTATTAAAGCAATATTTTTATTCAATACCTAAAACCATATTTACTAACAAAACAATATCTAAAACATTATTAATATTATCTCCATTAATATCAGCAACTGGTAAAAATTCGTTATTCAAAATAAAATTAATTAAATTAACAATGTCTAATATGTTAATTTGATTATCACTATTTATGTCACCTAATTGATTTGAATCAGATGTTAGCTTATAAATTCGGTTGTTGGCACATATAAGCAATTCATTATCTTCATCCACACCGAATGATGTTATATTTAAATCTGAATCTACAATATGCTCGCTCGTAATAGGATCATCATTATTAATATTGGATAGATACCAAATATCGCCGGTGCACCAGTCACCATATATGTAATTTCCTCTTAATTCCCACAAATCATCTCCTCTATAAACATAGCCTCCAGTTATTGAACAAACACCTTCAACATATAATTCATATTCAAAAATTGGTAATTCAAGACCATCAGTGTTACATCCATTTGATGGAGAATAGCATTGATTACCTTCCATAATTTTCCATCCATAATTTAAACCTGATTGTATTAAATTTACTTCTTCATATGAATATTGTCCGACATCAGCTCCCCAAAGTTTTCCAGTAACTTCATCCCAAGAAAATCTCCAAGTATTTCTTAAACCATATGCATAAATTTCTGGTCTAGCGTCATAACCTAGAAACGGATTATCTTCAGGAATACTATAATTTAAATTAGATTCGGTATTATCAATATCAATACGAACAATGGTACCAAGTAATGTATTTAAATCCTGTCCATTCTCATCTGGATCACCTGCTCCGCCACCATCACCAAAAGATATATATAAAAAATTGTCTGGTCCAAAACCCATTTGACCACCATTGTGGTTATAGTATGGCTGATTGACTTCTAAAATTATATTTGATGACTGATAATTTGCCTGATTTGGATTGTCACCACTAACCTGGTATCTAGAAATGACATTTCTTCGAGGCCCATATTTAGTATAATTTATGTAAAAATAGCCATTTTCACTAAAATTTGGATGAAATGCTAAACCTAATAATCCCTCTTCAGTATAACCCGTTCCTTGATCAACAATATCTCTTATATCTAAAAATGGGAAAGAATTATTAGTACTAATGTTATTTTCAAAAACTAGAATTCTACCTGATTGTTCTAACACAAATAATCTATTAGTTCCATCATTAGCATTATAAATGCCAACAGGATCATCAAATGTTAAATTTGGAAATGCTAATTCAATGTTATATTCTGCCTTGACATTTGTTAACAAAAATAAAGATAAGATAAGATAATACATTTAATTATTCCTTCTAAATATTTATTGAAAAATAATTGGTTTTAATTTACTAGACAAATACAATGGATGTGATGGATATCCTAGTTTGGTAATTTTTAAGCAATGAAATGATTTTAGCATATTATTAACTTTCTCTCCTCTATTTAAAATTCTTCCATGATTTCCCCAAGCACCAATAGTTAAACTAGCCTCATCATATAATTTTTTTAACCAGTAATCATTATCAGGTCCAATTGGATCATCTATCTTTAATAAATTTTTAGGATCTGTAGACCTATATGCAAAAATATTCCCCATTATATATCCACCATATCCCCAATCCATAGAAAATCTAATACACCTTCTAATTGTTGGATCATTTTTAATTTCGTCTGCAGTAGATGGATTTAAACCAATAAAAAGAACTTTAGGTTTTTTTAAATCCCAAATTCGCCACAAAGCATATCTATATACTCTATCTTTAGAAAATAAAGCGTCTGATTTAATTATATTATCAAACATTATTAATATTAATTATTATAAGGTCTAAAAAAAAACATATAAAAATATAAATTTCATAAATATTAAAATGTTAACAAGATATGTAATTTTATTTATAAATTTTTAAGTTTTTATAAGCCTTAAAATGCCCTCGTAGCTCAGCTGGATAGAGCAACGGACTTCTAATCCGTAGGTCACACGTTCGAATCGTGTCGTGGGTACGACGAGAAAACCCCCTAAAATAGGGGGTTTTTTTATGTCCGACAAAAAATGACAAGTCTCGTCGGTGGCCAAAATAAACTCAAATTTAAAACC
>MDTE01197422.1_pt1 | contig 10393 bp, 9 predicted proteins | sample 811231 | NCBI WGS metagenome assembly MDTE01 (sample SAMN05326651, study PRJNA326480) | marine metagenome | isolation source: seawater | place: Indian Ocean: Red Sea | collected 2010 | reverse complement strand
GGCCCCTGGTTCTCGCGCACCTTTTCGCGAGGGGATGAACCGCGGCAAGCAATCGAGGCTCTTTCTCGAAGGCGCGCAAGAGAGTAACCCTTGCATAGTCGTCGATGCTTTTGCTGACGGTGGCTGCCTTAGCTAAGGGATGAGATCGAGCGACGGCGATTGCGGCGAGGCAGAACAGCCTAACTTCCGATCTGGGGTTCTGGACAGCGAACGACGGATCCCCGCGGAAGGTTTTGAGTGACATGGCAAAGGTGACTGCGCGCATTGCGCGCCGAAGTTGCTTGGGGCCGCGCGAGCGCGCGGCGCACTCAAGCATCTCTGCCCCGCGGCGCGCTCGGTATATCAGTTTTCCAGATATTTGTTCCTCACGGAGTTTGCCAAGGGTCTGCACAAGTCTCGTCCCGCAAACTTGGCAGTCAAATGCCCAGGCCCGCCTCCAATGCCTGAGCGAAAGACCCTCTCTGGCGCATTGCATGCAATGCTGGAATGGCATCTGAGCCGTCAGCGAGGCTTCTCGTGGCGTCATTGCCGGAAAGGTCAAAGATCGAACAACATCTGGGTTAACCCGTGCGGCGTTGGCAATCTTCGCCGCCGCAGCCGCGTCGACGTTGAAGTTCAAGGCGGTGCCATGCGCGGTATCGATTCTGAGATGAGCCAGTAGTTCCGCATCATCACAGTAGTTGGCCGCCGCCAGCCGAGACAACCAACCTGACAACAACTCGTCTGGCAGCGGCGCGACAGTCTTGGGCAGCGGGTGCGGCTTCACACCCGGGACTTCTGGAGCCGCCGATGGGGGTTCGCATGGCGCGACCAAACCGGCGTCCATTTTGCGATTGCGTCATCGGTGATGCATTCATCACCTGTGACAATGGCGTCGATGGAAAGATCCTTGATCAGGGCGAAGATGCGCGAGGTCACCCCGCCGGTCAGCGCAAGTATCTGCTTTAGTGACTTGACCTTCAGATTGGATTTCTTCTCGAGGGGCATTGCCGCGATGAGTGTCTGGATCATGTCCGAGAACTCGGCGTCGTCGCGCCAGTGACGGCGCCTCGAAAGAGAGCTTGGTGCTGCCCCGGCAGGCATCGAGCACGGTTACCCGGACGTGCTCGCCGACCATGAAGGACTCGCCGGCGCGCCGGCGAACACGGTGTCCGCGCCGCCCGCGCTGGGGCTCACAATCGAACTGGGCGGCGCCCCGGGTGGCGGTCCGCACCGACACGATCATGGCGTCATCCGCATCGCCGATCACGACAGACTGGCCCCTACGGCGCTTCAGAACAAGTGGCATGAGACCCTCCTGCGGTCTACCGCGTGCATACGATGAACGTGGCAGGGGCGCCTGCAGCGGGCAAGCAAAAACCGGGCTTTTTCAAGAAAACTGCACGAAACCGCGCCCAAGGCGCTTAGCCGCTCAGCGATCCCGGCGATAGGGCTCGAGCACGGCTTTGAGGCGCAGGGGGTCGAGGTTCTTCGGGAGGTAGTCCTGGCAGCCGGCGGCTTCGGCCATCTCCCGATAGTGATTGCCGCTGCGGGAGGTCGCGATGATCACGGGCAGCTCCCGCAGGCGACGCGAGCGCCGAATGGCCTTGAGGGTTTCGATGCCATCAAGGACCGGCATCTCGATGTCGAGCATGACCAGGTCCGGGAGTTGATCCGCGCCATTCAGCAGGTCCAGCGCCTGCTGGCCGTTGTCCGCGGTCAGCACCGTCGCGCCAAGCTGGAGAAGGCGCTGGGTGGCCACTGTTCGATAAGTGTGCGAGTCGTCCACGACCAGCACGCGCAGCGGCGAGTCATCAACCGCGTCGGGCGGCGCTGGCAGCCGGCTTTCGCCAAGCCCACCGATCAGCGCCTCGAGGTCCAACGCCGCCATGGGGTGGCCCTCGGCGGTCAGCGCGGCGCCCACGACGCCCGGCCAGGGCATGCCATTGAAGGGGGGTGGCAGAGGCCGCACCAGGAGGTCCGCCTCCTCCCGCATGTCGTCCATGCCGACAGCGACACAGCCATCGTTGGTGTCGACCACGACCACCATGACGCGCGACTGCGGGTTGCGCGTCGGCAGCCCCTCGTTATCGCACATTGCGGGCAACCACACCGCCCTGCAGGCGTCGGCCGCCGGCTCCGGCGTGAGGGTGCTGCGCGGGCGCCCACGTCACTACCCGCTGCGCCTGGCAGTGACTTGAGCGCATCCGCTTACCGGCTGCAAATTGCCCTCTGACTCATTCAGCCGCCGAGTTTCTCTCCCGTCTGGCCCGCCGACGCGAGCGTACACGGGCCAGATCTGATGTCCTAAAGCAGTTTCACCGCGCGCTTCAGACGTGGCATTCCTCGTGCTGCCGCCCCAATCTGGCTCGTTCCGCACAATGGAGATCCGAGACGGAACCACCATGTTGGCACAAGGCAGCGATGGCCTCAGCAAAACCGCCTACGAGCGCCATCAACCCGAGCAGACACTACTCTACCATCTCGTCGAAACGCACTACCCCGCCCTTGTGGACCAACTGGCCCAGCAGGGCAAATCCCTGCCAGACCATGTCCACCGGGAATTCGAGGCCTACCTGAAGTGCGGTCGCCTCGAGCACGGCTTTCTCCGGGTGCGCTGCGACAACTGCCACTTCGAGCGGTTGGTGGCGTTTTCCTGCAAAAAACGAGGATTCTGCCCCAGCTGTGGCGCCCGGCGCATGGCCGAGACCGCCGCCCTTCTGGCCGATGAGGTGTTTCCCGATGTCCCGCTTCGCCAGTGGGTCATCAGCTTCCCCTTTCCCCTGCGCTACCTGTTTGCCGCCCACCCCCAAGCCATGGGCAAGGTGCTGGGCATCGTTTACCGGGCGATCTCCACCCACCTGATCCACAAGGCCGGATTCTCACTCAAAGATGGCGCTACCGGGGCCGTAACGCTAATCCAGCGCTTCGGTTCCGCCCTGAACCTCAACTTACATTTCCACATCCTGTTTCTGGATGGCGTCTATGTGTATCGCGACAATCGACCACCGCGATTTCAACGCGTCCGGGCACCGGACAAAGGCGAGTTGGAGGAGTTGGTTCAACTGATCAGCCAGCGCGTCGGCCGCTGCCTCGAGCGCCAGGGATTGCTGGAACAGGACACCGAGAGTGCCTGGCTGGACCTCGACCCCGCCGAGGATACCGATGCCATGCCACAGATCCTGGGCAGCTCCATCTCCTACCGCATAGCCGTTGGCTCACAGCAAGGCCAGAAAGCGTTCATGATCCGCACTATCCGCCCGCTGGAGCGACCTGATCCTGGTTTGGAGCGGGTCGCCAAGGCCAACGGATTTTCCCTGCATGCCGGTGTGAGTTGCGAAGGGCATCAAAAAGAAAAACGTGAGAGGCTGTGCCGCTATATATCCCGTCCGGCCGTGGCTGTTCCCCGCCTGTCACTGAGCTCCACAGGAAAGGTGGTCTACACGCTGAAAACTCCGTACCGAGATGGCACGACCCAGGTGGCCTTCGAACCGGTGGATTTCATCGCCAGGTTGGCCGCCCTGGTACCCAAACCAAGAGTCAACCTCACCCGCTACCATGGCGTCCTGGCACCGAACCATCGCTGGCGAGGGCTCGTCACGCCAGCGAGACGCGGGAAAGGCGTCAAGTCCAACTCCAACACAGAAGTCCGCACACCCGCCGAGCGCCATGCCGCAATGACCTGGGCTCAACGGCTAAAGCGTGTTTTCAACATCGACATCGAGGTCTGCAGTCTTTGTGGCGGATCTGTCAGGGTCATCGCATGTATCGAGGACCAGGACGTCATCGATCGGATACTGGATCACCTGCGCCAGAAAGAACGGGAAACACCGACTAGACCATTGCTGGTGCCACCGACCAGAGCGCCACCTGGTACGTTGCCTCTTTTCGCTGGGAAGGATTCCAGCACAACAGCACTACACCAGCAAGGAAGCCAGTGAATACCGCATGGCATGAGCTGTCGCGTGCACCCGTTCAGGAATGAACGGATTTGAATGGCATGCTCAACGCCGCGAACAGGATTTTCGGGTCAATAGACGGGTATTTCGACAGGTCAGCAGGACCGGGCAGCACAATCAGCGAGGATCTCTACTCTCAACAGGCCGTTAATATTTCCTATCCTTCCTACAGCGGCGGATTTTACGCGCTGGTGGATGCCGCTGAACTCGGCTTCGACCTGACTCTGGACGAAGAGCGCGCCCTGGCGCGGACGGCCCATGCCATCGTGGAGGCCATCCAGGCCGAACAGGGGTTTTCCCACTACACCCTTGGGGATGTCGGCCCGCTGCCGTTCCTGCATTTCATGGGGCCGGAGGAACGGGTGGCGGAGGGTTACGTCCGGTCCCGTTCCGCCACCTACGTGCACCCGGGCGTGATTTGCCGCAGCACCACCGGCACCGGGACCTCTGCCCGCCTGGCCCTGATGAACCACGAGGGTCGCATCCGCCCGGGCGATCGCCTGGAGACCGTATCCCTGCGGAACACCGGATTTATCGGCCAGTTTTCCTCCGAAACCAGGGCGGGCGGCTACCGGGTGGTCAACAACACCATCACCGGACGGGCCTATGTCCTGGCGCGCTCGGAAATCGTCGTCAACTGTGACGACCCGCTGGTGGAATGCGACGGCCTGCACCACATTCTGTCGAGCCGGAACTCAACCTAAAGTTTACCTTTACGTAAAGTGCGGCCTGTGCTAAATCTGAACTCGTGCAATCGACCATAACAACAACAGGAGTTCACCATGAGCCTGCCGAACTACGCCGACGTATATGAGAATTTCGACCCCGACGCCCTGGCGGCGGAGATCCTGGACGGTCGCCTGGATACCGGCCTGAACGTATGCCATGAGATCTGCGACAAATGGGCGGTGGACCCGGGCAGGGTGGCGCTTTATTATGAAACCTCCGAGGGTGGTGATGGCACGCTGACCTTCGCCCAGCTGAAGGCCGCCTCGGCGCGCTTCGCCAACTATCTGCATGCCCAGGGGATCGGCAAGGGCGACCGTGTGGCCGGGTTGCTGCCCCGCGGGCCAGAACTGCTGATGGTGATTGCCGGCACCTTGCGCGCCGGTGCCGTCTACCAGCCCCTGTTTACCGCCTTTGGTTCCGGTGCCATTGAATACCGGCTGGAGCGGGCCGGCACCCGGCTGGTGGTCACCGACCCGGCCAACTACCCGAAACTCGGCGACGTGAAGAACTGCCCGCCGGTGCTGTGCGTGAATGCCGCCGAGGCCGGTGCCGGGGTTCCAGATTTCGCCGAGACCCTGGCCGCGCAGTCCGACCGGTTCGACCCGGTCATGGTTACCGGCAACGATCCGTTCCTGCAAATGTTTACCTCGGGCACCGTCGGCAAGGCCAAGGGCGTGGCCGTACCGGCCAGGGCGCTGTTGCCGTTCTATGTATACATGAAGTACGCCATTGACCTGCGCGAGGAGGACCGCTACTGGAACGTGGCGGATCCGGGCTGGGCTTACGGCCTGTACTACGCAGTGGTCGGACCCTTGCTGATGGGGCATGCCACCCACTTTAACCCGGGCGCGTTCACCCCGGAGTCCACTTACGACATGATCCGCAAGTACAGGATCACCAACCTTGCCGCCGCGCCCACCGCCTACCGTTTGCTCAAGGCCAACGATCACGTCCTGCCGCCGGGTGAGAATCTGGGGCTGCGAGTGGCGTCCAGCGCCGGCGAGCCGCTAAACCCGGAGGTGGTCAACTGGATCCGCGACCGTCATTTCTGCCCAGTCAAGGATCACTACGGCCAGACCGAAACCGGCATGACCTGCTGCAACTTCCACGGGCTCGAACACCCCACCCGGCAAGGCTCTATGGGCTATTCCGCGCCGGGGCACCGGGTCGTGGCGCTGAACGAGAAATACGAGGAAGTGGGCGAGGGCGAGATCGGCCAGCTGGCGGTGGATCTCAACGCCTCGCCGCTGTTCCAGTTCGACGGCTACACCTGGGGCGAGAAGGACCCCTTCGTCAACGGTTACTACCTGACCGGCGACATGGTGATCTGCCATGGTGATGGCAGCTACTCCTTCAGCGGCCGGGATGACGACATCATCACCACCGCCGGTTACCGGGTTGGCCCCGCCGATGTGGAGAGTACCCTGCTGGAGCATCCGGCGGTGGCGGAATCCGGGGTGGTGGCCAAGCCGGACGAGAAGCGCGGTGCCATCATCAAGGCATACGTGGTGATCAAGGCGGGGCAGGAGCCGGCGGATGAGCAGGCTCTGAAGGACGAGCTGCAGGAGCTGGTGCGCCGGCGCCTGTCGACCCATGCCTACCCGCGCGAGATCGAGTTCGTGGACGAGCTGCCCAAAACGCCGAGCGGCAAGATCCAGCGTTTCATCCTGCGCAATCGGGCCAAGGAAGAGGTTGAGGCATGAAGGTCTCGCTGGAGGAACTGAAACGGTTTCTCACCGAGCAGTTCCCGCAGGGGGAAGCGTTCGGCACCCTGCAGGCGCTGGGGGACGGCTGGGCGGAGATGCGCCAGGAAGTGGACGCGTCTCACCTGCGGCCCGGAGGCACAGTCTCCGGGCCCACCATGATGGCGCTGGCGGACGTCGCCATGTACGCCGCGCTGCTCAGCCGGATCGGCCTGGTGCCGCTGGCGGTGACTACCAATCTCAACATCAACTTCCTGCGCAAGCCCGTGGCGCACGCCGCCATCCGGGCGCGGGCCAAGTTGCTGAAGGTGGGGCGCACCATGGGGGTGGGTGAGGTGTTCGTCTATTCCGAGGGCATGGAAGAGCCAGTGGCCCATGCCACCCTGACGTATTCGATTCCGCCGGAAAAATACCGCTAGCAGGTATTGACGTTTACGTATACGTCAATTTAATCTGTGAAAGTTGAAAAATACAACAATAACAAAAGGCAGATTTCGTATGACCGAAGCCTACGTGCTTGAAACACGGAACCTGGTCAAGGAATTCAAGGGATTCGTCGCCGTCAATGACGTCAACTTGAAGATCCGCCAGGGCGACATCCATGCCCTGATCGGCCCCAACGGCGCCGGCAAGACCACCGTGTTCAACCTGCTCACCAAGTTTCTGATCCCTACCCGCGGGCAGATCCTCTACAAGGGAGAGGACATCACCGCCCTCAAGTCCGCCACCATCGCCCGCAGGGGGGTGGTCCGGTCCTTCCAGATCTCGGCGGTGTTTCCCCATATGACTGCGCTGGAGAACATCCGCGTCGCCCTGCAAAGCTTTGAAGGCAACTCCTACCGGTTCTGGCAGTCCGGCCGGCGCCTGAACAGGCTCAACGAACGGGCCATGGAACTGCTGGACGCGGTGGGACTGACCGAGTTCGCCAACACCACCACCGTCGAGCTGGCCTACGGCCGCAAACGGGCGCTGGAGCTGGCCACCACCCTGGCCATGGAACCCGACGTGCTGCTGCTGGACGAGCCCACCCAGGGCATGGGCACCGAGGACGTGGAGCGAGTGGTGGCGCTGGTGCGCAAGGCCGCCGAGGGTCGTACGGTTCTGATGGTGGAGCACAACCTGAGCGTGGTCAGCAAACTGTGTGACCGCATCACCGTACTCGCCCAGGGGGCGGTGCTCACCGAGGGTGACTACGCCACCGTGTCCGCGGACCCCCGCGTCCGCGAGGTCTACATGGGGACCGAGTCCAGCGGCGAGCGGGGCGCCGCGACATCCGTTCCGGAGGCCGCCTCATGACCCATGCATCGAATCGCGAATACGAACAGCTCCGGATTTCAGGGCTCCATGCCTTCTATGGCGAGTCCCATATCCTGCACGGCATCGACTTGGTGGTGCATCGTGGTGAGCTGGTCACCCTGCTGGGCCGCAACGGCGCAGGCCGCAGCACCACCCTCAAGGCCATCATGAACATGGTGGGCCGCCGTACCGGGTCGATCATGGTCAACGGCGAGGAAACCATGGCCTGCGCGCCGCATCACATTGCCAGGTTGGGTGTCGGGTATTGCCCCGAGCATCGGGGCATTTTTTCCTCACTCAACGTCCAGGAGAACCTCACCCTGCCGCCGGTGGTGCGCAGCGGTGGCATGAGCCTGGAAGAGATCTACACCATGTTCCCCAATCTCTATGAGCGTCGCTTCAGCCAGGGCACCAAGCTCTCCGGCGGTGAACAGCAAATGCTGGCGATGGCGCGCATTTTGCGCACCGGCGCCAACATGCTGTTGCTGGATGAAATCACCGAGGGCCTGGCCCCGGTGATTGTGGAGAAACTGGGGGACGTGCTGGTGGCCCTGAAAAACAAAGGGCTGACCATCGTCCTGGTGGAGCAGAATTTCCACTTCGCCGCGCCGTTGGCCGACCGCCATTACGTGGTCGAACACGGCCAGATCGTTGAGGAAATCCGTGCCGATGAGCTCAGTGCCAAGCAGTCGGTGCTGGACAGCTACCTGGGGGTCTGACCTTCCGGACGGCTGGTTTGAAACACGACAACAACAACCCGAACCAACGCAAGACAGTAGCGGAGAAATAACAATGACAATGATGAAAAAGCTTCTGACCTCAGCCGTTGCCTCAGCCCTCATGGTGGGTGGCGCCCAGGCCGATATATCCGACAACACCATCAAAATCGGCTACCTGGCCGATATGTCCGGTACCTACCGCGACTTGGCTGGCCCGAATGGCCTGGCGGCGCTGAACATGGCGGTCGAGGCCTTTGGCGGTAAGGTCAACGGGGCCAAGATCGAAGTGGTGAGCGCCGACGACCGCAACAGCCCGGACGTCGCCTCCAGTACGGTCCGCCGCTGGCTCGAAAACGACGATGTGGACATGGTGGCCGGACTGGTGGCCTCATCCGTGTCCATCGCTGTCAGTGACATCCTGGAGGAGAACGACAAGCTGGGCATCGTGTCCGGTTCCGCCGCCTCCAGCATCACCAACGAGCACTGCACGCCCAACCACATCCACTATGTCTACGACACCTACCCGCTGGCCAACGGCACCGCGAGCGCGGTGGTCAAGGAGGGGGGCAAGTCCTGGTTCATTCTCACCGCCGACTACGCCTTCGGTCATGCCCTGGAAAGTGACGTGACCCGGGTGGTGGAAGCCAACGGCGGCGAGGTGATCGGGACCCTGCGTCACCCGTTCCCGACACCGGATTTCTCCTCCTTCATCCTGCAGGCCCAGGCCTCGGGCGCGGACGTGGTGGCCCTGGCCAACGCCGGTGCCGACACCACCAACGCCATCAACACCGCCAGCGAGTTTGGTATCACCCAGTCCGGCCAGACACTGGCAGCGCTGCTGCTGTTCCTGACCGACGTGCACGCCCTGGGCGTGGAAGCGGCCCAGGGGATCCAGCTCACCACCGGCTGGTACTGGGATATGAATGACGAAACCCGTGCCTGGTCCGACCGTTTCATGGAGAAAACCGGCGTCCGGCCGACCATGGTGCATGCCGGTATCTACTCCAGCACTCTGCAGTACCTGAAAGCGGTGGAGGCCACCGGTTCGGACGATGCCCAGACCGTGCGTAAGCACATGATGGAGACCCCGATCAACGACATGTTCGCCAAGAACGGCCGCATTCGCGCCGATGGCCGTATGGTGCACGACATGTACCTGGCCGAGGTGAAAACGCCGGCCGAGTCCAAGAGCGAGTGGGACCTGTACAAGATCCTGCGTACCATCCCGGCGGACGAAGCCTACCGTCCGCTCTCCGAGAGCAAGTGCCCGTTGGTTAGCAGTAAATAACCGGGCCAGCCCCGGGTCCGGCCCCGGCCGGTTTCCCGGGGCTCCGCAACGGCGACAACAACCTCCGCGCTGCCTCTGGAGTTTGCAACATGACCATGATTTTCGGTGTGCCCCTGGCGGTCCTTTCCGGGCAGCTGCTGATCGGGGTGATTAACGGCGCCTTCTATGCGCTGCTGAGTCTTGGCCTGGCGGTTATTTTCGGCCTGCTCAAGATCATCAACTTTGCCCATGGGGCGATGTACATGCTCGGCGCCATGGCAACCGTCATCCTGTTCGACGCCCTGGGCGTCAATTACTGGGTGGCGCTGTTCCTGGCCCCGCTTCTGGTCGGGGTGTTCGGCATGCTCGTCGAATACTTCCTGCTGCGCCGCATTGCCGGGCAGGACCACATCTACAGCCTGCTGCTGACCTTCGGCATCGCCCTGCTGGTGCAGGGCGTGCTCACCAACCTGTACGGTGTGTCCGGCCTGCGCTACGCCATGCCGGATATGTTCAAGGGCGGCATCAACCTCGGGTTCATGTTCCTGCCGTATTACCGGGCGTGGGTCATCGGGGTTGCGCTGCTGGTGTGCTTCGGTACCTGGTTCATGATCGAGAAAACCAAGCTTGGTGCCTATCTGCGTGCCGGCACCGAGGATGCCCAGCTGATGCAGGGGTTTGGCGTTAACGTGCCACTGCTGGTCAGCCTGACCTACGGCTTTGGTGTCATGCTCGCGGCCT
>MDTE01075033.1_pt1 | contig 10393 bp, 9 predicted proteins | sample 811231 | NCBI WGS metagenome assembly MDTE01 (sample SAMN05326651, study PRJNA326480) | marine metagenome | isolation source: seawater | place: Indian Ocean: Red Sea | collected 2010 | reverse complement strand
TGAACCATGAGTCTTGGTATTATACCCGCCACTAAAATAGTGAGTGCCATTTGTGCTTGGATCATTAACACTAGGAACAGATTTATAACCAAGACTATCAAGTAAAGATCCAAGGCTATTATTACCTCTCAAAACATCAATAAAATTTTCAGGCGATATAATAGAAAGAGTTTTAATACTACTTTTATTTTGGTAATTTTCATTATCTAATTCCACATCTGATAATTGTAATTCATCTTTATTTAACAAATACCCTAACCATGTTCTTAAATCATAAAATCCATCGGGGTTTGCCCCATGACCATGTATATCTAAAAACAAACCATAGGTAAAATCTTGTTTAACCATTATTTTGGACTCATTAATGTAATAGTGAAATTCTTCCCATGCTCTTCTTGCATATCTATTACCTTGTGCGCCCTCTATACTATCTCTGTTAGCATCAAATTTTGTTCTCTTTAAGTTATTAATTATCACATATGGTGTTTTGCCTAGCTTTGATAAAAAAGCATTTTTGATTGCTAATGTTAATTCTTTTGTATAGCTATCTGTAACCATAGTACCATATGTTCTATCTGGAATTTCTGAAGGTATTAAGTCACCTCCATGAGGAGCCGCTATAATTAGTGGAAGTGAACCAGGATGAAATTCAATATATTTATTTCTACCATAATAAATATTATTATAAGTATATGGTTTATCAAATCCTAAATCTTGAAAAACCTCCTCTATTATTTCATCATCACAACATTCTTGTGAATCAACATTACAAGAAATAAATAGAAATAAAAAAAAAGAATTGAATAGTAATTTATTCATTAAAATAATTAGATAATCTGAAAAATAAATTCTCTCTTATATTAAGCCAGAAAAAATTATAGTCACCAGCATGAAAACTTTCTTTTTCAAATATTTTAATCCATGGTATATTTAATTCTATTAATTGCAAAGAACCTTTGTCTGATTGAGCTTTAATTTTATTCTCATTTTTTAATTTTAATGGGCCTATAGGTCGGTTTAAAATTTGATATTTAAACATCTGAAAAAAGCTTGGCATTAAAATTCCCTTATGATCTTTTATATTATTAATGTTTCTGTCGGACTTAAAAGTTATTGGGTTATTAGCTACAATTTCTTTATAGACTTCATTATCATATGGAAAATAATTATTTCCATGAGTGTTCCAGGACATAAAGCAATTTAGCTGCAAAGGATCTTCGCAAACTGGAAAATCTTTAAATTCACTAGATACAGGCATCCCTATAAGATAGGCTAGTATTAAATTGCTTTTTAAATTAGCATCTGGCAAAATAACTTCATCAATTAGTCTTGCTGCGTGGAGAGTCCCTTGACTGTGAGCAGCAATAATTATTTTTTTCCCTTTGTTTTCTTGTTCTAGGTAAATTAAAAATGCTCTTTTAATATCATTATAAGCTACATCAAAAGACTCTTTTGCGTATGACTTAAGTTTATTGTTCTCAAAAGAAAAATATTCCAAAGATTTATTTGAGTAAATAAGATCTTTATAATAATTGAAATTACTCTTTAATTTAGGGTCTAATGCTATCTCTGTTAATAACTCATTAGTATTATGATAAACTAAACCATCGTAAAACAGCTGTCTATATAAAGGAGTATATACATTAGTTAAACCTGAAAATACGCTTGCTTGATTTTTTAAAGCTAGAGCGTCTACTCTATTTTGATGATCAAAATTTTCAGGATTTGAGTTCCAGAAATTACCATTATACCCACCGTAATATACAGTTGGATAAATATAAAAAACATCAACCTCTGATTTGAAACCTTTTAAAGAGTCCATATAATTTAATGGTAATGGAATTTCTTTTTTTGGAGATGAAATCCAATTTTTCATGTATTTATAATCTGGAGCTTTTGGAAACCCAGTATTTGAAACAAGGTACTTAGTTGAAGTACAACTAAAAAACATAAAACTAAAAATCAAAAAATACTGTGTTCTCATTTTTTAATAAAATAATACTTATATTTTTAATAACAATAAAACTTAACCAATATTTAAAATGATAAAAATAAATCCAACTTTTCTACTATGTGTTTTTTTACTTTTTAACAATCAATTATACGGACAAAAGCAAAATAAATATGAAAGAAAACTATTTTTTCCTGATATCGAAAATTATAAAACATTACTAACCGATTTTCATCAGCATACAGTTTTCTCTGATGGTTTAGTTTGGCCTACTATAAGAGTAGATGAGGCTGTAAGAGATGGTTTAGATGCAATTTCGTTAACAGAACATCTTGAATATCAACCATTTTCAAAAGATATTCCTAATCCAGATAGAAATAGGGCCTATATTGTTGCAAATGATTTTACTGAAAGGTTAAATAAATCAATTGATAAAAAGTTAATTATTATAAATGGTCAAGAAATAACTAGATCAATGCCTCCTGGTCATATTAATGCCATTTTTCTTGATGATGCAAACAAATTATTACATCCAAATGATTCTTTAAAAGGTATTCAAGAGGCAAATAAACAGAATGCATTTGTTTTTTGGAATCATCCTGCTTGGCCCGCTCAGAGAAGTGATGGAATTGCACGATTAGATGAATTTCATAAATATCTAATTGATAAGAATTTATTACACGGTATAGAAGTTGTAAATGAATTATATTTTTCTGAAGAGGCATTAGATATAGCACTTAAAAATAATCTCACTATAATGGGAACCTCAGATATTCATGGATTAATTGACTGGTTATTTAAAGTTCCAAATGATGATGAAGCGTTAAATACAAACTCACCTGGTCATCGACCAATCACTATGGTTTTTGCAAAAAATAAAAGTAAAGAAAGTATTAAAGAAGCTCTTTTTGCTGGCAGAACTGTCGTATTTTATAATGAGCTTTTAATAGGTAAAGAAGAAAACTTAAAGCCTTTAATCCAAAAATGTCTTTTAATTAATAACATTAATGATTTAGAACTTGGTTACTCTGAAGATGGAAAATCAACTATTAAAAAAATAGAAATAAAAAATATTTCTGATGCTCCATTTATTTTAAAAAATTTAAACCCATTTACCTTCGAGACAAATAGTGATATTATTTCTATAAATCCTAATTCAACTCATACATTAGCAGTTAAAACAAAAGGAGAAGATTTAAAAAATCTAGAATTTGAAGTTTTAAATGGTATAATTGCGCCAAAAGAATACGTGAAAATCATTTTAAGTGTAGATTAATTTTATGGGGCTATATATAAACAATGAGACCAACCAATTAGTGTCTGTTATATTAGGTATAGCTGACGATATGATTGAAAACCAATCCATTGATAAATGTATAGATCCAAAGACTAAAGAAAATATATTAAATAATACATTCCCATCACAAGAAGATTGTATTAAAGAAATTGAGAGGTTTCATGAAACTTTGCTCAAATATGAAATTGAAGTTTTTCGACCGAATATTATTAAAAATTTAAATCAGATTTTCACAAGAGATATTGCCTTTGTTGTGGAAAATAAATTCTTTATCCCTGAAATCATTGATCAAAGAAATAATGAAAAAGATGGGATCAAGTATTTTTCTAATAGTCTGAAAGAAAAGGAAAAAATTTTGGTTCCAAATACAATACATATTGAAGGAGGAGATATTATTATTCATAATGATTTTATTTTTATAGGATATAGTAAAGATGATAAATTAAAAGTGGCAAGAACATCATATAATTCTATAAAATTTATGCAAAAACATTTCCCAAATAAAAAAGTTATAGGTTTTGAAATGATAAAAGATGATAATAATCCTTATAAAAACATTCTCCATCTTGACTGTGCAATGCAACCAGTAGGAAAAAATAAATTAATTATATATAAGGATGGTTTTGAAAATAAAGAGGATTATGAAAAGATAAAGAAAATTTTTGGGAAGAATAATTTAATATATATTGACCAAAAGGAAATGTATGATGGAAACTCTAATATTTTTTCAATCAATAGCAATGTAGTAGTATCTGACTCTACATTTCATAGACTAAATGATGTATTAACAGGTTATAATATAACTGTTGAAAAAGTATATTATAGAGAGATTTCAAAATTTGGTGGATTATTTAGATGCTCAACTTTACCATTAAAAAGAATAAAATAAATAGGCCTTAAATCAATAAATATATGTATTTTTAAATAAAATTTAAGGATACATTTAAGGATACACTATTGAAAATACAACTTTGGAAAAGAAAAAACTATAATAACACAAAGTATAACTTATACATTAGATATAGAGTAAGTCAAAATAAGGCAAAAGTTGAAAGTTTAAAATTGTGGGAATGGATATCACCCAACAATGATATTGAAAAGTCACATAATAAAGAAATAAAAATAAGTTGTGAAGAAATCTTACGAAGAGCAAAAGATGACTTAGAAAATAATAGATCAAATATTAAGTTAGAAGAAAATAATCAATACCTATTTAAAAATTTATTTTATGAATTTTCAAATATCAATAATACAAATGCTGTATTTAATTTTATTAGATCCAATAATAATATTGAACATCTTAATATTAGAGATATAAATCAAAAATTTCTTGAAATAACAAAACAAAATATAGAAAAAAAAATCAGAAATAATGAAATAAAAGGCAGTACAGCCTCGAAATATTGGAACAATTTCAAAAGCGTCTTAATTAATATAAATAAATTAAAATTATGTGAATATCCTAGAGTGTCAGGAATAAAATATAAAGAAGAAAAAAAAATAAAAAATGTTTTTAGTAAAAAAGAAATAGAAAAAATAAAGAGAGCTAAGTTTAGAAATAAAGAAATAAAAAATGCCTTTTTATTCTCTTTTTATACTGGCTCAAAATTAAAAATCCTAGAAATAATCAAATGGGAAAATATCAAAAATCTTAAAAACAAAAAATACTATATAGATGTTGATTATAATAAAAAAAAGTTTGTCATCCCTTTTGGAGAAAAAGCTAGAAAATTACTTGGCAAAAGAAAAGAAAAAATAAAAAACGTATTTAAACTTAAAAATTCTAAAAAAAACAAATCAAAAGAATTCAATAGGCTTATGGTTATATCAGGAATTAACCCTCAAAAAAAATATAGAGATGGAATAAACACATACGTAATGAAGATGTATAATAAAACCAAGAATGTTTATCTTATATCATCAATACTTGGGCATAATTCAATTGAAAAAACCAAAAAAGAATACACTTATATGAATGAGAAAGATTATATCAGTAAAATTCTTGATATAAAAATTGAAAATACAGAAAGAATTAAAGAGAAAAAACCAAAAATACTATTTAAAAAAGGGAATTTATTATCCTATAGGAAGGATACACTACAGGATACATTTAAAAAATAACATTATATAAATAATATTTAATGCATATTTTAGTATTAGAAAATAAAATTTAGGATGATTCAGAATACATCAAAGGTTATTATGATAAGGCCAAAACATTTTAATTATAACATTGAAACAGCCGATAATAATTATTTTCAAAAAAGAATAAATAACCTTTCAAGTTTAGATATTAAACAAAAATCAATTGAAGAATTTAACATGTTGGTATGTAAATTAGAAGACAACAACATAACAGTAGATGTTTTTGATGACAGAGAAGACATTATAACAACTGATAGTGTTTTTCCTAACAATTGGTTCTCTCTTCATAAAAATGGGAATTTATATTTATATCCTATGTTTTCAAAGAACAGAAGAAGAGAAAGAAGAAACGATATTGTTGAATACTTAAATAACAATTATCATCTAAATCAAATCATTGATTTAACAAAATATGAGGAAGAAAAAAAATTTTTAGAAGGAACTGGAAGTATGGTTTTGGACAGAATACATAAAATATGTTATGCATCAATTTCTGAAAGAACAGATTTAAATCTATTAAATAGTTTTTGTGAAAAATTAGAATATGACCCTATAACTTTTAGATCTTACCATACAGTAGATAAAAAAAGAAAAGAAATATATCACACAAATGTAATTATGAATATTGGAGAAAATTATTCAATAATTTGTTTAGAATGTATAGATAATAAAAATGAAAGAGACCTAATTATTAGAAAACTGAAAAATACTGGAAAAGAAATAATTGAGATTTCTGAATTTCAACTGAATAATTTTGCAGGAAATATGCTTGAAATTGAAAATGAAAATAATAAAAAGTTTATAGTTATGAGTAAAAGAGCATACAAAAGTCTTCATAAAGATCAAATTACAGCAATTGAAAATTATAATGAAATAATTTATAGTGATTTAAATATAATCGAAACTCTAGGTGGAGGAAGTGCCAGGTGTATGATAGCTGAAAATTTTTTAGAAAAGAAATAAAAAAAGTATCTTGTATCAAACAATAAAACAATGAAAAAACCAATATTAACAGAGCTGGCTCCAGAACCAATAGGGCCCTATAATCAAGCTATTAGTTATGATAACATGATATTTGTTTCTGGTCAAATACCATTAAATCCTAAAAATGGAAGTTTAGTTAATTCAGGAATTAGAGAAGAAACTAAACAGGTAATGGAAAATTTAAAAGCAATATTATATGAGGCAAATTTTCAAATAAATGATATAGTAAAAACATCCATTTTCCTAAAAAGCATGGAAAACTTTGCAGAAGTTAATGAGGAATATGGAAAATATTTTGAAAATAGCATTCCTCCAGCAAGAGAAACTGTAGAGGTGTCTAAATTACCGCTAGATGTAAATGTTGAAATATCATGCATAGCAATTAAAAAGTAAATGCTTGAAAAAAGATTAAGATTCGCGCCTAGCCCAACGGGACCTTTACATATTGGAGGACTTCGAACAGCTCTTTACAATTATGTAATTTCAAAAAATCAAAAAGGAAAGTTTATTTTACGGATTGAAGATACAGACCTTAATAGATTTGATAAAAAAGCTGAAAAACATATTAATGATAGCCTAGAATGGTGTGGAATTATACCAGATGAAAGCCCAAAAAATCCTGGAAAATTTGGCCCTTATCGACAATCTGAAAGAAAATCTATTTATAATAAACATATTAAAAAGCTGATAGAAAATGGTAAAGCCTATTTTGCTTTTGATAGCACAGAAGCACTTGATCAGGCAAGGAAAGAAAAAGAAAAAAAAGGAGAGACATTTATATATAACTGGGAAAACAGAGAAAAATTTCAAAATTCGCTATCATTAGATGAAGGCACTTATAGAAAATTTCTAGAAGAAAAAAATTATGTAATAAGATTTAAATCCTATGACAAGAGTTTTAATAATGACTCAATACTAATAGAAGATCAGATAAGAGGGAAAATAAAAGTAGACTTAAAATTGTTAGACGATAAAATTCTTTTTAAAAATGATAGTATGCCCACATATCATCTAGCAAATGTTATTGATGATCATTTGATGAAAATTTCTGATGTAGTTAGAGGCGAAGAGTGGTTACCATCTTTAGCTTTACATTGGCAACTATATGAATCTTTTGGTTGGAATAAACCTAATTTTGCTCATTTACCTTTAATATTAAAGCCTACTGGTAAAGGTAAATTAAGTAAAAGAGATGGACAAAAATTTGGAATTCCTGTTTACCCAATTAGTTGGTCTGATAATGATATAACCTTCGAAGGATTTAAAGAAATTGGATTTGAAAAAGAGGCTTTTATAAACTTTATAAGTATGATAGGATGGAATCCTGGAAATGAAAAAGAAATTTTTGAGTTAGATGAATTAATAAATCAGTTTACTATAGAGAGGATAATTAAAAGCGGAGCAAAATATGATTATGAAAAAGCAAAATGGTTCAATATAGAACACATTAAAAAAATCTCTGATAAAATTTTAATTGTTGAACTTCAAGATGAAATAAAGGAAAGATTTGAAGATATAATTGATAGTAAAAAAATTAAAAACATTATTGAAATTGTTAGAGATAGAGTAATATTTCGAAGAGACATAATCAATGAAATTAAAATAATCATTGAATACAATCTATTAGAACTTAAAGAAAATATATCAAAAATTAATTTAAGTAAAGATCTTATAGAATTATTAGTATTATTTAAGAATGAAATAAAAAAAAATAAAAGTACTCAAATACTAAAAAATTTTTATACAAATAAATTGAGTCAAAAGGAAATAAAAATTGGAGATGGAATGAAAGCTTTAAGATTATGTATATCAGGAAAAGTAAGTGGAGCGGATCTTTTTTCTCAAATTAATTTTATTAAAAATGAAATATTAATTCAAAGAATAAACAACAGCCTTAAAACCATAAATGATAAGAATTGGAATAGCTAAAGAATATAAAGTACCATTTGACAGTAGAAGCCCAATAACACCAAAACAGGCAAAGAAACTAAATGAATTAAATGATTTCTCTGTTTCTGTTGAAAAAAGTAACATAAGGTGTTTCTCTGATCAAGAGTTTTTAGATGAAAAAGTTAAAGTACAAAATGACTTATCCCATTGTAATTTAATAATTGGCATTAAAGAAATTCCTGTTGAAAAATTACTTGAAAAAAAAACATATTTAATTTTTTCTCATACAATAAAAAAGCAAAAACATAATAAAAACTTATTGAAGGAAATAATTAAGAAAAAAATAAAATTAATTGATTATGAATGCCTAAATAATAACAACAAAAGAATTATTGCATTCGGAAAATATGCAGGAATAGCAGGGGCTTATAATACATTAATGGGTTATGGTTTAAAATATAAATTGTTTCAATTAAAAAGGTTAAAAGAATTTAAAGACACAAAAGATTTATATGTCCAAAATCAAAATTTAAATCTTAGATACCCCATAAAGATATTAATTACAGGTAAAGGCAGAGTCTCTAAAGGATGTGAAGAACTTCTTAGGTCGTTTAAAATAAAAAAAATTAAAGTGAATGAATTTTTAAAAAAAAAATTTAAATATCCAACTTATACAATAGCAGATGCTTCCGATTATTATAAATCAAAAAAAAGTAAACCATTTAATAAAAAAGAATTTTATGATAATCCTAAAAAATATAAATCAACCTTTAAAAAATTTATTGATAAAACTGATATTTTAATCAATGGAACTTATTGGAATCCTAATTCACCTAGACTTTTTGAGGAAAGTGAAATAAATAAAAATTTTGGAATTAAAATTATTGGTGATATTAGTTGTGATATAAATGGGTCAATTCCATGTACAAAAAAAGCATCAACAATAGATGAGCCTTTTTTTGATTACTGTGTCAGAACTAAAAAAGTGAAAAAAGGATTTATTGATAAACAAAATATAACTATCATGTCAATTGATAATTTAGCTTCAGAGCTACCTAGAGATGCATCAAATTATTTTGGAAATAAGCTTATCAATGAAGTGCTACCATTATTTAAAAAAGATGAAGAAAAAATATTATATAATGCTACAATTGCTGAAAATGGAAGGCTTAAAAAAAAATATAAATATTTAGAGGACTTTATAATTTAAATTTTTACAGAATTTAAAAGTTTGTAAAATTCATCCCTTTTATTATAAATATTGAAATCTCCTCCATACATCTCTGTTACTGTCGAACTTGAGTAATCCTTTATGCCTCTTGCAGAAACACAAAGGTGTTTTGCCTCAATAACTACCATAATACTATCTGTATCTAAAACTTCTTTCAATTCATTATAAATTTGAGTTGTCAATCTTTCCTGAACTTGAGGCCTATAAGAATAATATTGAACTATTCTATTTAATTTTGATAGACCAATCACCTTGCCGCTAGAAATATAAGAAATATGTGCTTTACCGGTAATAGGTAGGAAATGATGTTCACAAGTAGAATTTAAATCAATGTTTTTCTCAATAAGCATCTTATTATAATTATACTTATTATCAAAAAGAGATATTCTTGGTTTATTTTCAGGATCTAAACCACTAAAAATTTCCTTAACATACATTTTAGCAACTCTATAAGGAGTTCCACTTATACTATCATCTGTAAGATCAAGACCTAATTCATCTATAATCTTAGTAAAATGTTTTTCTATATTTTTTATTTTTTCATTATTAGATTTAACAAAAGCATCTTTTCTTAGAGGAGTATCCAAAGAAAAAATTTCGTGATTATCACCAATTAATTCAATTTTTTTTGTGTCCATATTTTATAATTTATAATTCAGTTATACTTAAAAAAGAAAAAAATGTTACTTCAGAACTTAGTATTATCTCTCAAAGTAACAGTTCTATTAAATTTTTTATTCGAATTTCTACTGTCAAGTTTAAAATACCCTTTTCTCTGAAATTGATAATAATTATCAAATTCAACATTATTTATATTTGATTCTCCACATGCATTTTCAAATGTTTTCAGGGAATTTTTATTTAATTGAGCTTTAAAATCATCACTTTTATTTTC
>MDTE01043100.1_pt1 | contig 10393 bp, 7 predicted proteins | sample 811231 | NCBI WGS metagenome assembly MDTE01 (sample SAMN05326651, study PRJNA326480) | marine metagenome | isolation source: seawater | place: Indian Ocean: Red Sea | collected 2010 | reverse complement strand
GATCTTATTTGATCTTTTTGGCCCGCAGGAAAAACATCTATTATTCTATCTATTGTTTTAACTGCACTAGATGTGTGTAAAGTTGACAATACTAGGTGCCCAGTTTCAGCAGCAGTTAATGCTAATTGTATTGTTTCTAAATCACGCATTTCACCAACTAATATTACATCAGGATCTTCACGTAATGCAGATTTTAAAGCATTTGCAAAAGAGTGTGTTGACTGACCTAGCTCCCTTTGATTCATCATTGAGTTTTTTGAAGAATGATAATACTCTACAGGATCTTCAATTGTAATGATATGACATGCTTTGTTCTCATTTACATAATCAATCATTGCTGCTAAAGTAGTTGATTTTCCGCTACCAGTTGGGCCAGTTAATAAAATCAATCCTTTTTCTTTCATTGCTAATTTGTTTAAAATAGGAGGCAATCCTAGTTCATCAGTAGTTTTAATAAGAGAAGGTATTGTTCTAAATACTGCAGACAAACCATTTATTTGATGAAAGAAATTGACTCTGAAACGCGCCTGTCCTTTTAATTCAGCAGAAAAGTCTAATTCTAAATTTTTATCAAAAATTTTTTTTTGATTTTCATTTAGAACATCATCTTTGATTTTTTCCATATCATTCAATTCCAACTTTGGCAGTTGTAATTTTTTCATAACACCATGAATTCTTACCATAGGTATAGAACCTACACTTAAATGTAAGTCAGATGCTCCTGAATCTAATGAGTATTGTAAAAGTTCATTGATGTTTTTCATTCTTTACTCACCACCACCTGCTTCTTCACCAGTACCATATCCTGTGAATTTTCCTGTTGTTGCATCATATATCATAATTTTTCCTGAACCACCCTTCATTTCTTCTAAGCTTTCAGCTGTAATTGTGCCTGTTATGCCTGTTCCAGCATCGTATGCTAATTCTAATGAAAATTGCCATTTGTCTCTTGTTGATTGGGGAATATTGCCATACCCTTCTTCATTCATTGTTTCTACATCATCTGGAAAATCATCATTTTCAGAATAATATAGTTTAGCATTCTCAAAAATATTTTTTATTTGAACTCTTGCATCAGAAGCATATCCTCTTTCAACATAAGTAAAGTAAGTAGGAACTGCAATTGCTGCTAAGATACCAATAATAACAACTACAATTAGTATTTCAACTAAAGTAAAACCTTCTTTGATTTTTGTTTTTAAATTATTGAACATTTTTTCTCCTATTATTAATTTGAACACGGTTTGATATACGATAAATTTATGATAAAATTTATATAATTTCTAAGCTCTAAATGTAACAACATGTTTTAATTTTTACATGTTGATACATAAATATCTAACATTGTAAATAGACTTATAATTAAATTACATTTATTATATTTGAAGGGAAAAATATGTATTATAGATTTATTTTCTTTGCTGCAACTTTATTTTGTCTTCCATTCTCTGAAGAAACTAGAAATATTTTATTAAAATCAAAAACAAATGATAAAGTAGTTCTAAATTATTCAAAAAATATTTCAAACAATCAACATAAAGATAATTTAATTGAATACATATCTAAAAATAAAGATATAAACAATGAAATCAATTTACCCACACAGACTACATTTTATCAAATTAAAGATGGCAGAGACATAAATATATCTTATGTCGTAAATGATACTGAAATAATTTCAACAGAAGGCTTAGAAGATTTTTCAGACATTATTAATGAAGCAATATATCCTGAAAATAATCTTTTTGTATCTGAACCATTAATATTTAGAGGTGTCGTTGTTAAAGAGATTACTTTCACTCCTTATAAAATTAATTTTTCTAACAATACAATTGAGATATATAATGATGTAGACATTTACGTTGAAGAATATTCTACAAATGAAGATATTAATTATACTCGTGTTAAATTATCTAGGGCCTTTGAACCTTTCTATGAATCCATGATTCCAAATTATGAAAGATCTAGCAGAGAAGAAGATTATCAAAAGCCAGCTGTTTTATATATATGCGGAGGAAATTCTCTTGACAATCCTTATGTCCAAAATTTAATTGATTGGAGACACAAAATTGGTTATATAGTTTATGTAGTTGAAACAAGTGAAATAGGATCTAGTTCTTCTTCTGTTAAGAATTATATTCAAAATGCTTATGAAAATTGGGAGAACCCGCCAGAAATTGTAGGGCTTATAGGAGATACAAGTGGTAGTTACAGTATTGGATATTTCACAGAAAATCAGTCAGGTTATAATGGAGAAGGAGATTTTCCATATTCACAATTAGATGGTGCAGATTTTATGCCAGAGATTTTCATTGGAAGAATATCAGCAACAAGCAGTTCACAATTAAATAATATAATAAACAAAACATTGATTTATGAAAGGGCAACCTATTTAAATAATGGTAGCGATTGGTATGAAAGAGGAGCTTTGTGTGGAGACCCCTCTTCATCAGGCAATTCAACAGTAATTACCAATGAATATATAGCCAATATATTAGAATCATATGGCTTTGATGATGTACGTGGAAATTATGGAAATGGTAACTATGATAATTGGCTTGAAGAAGAGCTCGAAGAAGGTTGTTTGTATATGAATTATAGAGGGTATTATGGGGTGAGTGGTTTTGGTTCTGGAGAGATAAATAATGCAAATAATAGTTATAAAACTCCTTTTGCTGTTTTTATCACATGTGGTACAGGTGATTTTAGCGGTACATCACTAAGTGAAGAATTGATAAGAGCTGGCTCTGTAGCAAATCCAAAAGGTGCGGTTGCAGCAATAGGAACTGCAACAACCGGAACGCATACATTATTTAATAATATTGTTAATATGGGAATATATGATGGTATTTTTCCTAAGGCTTTAGGAACTGCAGGAGGTGCGATTGCTAGTGGTAGATTATCTCTTTATTGGACTTATCCATCTAATCCAAACAACTATGTTACAATTTTCTCTCATTGGAATAATTTAATGGGTGATCCTGCACTCCAGCTCTGGACTGATACACCAAAGGAAATAGATGTTGAATTTTCAAGTAGTATTGATTGGGGAACTAATTTTATTGATGTCACAGTTATAGATGAAAATGGAGTTGCAGTAGATGAAGCCTATGTAACTGTTCTAAAACAAGATCCATGGGATGCAACTGAAGATGAGATTTTTGCAACAGTAAAAACAAACAACTTGGGGATTGCAACCATTGATTTGGAATATGAAAATGCTGGTGAAGTTTTTTTAACTGTTACGAAACCAAACCATAAACCTTTTGAAGGTTCTTTTGATATATTGTTTGAAACAATAATGATTAATGTTGATCATGAAAATGTTTTAATAATAGACTCTGAAGATGAAAGTGATTTTATCATAGGAAACGGTGATAATATTTTAAATCCTGGTGAAACTGTTATTTTAGAAATTCCTCTTACAAATTTTGGTGTTGAAACTGGTTTAAATATTCAAGCATCTTTAACGTCAGATTCTGAATTATTTAATATCATATATGGGGTTAATCAATATGGAAGTTTAATGCCAAATGAATCATCTGTTGGAAGTGCATTTTATTTAGTTAGTTTAGATCCAACTTTTACAAGTGTCACTAATCATGAATTAAGATTGACAATTAATGATGGTTTTGATAATCAGTGGCTTTCACTTGTACATTCTAATATAGGTGCAGCTAATTTAGTATTTGATCATTTGGAATTAATAGATAATATTGAACTTAATCCTGGAGAGTCAACAGAATTTAGAATATTTTTAACAAATAATGGAGACTATGCTCTGCATAATGTGGAATTAAATTTGTTAGCATCTGGATATTTAATTGATATTCTTAGTGAACAAGCAATTTTTGGCGATATAAATCCTAATGAAACAGTGTCATCTACAGTTCATCCAACAATATATATAAATGGGAATACAATAAATGGTTCAATCTTGAATGCTAACGCTAATGTAACTTCTTCAAATGGATATAATCAAAATATTGTTTTTAATATTAATGTAGGTCACGTTACTCAACAAGATCCTCTAGGTCCTGATGAACATGGTTATTATATATATGATTCTGGTGATTTGGGATATAGTTTGGCACCTATTTATGATTGGATTGAAATTGATAATGACTATGGAGGTGATGGAGTAGAATTAAACTTAAATGATAATGGTGATGGCAATGGAATAAGTAATAGTTCAGCTGTTGTTTCATTACCATTTGACTTTACCTTTTATGGTGTTACATATGATGAAATTACAATAAACACCAATGGATGGATTTCTTTTGGAGAATCTCCATTAGAATCATTTAGGAACTATCCAATCCCTGGAGCAGGAGGACCATCTCCTATGTTGGCTGCTTTTTGGGATGATTTAAAAACAAGTGGCAGTGCAGAAATATATACCTATTCAGGTGGAAATTATTTTGTGATAGAATGGTCTGAAATGAAAACCTATTTCAGTAATTCAACAGAAACTTTTCAAATTATTTTATATGATGATACTAATTTGACTCCTACTGGTGATAATGAAATAAAAATACAATTTAAAGAATTTAATAATACTACTTCTGGCAGTTATAATTGGGGAGGGACACATGGGGGATATTCAACTATTGGTATCGAAAATCACATGTCAGATATTGGATTACAATATACTTTTAATAATGAATACCCTACAGCATCGATGCCCTTAAGTGATGAGACTGCAATTTTTATTACAACTAGAAATCCTGTTGAAACATTAATGGGTGATGCAAATCAAGATAGTGAAGTTAATGTGATTGATATTATTATTGTAGTTAATCATATTATTAATCTTGAATTATTAGATTCTATGGGTGTTTATGTTTCAGATATGGATGGTAATGGATTGATAAATATTTTAGATGTAATCCAAATTATTAATGTTATTTTAAATACTCTCTAAAAAATTTTTATAACAAAAAAATAAAATGCAACCTTTAGATATAATTACTATATCCATCTTATTGTTTTTATTAATATTATTAACTACAGCTGGTTATGTTGAATTATATATCCATAATAAATCTTTACTTAAAATACCTACTAGAATACATGTAAATGGAACGAGAGGAAAATCAAGTGTAACAAGGTTGATTGCAGCTGGAATTAGAGAAGGAGGTCTAAAAACTTATGCAAAAACTACAGGCACAACACCTAGGATAATAGATAATAATGGTAATGATATAGAATTGCATAGATTAAGAAGTGCATCTATTGGAGAACAAATCAAGTTAATTAGATATTTTTCTAAATATAAACCAGATGTACTTATATTAGAATGCATGGCTGTAAATCCACAATATCAATGGGTTTCTGAACATAAAATAGTAAAATCAACCATAGGTGTTATAACCAATGTAAGTGCTGACCACTTAGATGAAATGGGTACAACTTTATCTGATATTGCATTTTCTTTAAGCAATACAATACCATTTAATTCAAAAATAATTACATCTGAAGCAAAATCTATAGGTCCTTTGAAGGAGGTTGCAAAAAAAAGAAAAACTGAAATTGTTGTTTCTGATGATGTAATTGAACAGCATTATATGGACAAATTACCTTTCATAGAACATCCAGAGAATGTTAGTTTAGCTTTAAAAGTGTGTCAGGCCGTTGGTGTTCCAAAAGAAATTGCATTAAAGGGAATGTTAAAAACTAAACCTGACCCAGGTGCTTTATTTATTTGGAATATTCAATATAAAAGAAATAAAAATAAATTTATAAGTGCTTTTGCTGCAAATGATCCAAACTCAACAATGAAGGTATGGAATCTTCTTACAAAAAAGTATGATAATAAAAAGTGCGTTTTTTTAAATACACGAAATGATAGAAGGTATAGGACTATTCAATTGATTGAGTTAGTGTTAAAGCACATTAAGCCAGATCATTTTATTGTTAGAGGAGATGATGTTACATCCTTAATGAAAACATATGAAACTAAAAAAATGAAAATAAAAGTTTTTAATATGCAAAGTTCACAAAATGAAGTAATTGAATATATGAATAATTTGAATAATTATATTGTTGTTGGTGTAGGTAATATTGTAGGTTGGGGAGATAAGTTTATTAAAAAAATAAAGAAATTTAAAATATAATGGACTTTTTAAAAGATATTATTATGTATAAAGGCCTTGTGTTCCCATATTCAGAATATGCTTCAATTTCTATTGGTCTTGGTATGATATTAAGCCTGTTTTTAACAGAAACTTTAGGTGTTATGGCAGGAGGAATTATTGTACCTGGTTATTTTGCATTATATCTCCAAAATCCTGTTCAGGTTATTACAACATTTGTTATTAGTCTTATTACGTATTATATAGTATATATAATGTCTAAGTATCTTTTGATTTATGGTAGAAGAAGATTGATTCTATGTTTGTTGATAGGTTTTTTTATTGGTTATATTTTTAGAATCACAATATCTACTATGCTAATTGATCTTAATTACATTGGCTTTATTATACCTGGACTTATTGCATCATGGATGGATCGTCAAGGTGTTATAAGAACAATTTCAGTTATATTGATTATATCTAGCATTGTTCATTTGTTTTTAATTTTAATTTTAAGATTGAGTTAATATGTTTAGACCCCAAATACAAAAAACGTATGTTTTATTTTTAATTGCATTATTTAATTTGTTGCTTATTTATATATCAGCAAATTCTTATGAATATATAAAAAAAGATGGTTTAAGTCAAAAAATGCGCGCAACAGAAATAATGTCTGAATGTAACAAATTTTTATCAAAGCAAGTGGATATATCATCACATGATATTTATAAGTCAGGTTTAGTAGGACTGGAATCTTCTTATATCACAACTATTTTAGAAAATGATAGCATTAATCTTAGAGATTCAAAAGTAGCGTGTACTCATCCTAATTTTGCAGCTTTAGTGGTAGAAATGTTTCAGGAAATTGAATTAAAAAACAATGATTCAATTGCAGTTTCTATGACAGGCTCTCTTCCCGGGGCAAATTTAGCTGTTTTGGCTGCAGCAAAAGCAATGGACCTTAATGTAACTCTTATATCATCGGTGGGATCCTCTGCATGGGGTGCTAACGAAGAAAATTATTCTTGGCTTGAAATAGAATCCTTGCTATATGAAAATAATTTAATTAATTATAAGAGTATTGCAGCTTCAATTGGAGGTGAAAATGATTTAGGAGATAACTTATCTGATAAGGGTATTGAAATTATTGAAGATATTATTTACTCAAAAGATATAAACTTTATAAATAATAATAATTTAAATGAGAACATAGCATCTAAAATTCAGCTATATAAGAATAAAAAAACAATTTCTAATTATAAAGCATATATTAATGTAGGGGGGGGGGCTTCATCTATTGGTTTTGGTGAGGGAAAAGAAAAAATGAAAATTGGTGTAATTTATCCAATAGAAAGAGATGAAATAAATTTTGAAGGCTTTGAAAATTCTGCAGCTAGTTATTTTTTAGATAATGATGTTATTTTTATTAATATAAAAAGTATAAATTTATTAGCTAAAAAAGCTGGATTATATCCACCAAATGCTTCAATAACTATTAATAATGGTGATTTGTTTTATTTGAAGGGAAAATATAATCTTTCAGTCATTTTAATATCAATTATTTTCTCTCTTTGTTCTATAGGAGGAGTAGGAATTTATAGTCATATGGAGATTAAAAAAAGGATGCAACAATATGAACCAGATTCAATCATTTAAATTTTATATATTTTTTATAATATTAAGTTTTGTTTTACCTCTAGAACTTAAACCTAGCAATTCTAATGAATTGATAAAAATCAATGTTGATGGAAAAAATAGAACGTATTATCATCTAGAAAAAAATAAAGAATTAATATATAGTTTTGATAATGAAGGAATTAAAGATTTATCTCAAAGGTTTTCATTAAAAGTTGTATCTAGAACAGTTATTGCTTCAAATAGTAATTCAAATAAAACATTTGGTATTAATATTGATGTATTTGATGGTGATCAATTAGTTGATTCACAAAATGTAACTTATAATAAAGATGTATCAAACGCTACTAGTGATGCTAAACCAGGTTGGAACTATACAAAAGCCGGTTTTTGGTTTCAAGAGTTAAATGATTTAGAAAATAAAACTATGAAAATTACTTTGATGAAAGGGAGCCCTGGAGTTGAAGTTAAATTATTATTGGAAAAAATAAATTTAAGAATAAGTGAGAAAGAATTATCTCCTATAAATAAAGTTGAAAAGCATAATGTCATTTATAATGATGAAGAAGGTAATTCAATAACATCAAAGAATTGGTATTTACTAACAGATTCCAACATATTACAATTTAAAATTTCTGGTCCTAAAATGATTAGATTTATTTCTAGAGTTGTAACTGAAGACGATGATAATGAAAATCAGATGTATTCATTTTTATTAAGGGAAGATGGAAGATATATATCAAATTATAATCATAGCTACAAAAATTCGAAATCAAATGCAGTTGTTAAAGGTTTAAATGAAAGACTAAGTAGTTACAACTCATCATTTTATAATATTCCTAAAGGTATCCACTATTATTCATTCATATCAAATGATGAAAATAATTTTTCTTCAAATGATATCTATTTAAAATTAGAAGTATACAATGAAAGTGAGTAAAAATATTTTATATTTTATTTGTTGTTTTTTGTTATCAACAGCAATATCAAGAGCATCTTCAGTAAATCATAATTGGATAAAAAGTATATATTATAAAAATTCCATACATTTTGGATATGATAGCAATGTTCTTAAGTATTCTCAAGATGAAAGAGGTGGATATTCCTCTTCAAATTATATAGCTCTAAAGCCAAGTATTTATTTGTATCTTAAAATTTTTAAATATAAAACCAAAATATCTTTAAATACTAGATTGCATAAATTTTTAGAAATTAGTGAAAAATCTAATGCAGGATATTCATTTGAATTAGATCAGCCTATAGGTAATTATCAGCATATCAAATTCAAATATTTATTCATAGATGATATCTATTTGAGAATATATGATGATCTAGATCATATGATTAGTTATGGCTATATATATAATGGTAATCACTGTTATTTTGATTTGACAAAATTACAGTTAACTTATGTTTCACCTTATATAACTTATAAGGATAAAATAGATGTTACTGTATTTTATGAGACCAATTATTATGTACCTGAATTTACAGAGTATGATTTAGATATAACGGGATTTAACCTCAAGTTCTACTCTTCAAATGAAGTAATGAAATATAGTTTTTTATTTGGTGTTAAAAATGCTGAAAATTTGTTTAATAATAATTTAAATCTTTTAACAGAAGATTATGATGGTTTAAGTCTTAGATTGTCCGATAGGAGTTATAAAGAATATTCATTTAAAATATCTTACCAATATAAAATAAATCAAAATAATATAGGTTTAATTCTTAATTATAAAAAAAGAAAATATTTATCAGAATTAGATAATATTGAGTATGGTTTATTTTCTATGGATGAGCTACATATAGACAGGAAACATAGGGACGTAGTATTAAATCTATGGTATCTATTTAGACATAGTGGTAATAAAAATAAAATATCAGTTTCTTTTAGAAATAGATCAACAAAATCTCCTTATAGCTGGGTAGAAGATTTAAAAAGTTTTGACAAGATATATCTAGAATATACAGTTTACTTTGATAAATTAAAATTTGGTTTATCTCCATGAAAATTTTTTTGTATATAAGTTTCTTCATTTTTTATAGTTGCATTGATGAGAGTTCAAACCCATTGTTAAATAGTAGACAATCTTATGTGGAAAATTTAAATATGAGTGGATCTACAAGAGGATTGGAAATTGTAGAAAATGTAACAGCCGAAGATTTTCACTATTTCCCAATAAATCATTCATGTACACTGGGCTATGATATTGTAGAACCTTTTGGAGAATATGATGGAATAACTGGCCCTGAAGATTGTAATGGTTTTTGGTGTCAATGGAATGATGAATCCTCTACCTGTAGTTATAAAATGAAAGACTTGCTTATCATGTCAAATGAAGGGGATGGACTTTTTATATATGAAATTATAGAGGACCCTTCATTCTCACTAGAAAGAGTATATTTTGAAGATGAAATAGAGTCAGCAGAGGATGAATTTGATGAACCTGATCTTGAACTTAGAGATGTTTTTTATTCTGAAAATCATAATACAATATATATGTTAGATAAATTTGAAAAAATATATTATTTATACTTACCCCATGCATTATCTCATGAACAAGAAAATATTTGTTCAAGTGTTGAAGACGATGAATTTCAATATATTGATTGCAGTGCTGTTTTGAAAAATGCAACTCAATTTTCAATTAATGAAAATAATCCTGAGAATCCAAATGACG
>MDTE01038897.1_pt1 | contig 10393 bp, 7 predicted proteins | sample 811231 | NCBI WGS metagenome assembly MDTE01 (sample SAMN05326651, study PRJNA326480) | marine metagenome | isolation source: seawater | place: Indian Ocean: Red Sea | collected 2010 | reverse complement strand
GAACCGGAGGGCGACGCATGAGCATTGAGAAAACCAATCGATTGCGCATTGCATTGCAAAAGGCAAAAGCGGGTCTTGATCAGCAAGACGAGCAAAACAAAGAGAATCCGTCCAAACTTGGACGGCTTCTGAACAAGCCAGCAACTTTGTCATCAGAACGGCGTCTCGTTCCATCCCAACCAATTCATGAACGACCACTGATGGCTGCCGTCAGCAAAGAAGTGCTTGGCGAGGATATCGAATACCAGCCTACGATTGAACTGGAGAAATCCCACCCAGTATCGAGGATGAAGAATTTGCGTGAAAGGAGTTTCAATGATACAATTCCAGAAGGAAGTTTGGGCGACAAAATTGGATTCTCATCAATGGGACAACCACTCTGGTCATCGATTCTCGATGAGCAACGGAATATGCCATCCAACAGCATACCCACAACCCTGTCTGCCCCTAAGCAAGGTGAACGGTTGCACCATTCAACGACCTTGTCCAGCCAGACACACTGGCCGCAACGGTTGGATTTGAGCCAACGCAAGACCTTCAAACAGTGGAAGGTGACTCCAGAAAACGAACAAGCTACAAGCGTCTGTGAGTCGATCATCGACCATTTAGGAGAACGGCACAATCCACACATCATCATCGGAGCAAGCGAGGTTGGAAAAAGTCACTTGCTCAATGCAACTGGACAGAGCGCCCTCCGGTATTTCGATGGTGATGTTCGCATCATTCGTGCCACCGAACTAGTTGGTGCAAGCCAATTGCCAAATGATTGGCAAGATGCAATCGCAACGACAGTGTTGCTATTGATCGACGATGTTCATCTCATTGCTGCACATGAAGATCATGCACAAACTGTTGGCCATCTCATTGATCATGCACTCAATCTCGGCGTCCATATTCTCTGCACCTCAGGCACAACTCCACGTGACTGGCCGTCCTCACGGCTTTGGGAATTGTTGCGCAATGCGTCGGCTTCAACCGTGCAACTGGCTTCAGAAGCGAGTTTGGCCTTGCACATCAAGCATCAGACTTCGTTGCTCGGCATGCTCCTCGAGGATGCACACATCATGCAGATTCTCAGCCACTCAGGTCAATCATGGAGAGGCGTTGAAGCTGCCATCTCGGTGCTGAAGGATGCATATGAGCGTGGAGAAAGCATCGTCGATCCAGAGGATATCATTACAGTTCTAACGGGACGTTCGTTGCAATCCATGACGAGGAATTCTGCAATTCCAGAACCATCCATCTCCTTAGCCTCAGACATTCTCAAACGAGCAACCGACGTTGTCTACTCCGAGGTCGATGCAGGTGGGATCGAACTTCATACGACGACTCTTGAGATGGAAGAAGACGATTGGGAACCGACCGAAGTATCTGCTGAAGATCTTTCAAGTGCGAACGATTTGCTCGAAATGCATCTGCGTACAACACTGGATGAATTGACACCAGAAGCACCAACCGTCCTCGATGTGGATTCACGTGACCAACATCTCACACATCAATTGGGAACCGTCAGTGGCCGCGATATTGAACGCACAGCAGACGTACTCGCAGGAATTGATGCTTCCATCGATGAAGCACTTGTAGAGCGTGAACGATTGATGGTTCGAGATGACCTTCGTCTCCGTCATCTCGAGCTCAAGATGGAACAACTTCTCGAAAGGACGGCTCACGCCGACGCCAATGAACTCATCGATATCGTTGATGAATTGAGAGTGATTGAACACGAACTCGGTTTGGTGAGTGAAGATGCGATGGAGGCATTCGAAATGGAGGATGAAGAAATTCGAATCGCCCACTTATCGACAATTCGACCAACAACTCGACTTCTAGGTGAAGAAGAATGAGAGGTGCTTGGTGGGCCGACGGGGTTCACTTCTCCTGTCAACCGGATTGTGGACGCTGTTGCGATGAGCCAGGGGGCATTGTCTACCTGTCCCGTGCTGATGCGCAACGTCTCGCCGACCATGCGGGATTGAGTGTGAAGGCGTTTCTGAAGAGAGACTGTACAACGACATTGGATGGTCGTTATGTTCTTCGCTCCAATCAATCGGATGGCATTTGCATCTACCTTGACGAAAAGAAGCAATGCAGCATCTATCAGGTACGTCCACAGCAGTGCAAAGCCTTTCCATGGTGGGCAGAAAATCTGCGCAGCAAGCGCTCATGGAAACAAGTGAAAGCAACATGCCCGGGGCTGACAGCAGAGGATGCGATTCTCATCAGTGGTGATGAGATTCGGTTGCATGTCCATGCTGATCGACAATCAACCCAAGGTTTTCGCGTGTGGCAAGATTCCTAATTCGGTGTAGTTTCGCACACCCAACGGATTCCTTTCCGTCCTTTCCTTTATACGAATGACCGCGTTGGCTTACAACGGTGAGACTATGACAAAGGAAGCAGAACAGTTGCTCAACTTGACTGAAGCTCATCTTGACATCGGAATGCGAGGCGTTCCTGTCGGAACATGTCGAACATCTTTTGTCACTCCAAACGAAGGTGTCCATTATTGTGGCTACCCTATTGCTGAACTCGCTGAAATGGAACCTGAGGACGTTGTTTATCTTCTCCACAACAAGGAACTACCAACACCTGAAGAATCCTCTGCGTTCAAGCAAGATCTCGCTCAGCGAGCAGCCATTCCAGGCGATTTTGAGCCTATTTTTTCAGCACTTCCACGCGATGGACATCCCATGGATTGGCTTGCCATCGGCATCCAAACCCTCGGCATGTGGGATTGCAAGAACGACTGGAGAGAGGATGCCCTTAACCTCGTCGCTCGTATGCCACGCATGATGGGTCTCCTCTTCAGATACCGTGAAGGACGGACTGATGACATTCCTGCGGACGATACCAGTTTGTCGATGGTCGAACGATTCACGCACACCTTGCAACTCGATGTTGACCAAGAGAAGTTGGCACGTGTTCTCTCCGTCTACCTTGTTCTCCACATGGATCACGGTGGCGGCAACCTCTCGACATTTGTAGGGAAGGCTGTCGCAAGCGGACATGCGACATTGTACTCCGCTATGGCGAGCTCGATGAACGCCCTCAGCGGCCCACTCCACGGTCGAGCAAATCAATCATGCTTGGAATTCGTTCTACGTGTCGGAACATCCGATCCAGTTGAGGTGGAACAATTCGTTCGTGGTGAGCTTGCAGCTGGCCGGCCAGTCTTCGGTTTTGGTCACGCAGTCCTTCGAGCAGAAGACCCTCGAGCCACCGCTCAATTTGCGCTCGGAGAGAAGATTTGTCCTGATGACGAGAACTTCAAGATTATTCGAACGCTACGAGAAGTTGCTCCACGCGTCCTCTCTGAAAATCCAAAAATCTCCAATCCAAACGCCAACGTCGATATCGCCTCTGGTGCATTGTTGCACCACGTTGGACTCAAGGACCCAAGTTACTACACGACCTTCTTTGGTTGGGCAAGAGTTGCAGGTATTGGAGCCCAAATCTTCGATGAGCGCGTTGTTGTTCGTAATGGGAAAGGCGTTCCAATCTACCGACCCAAGTACTTTGCTCGTGACCAAGTACTACGACACGTTGAGTGATTACGAGTTGAGATCGATCTCAACGTAACCGTCGTGTTCACGTACGTCGTACGTTTTCAATGAGGAGGGTGTTCGAAGTTTGCCGAGGAATCGTCCATAGGCTGGAAAATAATGTGCAGGAGACCATTCGTTCACCGAACCATCCTCTGGATGGTAGGTCGTTTGGTGCAATGGACATCGCAAGCAACCATCCTTGATTTTCCCACCCCAATGCATGGGCCAAGCCATGTGACGGCAGAGTGCATTGCTACCAAAGATTCCTTCTTCTGTTCGCATAACGAGAACCATCTTTGTCCCAATGGCTTTCCCTTTGACTTTGTTCATCTTTAGTTTGGATGATTTACAAACCCGTTTCCACTTTGGAGCCTTGTTCATGCTTGTGAGTTTCCCTCTGAACTTATCAATGAGTGTTCAAATTCATGCAAGAATTGTTTCATTTTTTGAACAGCCATTTATACATCAAGTCGAGCACTTTGAATTATGGAGAACCCATTCAACGCGTTGACATCGTTGTCTGTTACACGACCAAAGGCAACCATTGCTTCAATCATCGTCATCACCCTAGCCCTTTCTTCGATGGCTCAGTTCATCAATTTCGATAACAGTGAGGATGCATTTTATCCTCAAAACGATACGACTGAGTTGCTGTATGAAATCGAGGATCGATATCAAGCATCGCTCGATTTCGTTCGTATCATTGACGAAATAGAAGATGGCGACATGAAGCAGGCTTCATCTTGGGAACAGTTCGCTACCATTGAGGCCGAGCTATCAACCAACGATCGGTTTCTTGAGTACCAAGAACCTCTCTTCGGCGGGAGCGCTACGAGCGGTCCAGCGGGTTCAGCTCTTTTTTGGCTGAACACACAAGATCCAATCACAACGCAGCCGTGGCGCAACGCACTCTCCATGCACCTTGCCAACGTTTCTGTTGCAAGCGAAGAAAACTTTACCATTGCCCTCAACGACCTGCAAACAGCCGTTGATGCCATTCCTGCACCGTTCGCACCAAGCGCTCAGGAATTGCGTGATTGGAACCCTGGTGAAGTCACGGAATGGCAACAACGAATGGATGATGAACTGAACATAAGCGCTGAACTCGGAACGCTCCTCGGCCAAATTCAAGGGCTACAACAGAGCCGTACAAATCCTGCAGAAATTGGAGCAATTGCTGCTACGACAGGGCCGCTTCAAGGCACACTAGGAACATACATTGGTTTGCAGAACATCGATCATCGGAGCAACATCATTTCAACCATGCCTGCGGATGACAAATCGAGTCCATGGGAAAGCGATGGACCAATTCTCATCAGCTTGGTCGTTTCAACCGACCCAGTCAACTACAAAGATGCGGAAATCATTGGTGATGTCCAAGAACTCGTTGTCGAGTGGGCAGACGCTTCCATTGCTGAGATGCGGAATGAAACAGGAGACGATGAACTTCGAGTCTTCTCGTTCTCAGCGTTCCAATACGAACAAAGTGCAAACATTGGTAAAGAAATTGGAATTCTAACTTCGCTCGCTTTGGTTTTCTTGACTGTCTTGTTGTACATCAAGTTCCGTTCTGTTCGAGATACAGCATACGTCATCGGCTTGACCATACTCGCTATCGCAGCAACCTATGGTGCTGCAGGCATCTTCGGACTCACGTTCAATGCGGCCATGAACAGTATACCGATTCTCCTTTTAGCCATCGGTGTCGATTATGGAATTCACGTCGTCACGAGAATTCGAGAAGTCCTACAGGATATGGAACGCGATGATCCTCAAGGCCGTTTGACCATGAAAGATTTCGATGCTGAATTGCGTCTGAAAGCAATTCGTTCAGGAGCAGTTCTAACCTCAGCCGCATTGGTCATCGCCATCTTCACAGACATGGTTGGTTTCCTTTCCTTCAGGCTCTCCTCACAAATGTTCCTTGTTAACTTCGGTACGGTCATTGCCCTCGGTCTCTTTGCGATCTATGTACTCAGTATTTCGCTCCTGCCTGCACTCATGACGGCATTGCCGACAAAGGCATTGCCTCTGAAAAAGTCCGGGGCCATGAACGAAACGAAATTGACTGCAGGAATTGGACAAATGGCGGAAAACAAACCAGCACTTGTCATCCTTGTTGCTGTGATTTTATCCCTCCCAATGGCCTACGGCATGAGTACCCTGGAGGTTGGATTTGATACGGCGGATCAATTCGACGATTCACTTGAAGTGGTTCAAGATTTCCTGATGATTGCCGAAGAATTCCAGAGCAGTCCTACACCATTGTATGTTGTTCTTGAAGGCGATATTCTCTCCCAAAATGGCGTTGAAGCGTACAACACTGCCATTGCGACACTCAGCAATACGGAAGGCGTGACAGGTGTTCCAACTGGCATTTGGGACACCTTAGAGTCGGAACGTGGAAGGAATCCAACTTTGGATGGCTTGCTCAACAATCTAACAACGGAAGAAGGGTTTGATGAACTTGAAGCATATCTTCTTGAAAACGCTACAGGAAGAGACCTCGTCGATTCGCTTCTTTACATCGACGGTCGTCAGACCATCATTTCGTTCCAAGCAAATACGCTCGATTGGCAAGCAACCGTTGATTTCGAAGAAGGTCTTTCGCAAGCGCTCCAAGATGCTGCCACCACGGTTGAAGGAAGCTTCACGATGGAACTTAGCGGTCGTGCTTTGATTCTTGCACAAATTAGTGCTGATGTTGCGATTTCCGCAGTTACATCAACTGCGATCGTCGCCTTCACGATTCTGTTTGTTTTGATTCTGATTCAATTCGTCCGAACACAAAGCCTGACCCAAGCGGTACTCCGCGGTGGCGTCATTTGGATTCCTCTGATAACCGTTGTTCTGTGGGTTTACGGCATCATGGGCCTTGCAGGATACCAATTGAATTCTCAAACAGTTACCATTGGTGCTCTAGCGCTCGGGTTGGGTGTTGACTATGCAGTGCACTACGTGATTCGATTAGAGGAAGAAGTTGAATTGCACCCAGAAAAGACGGTCGCTCAATGGACCTCGAAAACAACAGCAACGACTGGTCGTGCAATGCTCGGTGCTGCCATAAGTACTGCTGGTGGATTTGCCATCCTCAACTTCTCTGGATTGCTCCCATTGCGATTGTTCGGTCAAGTCTTCATTGTAGCCATAAGTCTCGCCATGGTTTCCAGTGTTACACTCCTGCCAACCTTGTATGGTCCGTTCCTGCGTCATGATGCGAAACAGCACATGTCAGACATTCATGAACAAGAATAATCAGAGAACCGGTCGCTTGGTTTTGCCTGAACCTCGGTGACCAATCATGCGTACGATTTCCCACGGCATACTGCCCTTTTCTTCCTCATAGGCCATGAGTTCATCAACGGATTTCGACCAATCCCATTTCGTTCTCCAGAACGAAAGAAGTTCCCGTCTTCGCGATTCATCGCACTCCATCCAAGGAACAACCTCGCTCTCTAGCGACTTAAGAATCTCGATGTGATCGTCCTTGTTCGCATTGTTCAATCGCTCCTGCTGAGATGCATCCAACGGATATGTTGCTGGACGCGTCCAACGTGCGTGGCCACTCGGAAGCCACGTGAGGTTTGGGTCGCTCGTATCTGTCAAAGCCGAAAGACCAGCATGGAGAACCGAATGTTCGATTTTTGGACTGACTGGCCAAAGATAGACTGGGAACCCTTTACGTATTGCCGTAAGATGCTTCAGTGACGTTCCTTTGAGGCCAACGGTCTTACCGATGGGTACCATGTTGGTCGGAGAGACAACGTATTCTGCAGCACAGGGCATCATTGGGGAACCATTTCGTTGATGCTTGCGCATCAACTTCGAAAAAGATGTGTTGAGGTATTCCGGGAACGCAAGGACACGATGTGTCTTCTTTCCTGCAAACGGTCGAATGGTTGGCAACAGTGTAGACCAACTCCTCTGAATGCCCCCAAGCTTCGTTGCATTGCCCATGGTCTTGTGAAAGGCGTAGTGGACAGTGGAATGTTTTGGTACATCGTATTGGTCAAGGAGTTGTTCAGCACGTTTCATCGTCTCTCCCATGTGGAGGTCATGTTTCTTGGTAGCAAACCATCCTCCACTTCGTTTCACCTTGAGACTTGGACGTTTCGATTCGACCACGAGAACCTTGCCTTCCTCTTGGACAGCACGTTGAATGGAAGTATTCTCAAGCAACATTTCGAAAGAACAAAAACCGAGGTCAAGCAACTCGTCAAGATCCCAATCTTCAACGAATGGTGAACGACCCTTGCGTAACGAAGGAGCAATTGAAACGGTACGGTCGTGGTGAATTACGACGTGATTGTCCTTCGTAAGCCGGATATCAAACTCGATGGCATCGAACATCTCCATAGCATGAACGAGACTTTCAAGCGTGTTTTCCGGTGCTTGCTGATACATCGCCTTCGTGCTTACGAATTCGTCGTGGTTCTTGAAGTCCAGTGCCATAGAATCGGGTCAAATACTGAACAAGTCGTGTCGTGGGGACATAAACCTCTAAATCCGCAATCAATGGCGGCAAAACATGAGTCCTTGGACAGTCATGATGGGCATGATTTTGTTCCTGACTCCGGTTATTTGCTACCTATTCTCTCTGCACGATACGCAATCGCGCCTGAAATACGGCCAGTGGTTCAAAACAATCCACAAGCAGAGATACTATCTTCACGCTATGGGATACATCGTCATCATCAAGTGGAAAGATTTGACCGATGGACTCAACGAACCAATCAAACACCGAGTTGGACATTGGACAGATACTGTCCATGGGCTTGAAGGAAATGCAGTTCATTGGATTCAAACTGTTTTCGAGAGTGATGCACTCACTGCATTTCTCAACTTCCATTACCTGTTCGTGTACCTGTTCTTGATTTATGTTACAACGGTCTATTTCGCTTATACAAGCGACCGTGACATGACCGACAAGGTGACGCTGAATTATCTCTTGATTTACGCCATAGCAGTACCTTACTACCTTTTCTTCAATGTCGAGGTAACATCCTCTTGGATTCCGGGCATGGATGCTTTGTTGTACCATGACGGATGGTATTCGACCTTCTACGCAACACACGACCCCCTTGACAATGCCGTTCCTTCGCTTCACGTAGCCATTCCTTTTGGAATCTTGATGTTGAATTATCTACACGTCAAATCGAACGGTCAGACACTGAAAGAATGGCGGCACTATCGTTACCACATGTTCATCCTCATCAACACAATCGTGTTTATTTTCGCGATTCTCTATCTTGGTATTCACTGGATCATCGACATTCCACTCGGAATCATCGTAGGAGGAATCGGAGCTTTGTTTATCCACCATGTGCAACCAAGACTACGCAACGATTACGGGGCATATTTCAAGGGCGTAACACGTGAAAAAGTTCGAAAACACGTGGTGGTTGAAGGCACCTTTCTGTTGATTCTCTTCGCTGCGATCATGGGTGCAATCAATCACCAAGATGCAACAAATGATGACCAAGCCTCATTCCGTCTTGGCCCGGGAGACACCGTTCAAGACATTCTGTCTGAAATGAGTCCGAAGTACTCAATTACGACGACAATTGAAAATATGGATGAAGCGATAACGCTCGAATACGCCATCATCACAGTCAATCTAGCGGAAGGAGGCTTCTCTGATTATGCAGTGGATTGGCCTGAGATGCAAGGTTTGGCCGAGTACCATTGCACTCAGAAGGTTGCTTGTACAGCGACATTGCTGCCAAATGAGAGTATTGATTTGAAACTCAATTCTCCGAAAGTCTACACATTCATCTTTTTCCATCATCCAGGTGATGAAGGCGTGCTTGAAGTCCAGGTTGAATCCGATTATGAAAACTCAGACAACTCCATGACAAAGGCTGTTGCGCTCTCACTTCCATCGTTGTACATCACTGGATTTGTTGTGTACAGATTGTATCGATTGAACAACGATGGCAGACCATGGTACGATTCTCGTCCGTCCCACACATGGGAAGAAGAGTGAGCATTCACTTTTGTAGAACAATCACCTGCGATGACCATGGCGTCCTCTTCATCGTTGGAAGACGCTGTCTCTGAATTGATGGATTCACCAGGCGGCCAATTGCTGAATTCAGCACGAGATTATCTTCGAAAGCGTACAACTGCACTGGTTGGGCTGTTCCTTACCGGATTGGTTGTAGGTTTCCCAATTGCCAAAGGCATCGTTACGTGGCTCATCGAAGATCAACGATTACCCGATGATGTCAACGTCATTGTCACATCGCCAGTTGAATTCCTGATGCTTCAAATTCAACTTTCAGCCAGTTTCGGATTGTTCTTAGCCCTCTTGCTCGTTTTCACAGAAACAACACTACGCGGTGCACGTCATCCACTCGTTCTTGAGCGCTTTCGAGAGTTGAATTTCAGCCCACCTAAGCCGAGTTTCTCATTCGTTCTGTCCATTGCATCGAGTATGATTTTGGCTGCGTTCGGCATTCTTTATGCATGGGAGTTGCTGACCCCGATGCTGTTTGAATACCTCAGCAACGATGCACAGCAAGCTGGTCTTTCCACACAATGGAAACTGGAAGCATACGTCGGTTTCATTCTGAACTTGTGCATAGCAAGCGCCATCGGATTCCAAGCTCCTGTTGTCACACTGCTTGCATTACGAATTGGATTGGTGGAACCACCAACCTTGGCAGCCTACCGTAAGCACATTTGGTTTGCAGCATTCGTCATAGGTGCTCTATTCTCGCCACCTGATCCACTGTCGCTGTTCCTAGTTTCCTTGCCAGTCATCTTCCTGTTTGAGGTAGCGTTGTTGCTGCATCGAATCATGCCGATGAAATCAGCGCAGGCAAACTCCTGACGATGACTGGCAT
>MDTE01142986.1_pt1 | contig 10394 bp, 7 predicted proteins | sample 811231 | NCBI WGS metagenome assembly MDTE01 (sample SAMN05326651, study PRJNA326480) | marine metagenome | isolation source: seawater | place: Indian Ocean: Red Sea | collected 2010 | reverse complement strand
TCTTATTAGATTATATCGCTGAAAGATCGATAACTCAGACCAAGGAAGGATGGAGATGGATCCCAACTTTGTGCCGAAGAAGATTGCCAAGGATCAGAAGATTAGCGACCTGTTGTTGGGTATTGTGTCCACAAATATCTTGTTCTCTTCTTATGCCGCGGATGAGCAACAGGCTATTGTAGATGCTTTTGATAAGGAGGAGATTGATGCGGATACATTCGTGATTCGCCAGGGTGAGAACGGAGAGAAGTTTTATGTTGTGGAGCAAGGCTCAGTGGACATCTATGTCAAGAACGCGAGCGGAGAGAACCAGAAGGTGGGCACGCCCTTGGCTTCTGGGTCGAGTTTTGGTGAGCTAGCGCTTATGTACAACACGCCTCGTGCCGCTTCGGTCAAGACTTCAACCAATTTGAAAGCGTGGTCTATCGACCGTACCACCTACCGCCAGATCGTCGTGTACTACAAGGCCATGCGAAACAAGCAGTACATGGAGTTTCTGAGAGAGGTGGAGATCAAGGGAGCCAAGTTGGGCACCCTGATGAACGACAGCGAACTGGAGAAGATGACCATCACCCTGGAGCGCGAGAACTTCGGCCCCGGAGATGTCATCATCAGACAGGGCAACACGGGCGATCACTTCTACATCATCTCCAGCGGCGATGTTGGAGTGTTCAAGACGATAGACGGTAAGGAAGAGAAGCAGGTGACGCTCACCACTGGTGGTTACTTCGGAGAGAAAGCTCTGCTGTCCGAGGACGTGCGTTCGGCCTCGTGTATTGCCGAGTCCAAGGTGACATGCCTCACCCTTGCCCGCGAGGATTTCATCGACATGATGGGTACCATCGACGATATGCTAGGCAAGGGCAAGACTGAGGAGCCCACGCAGGCTGCTGTAGATGGTAATGATAAGAAGGAGGAGTTCGCCATGAACGTCAAGCTCGAGGACCTCAATATCACCCATACGCTTGGCTGCGGAGCTTTCGGCCGCGTCAAGCTGTGCAAGGACTCCGGCGATAACTTCTATGCACTCAAGTGCCAAGCCAAGGCTGTCATCGTTGAGAGTGGTTTGGAGGAGCACGTGCTAAATGAGATGCGCGTGATGCGCAAGGTTGACCACCCGCTCATCGCCAAGCTCTACGTGGCCCTGCAGGACGACAAGTACATCTACTTCCTTCTCGAGCTGCTGCAGGGTGGAGAGCTCTTCACACACTTGCGCTCCAAGGGCAAGCTCGCAGAGCAGTCTGCTCGGTTTTATGCCGCCTCGGTGGTGTACGCCTTTGCCACCCTGCACGCGAAGAAGATCGCCTACCGCGATCTCAAGCCAGAGAATCTGGTGATGGACACCAACGGATACACTAAGCTAGTGGACTTCGGACTCGCCAAGCAGCTCATTAGTGGTAAGACCTGGACCCTGTGCGGAACCCCTGACTACCTGGCACCCGAGATCATCCTCAACGAGGGCCACGACCTGGCCGTTGATTACTGGGCCCTGGGCGTGCTTATCTTCGAAATGGTGGTGGGAGCCCCGCCTTTCTACGCCGAGGAACCCATGGATGTGTACGAGAAGATTCTGGGCGGTAACCCCGCCATGCCATCCTTCTTCACGCGCAACCTGTCCGACCTCATCAAGAAGCTCCTGCGTCAGCAGCAGGGCAAGCGCCTCGGCAACACCCGCGGAGGCACCGCCGCCGTCATCAAGCACAAGTGGTTCAGTTCTTTCGATTGGGCCGGGCTTGAGACGAACGAGATGAAGGCTCCCTACAAGCCCACCATCCAGGCTAAGGACGATGTGTCCAACTTCGACAAGTTCGATGACGCAGAGGTGCCCAAGGAAAGCCAGTGGTCTCCTGATCTCAGCAAATAACCACATTCCACAATTCTTTTATCGAATTGTATTAGTTCACATTAAACACATTTGTATCCACCTAAGGTATTTAACTTTAGATACAATACATTGAACAAACTACAATGCATCCTGACTTTTACACGAAGAGCTCCGCCGTCTGCTCCTCCACTGACAGGTGCGTCTCACGCACGCGGGCGGCCCAGGCATCGAGCTGCTCGGCGACAATGCCCATCTGCTGCTTGTCAAGGGTGCGGGGCTGTACCCATGTAATGTTCACGAACTGGTCTACCTGATCGATGTACCCCTTGACCAGGTTTAGGGACATGGCGCGCATGATGACCCACTCCACCTGGTCCAGGTCGATGTGCGCCCTGGCCGCGATGTCCGTGAACTTGATTTGCCTGTCGTTGGCACTGCGCTCAAAGGCGATGTTCATGAGCGTGAGCAGCACCACCTTCTTCTTCAGGTCACCCAAGCTACTCACCAGAGCCTCATGGGCGGAGTACTTGTCGCGGTTAGTGTCGATGATGACATTGAATTTATCGATGTCGCCCATGTGCAAGGCAGTCACCAGGTCACACATCCACTGGTTGGGAGTGTCCTTCAGGTACCCCAGAATAGGTGTCGCTAGCACCTCCCCGAAATTGTAAATGTCTTCCCCAGTAATCGCGCTCATAGCCACGTCCGTAGCGAGGGTGTACCTCTCACCGGCAGGAATCATCTCCACAGGCGTGTACGACAGATACATCAACGCACATGTATAGAACTCAGTAGGAGGACCAACTCTCTTCCTGTACGCTGCACTCGCCTTGTAAAACTTGGAAAAGGGGGCCGTCTCCGATGAAGAGATCTTGGCAAGAGCAGTCTTGGACTCCTCTAAGTTCTTCTTGACCTCATCTAGCTTTCCCCTATTGATGTCCACCAGAGCAATATCCATATCCACGCACATGGCCGCCTCCACACCCATCCTAGTGCGCGATTTCAAAAGAGAGTTGAACAGCTCCAGGCTCTTCTCATGATCATCGAACGAATGGCCAATCCTCGACACAAGTAGAACAAGGCGCACCTGATTCAGTCTCGCCTCAAAGTGAGCTATGAAGTCTGTGTAGAGCGATGCGCCCACCTGGTCCCCATGCTCATCCAATAGCTCATCCAACGCCTCAGTAAGCTGGTGCCACAGCTTCTTCTCGTACAAACTCCCCAAATCTTCGAATTTGGAACGAAGCGCTGGTAGAGCCGCTGCCTGGCTCTCAATGAACTGCATATTTGCTATGCCTGATTACCAGAGACAGAGATAGACCACACGACGCACTTTTAACGATAGAATGGGGGCTGTGCAAAATCTCGAATTCGCGGGATCTTTGCACCCATATCGTCTCAATAAGCGCATCAGGACTCGTTGTGGATATCAAGAGTGAGGAGTGCTCCGGAGCGTGTCCATTATGAATCGCATGATAATCTTGGGCGCGCCAGGGGGAGGGAAGGGCACAATCTCCTCGAAGATTGTCAAAGCATTTGGTTTTAAGCACGTTAGCACAGGGGATATCCTTCGAGGACACGTAAAGTCCTCCTCTGCTCTCGGGGTTGAAGCGAAGAAGTACATGACAGAGGGAAAGCTGGTCCCTGACAAGCTGGTGGTAGACATGTTAAAGAAAGAAGTAGGGGACTTAGGGAATTCTTCGATTCTACTCGATGGATTCCCGCGTACATTACCGCAAGCCGAGATGTTATCGGAAGTGATGGCCATCGGTGCTGTCATATCTCTCAAGATCCCTCACGAGGAGATTATGAGGAGAATATCACAGCGGTGGATCCATGCACCTTCGGGGCGTGTGTACAATTTGGAGTACAAGCCCCCCAAGAAGGAAGGTCTAGACGATGAGACTGGGGAAGAGCTTACACAGAGAGATGATGATAAGCCTGGGTTCGTCAAACGCAGACTAGAAGACTATGAGAACATGACGAGGCCTCTCGTCGAGTATTACCAGGGCAAGGACACGCTGGTAAAGGAGTTCAGCGGCACTGAGTCCGACGTCATCTTTGTGGACGTGGAGAAGTGGTTGTCGTCAATATTGAAGTAGTGAGAGTAAGATGAAACTTTCTTTGGTGAAAATAAGGCTCAAATCAAATCGACTAATCATCATCGGAAGAGTCGGCGTCTGCCCAGTTGTGTATCTTCTTCACGACTGGGGGCTCCACTACAGGAGGCTTGGGAGGCGACGCCGCTACAATTGCAGCCAGACCGAACATCTTCTTGGGCACCTCGGGCTCTTCTCTCTTCTTCTCCTGCTGCTTCGGGGGCTTGGCCTTGAGGGCCTTCTCCGCGGGAGCGTCGTCCTTCCAGCGGGAGTTGCTCTTCATGGGCAGCGGGATTTTGTGCGCCTGAAACTTGGTGGTAGACTTGGCCTTCGAGGCCGGGGCAGGTTTCTCCCCAGGAATCTCCCACAGCTTCTCCTTCTCCTTCTCCTTCTCCTTCTCCTTCTCCCTTACCTGCGGATCGAGCTTGTCGGGCTTGTCCTTCTTGGGGAAGCGGCACTTCTCCTCCTGAGGCCCGCCATCGTCTAGCTCGGAGGACTCCACCGCGCGGTCCGCGCTCGTCTTGTTGAAGCGCTTCTTCTCTACCTTGGGCTGCACCACTGGCAATGGCGCGGGCTCGGGTATGGCCGGGGGAGGCGCGGCGGCTGCGGGACCCCGAGCAGGAGGCCCCCTGTCCTTGCCGGGCTTGTTGTAGTTGTTGTTGTTGCGGCCAAAGGTGGAGCCGAGCTCCTGGGCCCGCATGTTGAACACGTGCCCCTGTCCCTGTACTTGCTCCGGCGGGCCCCTGCGCCCCTTCGCGTCGGACCGCTCCTTCCCCTCGAACCTGTCCTTATGCTTGTGCTCCTTGCCCCCTCTATCGCCTCCTCTATCTCTATCATCGTGAAACTTGCCTCCTCCTTTCTTCCCGTCGTCCCCTCTCGGCGGCCTGTCTTCCTGAAAGCCCTTCTTGTCCTTGTGGTAATCCTTATCGGGCGAGGACTTGACGGCGCTGGGACCGAGTCTATCCAAAATACTCGCTTTCTTGCCAGTCGATGCTGGAGCCGGTGAGGAAGTCGCAGCCTCCTTATTGTTGTTGTCAGGAGTGCTGATAATGAACTTAGCTCTACTTTTACCGGCGCTGTCGAGCATCACCTCGCGGTGCGAGCCTGCCGGAGGAGGAGACTTTCCCTTGTTAAATTTGGAAGCGCTCCCTCCAGCATTCACATTATTATCATTAGATCCTGCATATTTCTTAGGAGTTTTGCCACTCCCACTTGACTCATTCCTATAATCATTGCTCTTCTGGGTGAATGGGCCACCTCCAGATCCTCCACTCCCGCTGCCTCTGCGCGTCTCGTGGCTGCCCTCAACGCCTCCCTTGGAGTGGGAAAAATGTTCGAGCCCCGTAATGGTAAATCCGACAGACCCCGCGCCACCCTGTGAACTCTTTCCCATAGACCCCATACCGCTCTGTGGAGCCTTCTCTGCCGAAGGTGCAGAGCCTTTCGGCTTCTTGCCCGCGCTAGAGGCCGCTGGTGACGGGGCAGGTGCAGGATCAGTGCTCCTCGGAGCAGGTGGCGTCACCACGAAGCCGGCTTTGCTAGCCAACTCGCTGACAGATTTCATCTTTGCGAGTTCGAGACAATTCTTTTGGACAATCATTTCCAATTTCCATTAGCTTAGCGGCGCTACTGTGCGCGTATGAGTATCAGGCTTGAATGTGGTGGCCCGACATTGTCCTTATCTTCTTCTGTATGCTAGGTGGGATCTTGTCTCGCAGAGTGGGCGCAGCAGTGGTCAGATCGAGGTACATCACGACGCATCGGAAGTCTATGACAATGACCTCGGCGGATTTCGTGCCTATTCAGGTGGGCCTGACTGGGTCGATAGGAATGGGCAAGTCTACTATTGCCAGCCACTTCCAGACTCTGGGGTTTCCCGTGTTTGATGCGGACCAGACGGTGCACAGACTCTATAGTGAGGGCGGAGATGCTGTGGAATTGATTGAGGCAGAGTTCCCTGGCGTGAAGCGGGGAGGGGCGATAGATAGGAAAGTATTAGGCTCAAAGGTTCTCGGGGATGCAGAGGCTTTGAAGCGCTTGGAAGGGATCGTGCATCCTTTGGTCAAGAGAGAGCGTGAGCTCTTCTTTCAACAAAAGAGTGAGGAGGGGCACTTCTTGGTGGTATATGATATCCCTTTGCTTTTTGAGAACCCAGGCCAGCAGCATATAGACTACACGATCGTCGTCTCGTCTCCTCTGTCTGTGCAGAAGGAGCGGGTATTGCAGCGCCCTGGCATGACGGAGGAGAAGTTCGAGTCTATTTTGGGGAAGCAGATGCCCGATGAGGAGAAGCGCAGCAAGGCAGATTTCATTATTGACACACAGTCCTCAAATCTATCGCCGGCAAAGGCCCAGGTGACAGGCATTTTGGAGTCCATTATAAAAGAGAACGAAGACCGATGGGCCGTGTGGAAGAGGAAGTTTGCCATGTCGAAGTCGGGGAAGGATTCGGCCGTTGATTCTGCTGTCAAATCAGCCTTAAGTAGGCACGGAATCGAGGCAGTGGTGTTCGATTTGGACGACACATTGGTCCCTGTGATGGAGCCCATCCGAGGCGCTCAGATGGTATTGGAGGAATACATGGAGTCAAAGTTCACCAAGACACGGGAGGCGCTGGGCGACGACTACCTTGCCGTGCTAAGAGACGAGATGAAGAGGACAGCGGGGACCAATCTGCTGCTCTCTCACGACCTGACGGCCATGCGCAAGCTGGCTCTGGAGACATTGGTGCACGAGCAGGAGCAGGAGTTCATCGAGGCCTGCATGGAGGAGTTCGTGTTCAAGCGCAGCCAGGTGGACTCACACCTGTACGATGATGTTATCTCCTGCTTTGACTGGCTGCAATCCCACGGGATTAAGCTAGGCGTGCTCACTAACGGTAACGCAGACCTATCAAAAAGTCCATTTGGCCAGAGGTACCTCGATCCGGACCTGCTGCTCAACTCAGGCGACGTGGGTTCGCTGAAGCCATCGCCTGTGGGGTTCATGGCCATTTGCCAGCGAGCGGGGCTGTCACCGGAGAAAATCCTCTATATAGGAGACAGCTTTGAGAAGGACACGCTAGGCGCCGCCAACGCGGGTATGAAGTCCGCTCTCCTTAAAAGGGTTAGTGGAGAGGGCGTGCGAGATGGAGATGACATCAGAGGCCACTTTGTGCTAGACTCTTTGCACCCAGAGTACTTTGAAACCCAGTTACTTAGCTACAAGTGGAAAGGGACGAAAGATTGAGTGGTGTTGATTGATTGGTATTTTCAAAAACTGGAGAAAAGCGGTTTAACGAATGCAGTACGTGCTTTTGATTGCATTTCCAATATGCTGCCACTAGACTTCTCCAAATTAGCCTTTAAATCCTCGGGAACTTGGGCACCTACCGCGATGGCGGTCTGACTGAGGATGTCCAGCACGAACAAAGCAGGGATGGCAGAGATGTCAAATCCGCCTATAGGCGGAATGACCTGCCTAAATATACGCAGATAAGGCTCTGTGACCGTGTTAACGGGGCGCAGAATGGGAAACTGCTGCAAAAGCTGTGGAAACCACGACAGCGCGAACCTGGCAATCATTATATTAGAGTACAATTTGATCCCATTCACAACGCCAATGGTGAGCGTGCCAGTGACTGGCCCCCCCGCCCCAGGCATCACAGCAGCTAATGGAAGCTCACTCTCCTTCCTTCTCCTAGCCCTGATAGAGCTCGCAGCACCACGACTCGGAAGAGTCACGCCCTGTACGCACAAGCAGATCGATGCGAGCACAACCAGACATACCACACTAACACCTATCATAATATCTTGCTTTTAATAGCTTATGACGTCAAAAGAGTTTACGCGTGAGGAGATTTCAGGTGCTAAAAGCTGCTTTCACTTTGCTACTCAGCAAAGGCAATTTTCGAGCCACTTGATCTTCCATCAAGTAGCATGACTGCATCGTCATGGGTATGGGTGCTATATATAGCCCTGTTGACCCTGTTATGTGCGAAAGGGCACAGATCGTGGTGGCAAGTGAGCCGGCGTCTCACTCGACGTACCTTGCGGCGAGGGGACGTGGCCATTAGGCTGGTGAATCTGTACGGGGGATACTCTGGTGAAAATGGAGGTAGCGCTATACATAGTGATGAGGAAGAGGAGGATGAGGAAGACGGGGAATCGGAGGAGGAGGAAGAAGTGGAAGTGGTCAAGCCGCCTACTGCCATCATCATCTCTACCTCTATAGGCTCTAGCTTTTTGGACAAGAAGAGGAGGATTTCTATTCTGGCGAATAGCACAGTTGCTGATCTCAAGCAGCAACTGTCCACTAGGTTTCCGGGGTCACCGCCTGTGCCCCTGCAGCGGCTGTTCTTTGGTACGAGGCTATTGAAGGATGAGGAGGAGATTAGCAACGTGACGGCATTGTCTCCCATGCCACTTACATTGGATATGATCACGGGGACGAGTGTGTACGACCGCACTATGACGGTGTCGCAAGCCTTGGAGGCCTACGTGTCCTTGCTCGTCCAGCAGGCCTATACGGGGCAGTCGATGAACAAGATCTTTGATCCATCGACTGGTGTAGAGGGGGGAGCGAGTGATGACAATGAGTTAGAGACGGCTCGGTACAGCAAGTTGTTCCACTCACTGAACGCATCTTTGTACGAAAACTTTGCGGAGGAGATCGAACAGGCGCTTTTGGAGGAGAGAGAGCCCGAGGCCTTCGCGGCAGACACAGCAGCATGGCGCGGAGATAAGGCAAACGCCTCTCCTGTGGCCGTGGCGTTGGCCAAGGAGTTCGACCTGAACTGGGGCAGTCTGAAGAACTTCGTGTACTTCTCCGTGCTGCTGGTGGTGTTCGCCCGCTTCGGCACCAACACCGCCACCTCCAGCAAGTTCCTCATTGCCATGATCCCCTTCCTGTGGTTTTCTAAGCTACGGCAGTTCAGAGTGGCCTTCAAGCTCGCTACCTACTTTCTATTGCCATTCGCCGCCTTGACCAACTTTCTCATGCCCCTGCTGCCCGCGCCCTACCAGGCCATCGCCGTAGCCGCCAAGGACTCAGTCCTGGCGCACGAGGGGCCCATACTGCCCCGAGCAAAGGCGTCATATGCCCTCGAAGAGGACGAGGGCGACGAGGAGGGTAGCGAAGAGGACGACTACCAGAGGGAAGACGAGGAGGAAGACGAGGAGGAAGACGAGGAGGAAGACGAGGAGGAAGACGAGGAGGAAGACGAGGACAAGGAGGCCTCAGGAGAAGACGAAGAAGAGGACTACGGGGATGATGAGGACGAGGAGGACTCAGAAGAGGAGAGCTCAGATCCGGGAGATGAGGACGATTACGGGGGTGACGAGGACGAGTACTCGGACGAATAAGAATAAGCACGATATTGTTAGCAGTGTATTCAAAGTGAACAAAATTCTGTCAGTCGTCTTTGTTATCGCCTGCAGCGGCCTTGGCTGCTCGCTTCTTTTGCACGAACATGGCCTCTGCGCGCTTCCAGATGAGGTCGTACTTGAGGTAGCGCTGTCTCTCCACGATCTCCTCGTAGTCGCTGACGGCGGCCTTGAGGAATTGATGCTTCACCTTGGTGGTATCGCCCAGCATGGGGTCGGCCTCAACATGCTCGTAGACCTCTGTGAGGTGCTTCATGGGGTGGACGGGGATGTTCTGCAGGTTGGGTACCAGGGCGTTCTTGGGCCGAAGCACATCACCTTCCTGCTTGGCCAGTCTCCTCTCACGCACCACGGCACGCGAGTCGAGCTCGGTCTGGGGGAAGCTGCCCCATGTGTCGGTGGCGTACATGCTCTTCTTGGTGAAGTGGCGCTGCTGGCGGAAGATGCGCATCTTCTTCTTGACGATCTCGCTACGCATGTACTGCTCCATATCGTTGAACTTCTCCACGCTGCGCTGGATACGCTTCATGTTCTTGGCGTTTTGTGTAAGCACATGAGTGATGGGTAGGAGGCGCCGGGCGTCCCTCCTTGAGATGACGGTGGGCCGCTGCGAGTCCAGGCTCATGGTGGTGCCCCCGTTGGTGACCTCGTCTGACATGAAGTAGCCCTGGTAAATGCGCATGAACTCTGAGTCCAGCGCCTCCCTCTTGCCCTTCTCGGAGGCTGCTCCTGCTCCCTCCTTCTCCTTCTCTTCCTCCTCCTCCGTCTTCTTCATTTTCTTCTTCTTCTTGGGGCGCAGGCCGTACTCCAGCTCTCCCTTGCCGTTCCTGGTGCCGTTGACAAAGTAGCCACGGTAGCGGCCGAGCTTGTGGTACTTGGCCATGCCTCTGCCGTGACGCAAGGAGTGGTCCCAGTAGCCGGCATAGGAGTCGCCCCTCTCGTTCTCGTACAGCCCGTAGCCGTGGATCTCGCCCATGTCGAACTCTCCGCGGAATTGCTCACCCACGGCGTTCTTACGGTACGAATCCTTGCCATGCAGGATGCCGTTCACAAAAGTGCCCATGAGGATCTCCCCGAAAGCGCTGCGGTACTCGCCCTTGCCAGTGA
>MDTE01071152.1_pt1 | contig 10394 bp, 8 predicted proteins | sample 811231 | NCBI WGS metagenome assembly MDTE01 (sample SAMN05326651, study PRJNA326480) | marine metagenome | isolation source: seawater | place: Indian Ocean: Red Sea | collected 2010 | reverse complement strand
TTCTTTAATTATTTCTCTACTGCCATCTTTTGAAAAATCATCTACTACAATTATTTCTTTGTTTAATTTTTTTAAATTCAATATTTTAAAGATAATTTTCCTTATTGTTTTGTTCTCATTGTAACAGGGGATAATTATAGATATTTTCTTCATTTATTTTATTTATTTAAATATTTTTTCCTTATTGAATAGATTGAAGCATTTAAGACAGATAAATTTAGCCAAAAAAAGAAACCATAAAAAGATGAAAAAAATCTTCCAGTGCTTTTAAAAGGAAAAATCGTTATTATAAATATTAACACTGAAGTCAAAAAAATTAGATATAAATACTGATTGCTATATAATTTATTATTTTTTAAAATTTTATAACTATTAAATAAAAGTAATGATATAAAAAGTATAAAAATTAAATACCCGGCAACTCCTGTTTCTGAAATAATTTCTAAATGAATATTATGAGGATGGGTAGAACATCTTTTATCTTTTGTTACAGTTTCTATTTTCTGTTTTCCACACAAAAATCGAAAAGATTTTATTCCATTTCCAAAAAAAGGTTCTTTCTTAATTAACTCAAAAGCTGTTAAATAATGAGACCCCCAAGTAGTATCAAAGAAATTAATATCATCTTTAGACTTCCTTTCTGTTTTATTGTTTTTAACATCCTCTTTAAATTTAATTATTTCCTCCTGATTAAATGATTTTTCAGTCAAAGTAGGTTTTAAAGTAAAAATAAAGGCCTTGTATCTAACACTTAAATATTGATCGTTAATAATTACAAAAAAACTTATAAATATAACAATTATTGTATACAAAAAATGTGTTTTATTTTTAAAAAGTATCACGGAAAAAATTAATAATAATAATAATGATAAATAATTCATTCTTTCACCTGTAATAAGAATTGCCAGGGTAAATACTAAAATTATAAAAAAACTTGATAATTTTAAATATACTTTGCTAGACGATATAAACTTTAAATAAGTATAAAAAATAAAGTAGGAACTAATGTATAATAGTATTCCTCCTGGTATCATTTTATTTTTATATGGTCCGGTAAGTCTTTCTCCATTTAATGTTTGAAAACCAAAAATATCTTCACCAAATATTTTTTGATAAAATAAATCAAATACTAGAAATAAAATTATACTTAGGCAGATTAAGTTTATTTTTTCAAAATTTATTTTACTCAAAAAATTAAAAAGAGTTTTTACACCCAAAAATAAAATTATAAATTTAAAAAAAATAACAGAATTTAAAAAGTAAGACGGATGAAATATTGAAGATAAAATAAAATATATTCCTAAAGATAATAGTATTTTATCAACTAAATCAAATTCATAAATTTTTATATTTATAATAAAAAAAATTGAAATACCTAAGATTGTAAAATTTATTAAACCAACTCCAAAATAAGGAGAGGTAAATAACATTAATATTAAGAAAAATGGAATATTTAAAATTTTGACATTATTCATTTTTTATAATTAAAATTTTTTTATATCATTTTTAATTATAGATTTAATAAAACTTTTAAAATGTAAAAAATTATTAGTTTTTTTTAAATCTGGGTATTTTATAACTATATCTTTCATAGCTGACGCATATCTTCCATAAATTAACTTTATAACATCATCAAATTTTATGTGATAATCCTTAATGCCCATGGCATAAAAAGAGAACATAAGTTTTTTGAATGAATGAAAGTGAAATAAAATAAGAGGTTTTCCATCAACAAATAAATCTTCCTCGATTATTTCATATACATAACTATTTAAATTCCATGGAGCTAGATTTATTCCTGGATGATTAATTTCATGAATATCTTTTGAAATTTCGTTAAATTGATTTAAATATTTCTGATCGCTATATATTTTATCTGATACATTTAAAGAACAATTTTCAAAACATTTTTCTTTCCACCAATCTAAAACTTTTTTACCCTCAAAACTTTTTTTGAATATCACAATACCAGCGTTATAATTTCCATAAATTTTTCTGAAGTTATTTCTTCTATCAAAATTATGTGGAGTTATATGAACAGATGAAAATGTTAGATTTTTTTCAAAAACTTCATTTTTACTGAAAAAAAATAAATCACTGTCTAAATATATAAGATGTTCATTATCATTCACATATTCACTAACATAATCTAGAAAAAATGATTTCAAGGTAAACACATATGATCTTTTGCTTCTCTTTTTCTTTATCTCTTGCAAATTGAACTTCTGCTCAACATCAACAAGTCTAAAAATTGATAAATAATTAAAATTTTTATTAAAAAAATTCTCTGAATATTGATCTAGGCATAGTATATGTATTTTTTTTGTTAAAATTTTATCAATTAAGCAAACTGTACTATTGATGTAATTTTTGTCAGTTATAAGACAATAATGGAACATAAAACATTATTTTATTAATTTAAAAAAAAGTCATATTTAAAAAATTTATTTATTTGAGTAAAATTCCTCTTTACCTGAATTTATCCAAGATATTAATTTTTTAATATCATTATTTTCTAAAAATTTTTTTTTTGAATTAAACTTTAATTTTAAATTCATATCTGCTGTTTTATTTTTTTTATAAGTTAACGATACTGATTCAAGCTTTAAAGGTTTTTTAAAAAAGATATTTTCAGCATACAATGTAGCAAATCTAATTGATCTAGTGTTTTTGATAGGAATTTTTTTTAATTTACCTAAATAATTGAGATAACTATCTCTTTTTTTAAAATACTTTGAAAAACCTCTATTTTCATATCTACCAGAGCCACAAATTATTGTTTGAGAACCAAAAATTGCACTTTCAATTCCTGGTGTTCCCCTAATAGTCAAACAATAATCTAAAATTTTATATAAACTAAAAGAATTAATCTTATTTTCACTTTTTAACAAAATCACGTTTTTTGGAATTTGACCAAAATATTTTTTAATAATTTTATCTTCCTCACTAATATTTTCATTAATGCCATATCTTAAATTTTGAACTTTATTAGCTGGATGAGGTTTAATTATCCAATTTATATTTTTATTTTTGCACGCAATTTTTATTGTTTCAATAAACCAATGTCTGTATGTTGGAAATGTATCATCACCATAAAATGATGTGCCATCCCAAAAAATATGATTAAAAATTACAGCTATTGGTTTATTTTTGTCTAATTGGAGCTTTTTAAAAATTTCTTTTTTTGAATAAAAATTTTCAGATCTGGTTGTTCCTACACTAGGAAACCAGTTATTTTTTTTATACAATTTTTTAATATTTTTTAGAGAAGTTTTAATTTGATTTTTTTTTAAATTTTTTTTTAATTCTTTCCAATTTTTATCAGAAATTTTATCAAAATGGTCTCTTTGATTGCTTTTTAAGTATTTCTTAAATATTATTGTATTATCGTCAACTGATGTAAAAAATTGATAACATGGAATGTTTTTGTTAGTAAGAATTTGAAACATTTCACCTTGACCTACATATCCAGGGTCAGAAAATACCGCCGACCCTACTTCATTATCTTTTAAAAAGTTATAAAAAGCATCAGTATAAGCAATTGATTTAAATAAATTTTTATTTAATATTTTTTTATGATTAATATTTTTAATATCAAATTCTTCTGTTTTAAGCTCTTTCAAAGTACTGCTTAGCGCAAAAATTCCACAAGAAATATTTTTCCATTTATATTTTTTAATTTCCGTAAATGAATTAAAGAAAATGTCTTTTTTAAAAAAAAAATTGTTATAACTCAGTAATGGGGGCAGTGTTTCAATATTAGATATCCTTATTAAATCAAAGAACTTGAAGCTTGAAAAGATTGCAGGTCTAAATTGACTATATTTAAAAATGTTTAATAAAAAAATATAAAGTGATATTGTTTCAATATTTTTGTACCCAAAAAGATTGTTAAATAAGCATAACTTCTTATGCTTAACAGGTACATCAAAGACACTAAATTTGTTTTTATAATATTTAAGTTTTTTTTTATGTGCTTTATTTAATGAAATTATTAATAGAAATTTAAAAAAAATTTGATTCAAGAAATTATGTTTAAGAAGTTTATAAATAATAAATTTAAAAAGGTTCATTTAGGTTTATAAATTGATTTTCTTAAAAATTAATTTATATGGTATAAAGATCTTATTTAAAACTTTTAAATGAAAAGAAAAATTGCTTTAATAACTGGAATTACAGGCCAAGATGGAGCTTATTTAGCAAAATTTTTGATAAAAAAAAATTATATAGTTCATGGAATTAAAAGAAGATCTTCATTAATAAATACTAATAGGATTAACGATATTTATGAGGATAAACATAAAAAAAAACTAAATTTAATACTTCATTATGGAGATGTAACTGACGGTTCTAATATAAATAGTTTAATATCAAAAATTAAACCAAATGAGATTTATAACTTAGCGGCACAATCTCATGTGCAAGTAAGCTTTCAAACTCCAGCATATACGACATTGACTAACTCTATTGGTGTTTTAAATATTTTAGAAAGTATCAAAGCTAATAAACTTGAAAAAAAAACCAAATTCTATCAAGCCTCAACATCTGAAATGTTTGGAAATGTAAATTCAAAAAAAATTTCAGAAAATAATTCATTTAAACCATTAAGTCCTTATGCTTCATCAAAATTATATTCGTATTGGTTAACAAAAAATTACCGTGATTCTTATAATATATTTGCTTCAAATGGAATTTTGTTTAATCATGAAAGTCCATTGCGTGGAGAAACTTTTGTCTCTAGAAAAATTACCATGAATGTTGCAAAAAGATATATGGGTATTAAAGAAAAACTATATCTTGGTAATATTTACTCAAAAAGAGATTGGGGACATGCGAAAGATTATGTTGAAGCCATGTGGCTTATTTTACAAAACAAAAAGCCTGATGACTTTGTAATTGCCACAAACAATACATATTCCGTTAAGGATCTTGCTAACGAAGCATTCAAAAATATAGGTATAACTTTAAAATGGATTGGCAATGGTTTAAATGAAAAAGCAGTTAACTCTAAAACAAAAGAAGAGTTAATTAATATCGACAAAAACTATTTCAGACCAAATGAACTCAATTATTTAAGAGGAGATTATAGTAAAGCAAATAAAATACTTAAATGGAAACCAAAAATAAGTTTTAAGAATTTAGTTAAAGAAATGGTAGTTCAAGACATCAAAAACTTAAAGAATGGAAAATAGTTTAATTTTATTTAATGTATTTTTAATTTCTACATTTTTTTTTTTTATTAATCCGATTGCACAAATTTTTAACTTATATGATTTTCCCGAAAAAAGAAAAATTCATGTAAAACCTATACCGGTACTTGGTGGACTGATAATTTATTTAATTTTTTTTTTAAATTTTCTTATATTTAAAAATGTAGATAGTAATATTCTTTTGTTATCGTCAATATATTTTTTTATAGGTTTAATTGATGATGCTAAAAAAATTTCAGCGACTTTTAGATTAATTTTTTTAACAATAGTTACTATTATTTTTTTGAATTATTTCAGTGAATTTAACATAAAATTTCTTCATTTCGATGGAATGGGTAAAATATATTTTTATCATTCTTCAATTGCATTTACCGTTCTTTGTATACTTTTGTTTCAAAATGCAATGAATATGTTTGATGGTTTAAATGGTCAATCAGGCTTAATTTTCTTAATCATCATGTTTTTTCTTGTTTTAAAAATTGGTTATAATTTTGAATTTCTACTTTTAATAGTTTTTTTAATTATTTTTATATTTTTTAACTTAAGAAATAAAATTTTTCTTGGCGATTCTGGCGTATATTTTCTATCAAGTTTCACTGCTTTAAATATAATAAAAATTTCGAATATTAATTTAATATTCAGCCAAGAAATTTTTCTTATAATGATGCTACCTGGTTTGGATATGCTAAGATTATTTATAATAAGAATAGCTAGTAAAAGAAATCCTTTCAAACCAGATAAATTTCATGTTCATCACTTAATTTATAAAAAAACAAATTCACTAACTAAAACTTTGATAGTTATTGTTACTATTTATGTATTTCCTATAATACTCTCAGAGTTTACTTATATAAACAAATTCAATTTAATAATTTTTGGCCTACTTTTATATTTAATTACAATCTATTATTGTAAAGGTTTTAAACTTTATAAAAATTAATAATAAAATAAAATAAAGATAAAAAAAATCTAAAAAAATTTTTTTTATAAAAATATTTTTTTTTTATTTCTTTGTAATAACTTAATATATCTTCTGATAATTGACCTTCTCTTTTTCTAAATACAGCGCATTTTAAATTAATTGGTTGTAACTTGTGATATTTTGCCATTCTTTTCCACAAATAATAATCGCCAGATAATTTGTATAGAGTTGGTATTTTTCCACTCTTTAAATACAATTTTTTTGAAAAAAAAACAGATTCTTGTGGAATAAAACCATAATCACTTTTATGACATTTTCCACTAATTATATATTTTTGAGGAAAATAAAAAGGAACCGGATAAGATAAAATTTTTCCATCTTTAAGTGATGAACTAATACAATTTATCCACTCCAATTTCTTCATTTTCATTTTTTCCAATATTAGTGCTAAACAATTATTATAATAAAAATCATCTGAATTAATCCATGTTAAAATATTTCCACTAGCCAAGCTAAATCCATATTTAATAGCTTCATACATATTTTTATCTTTTTTAATACGAAAATGCTTTATGTGTTTTAAATATTTTTTAATAATTTTGTGTGAGTTATCGGTGGAACCACCATCAATAATTATATATTCAATATCTATATTTTTTTGATTAATTACAGATTTAATAGTTTGCTCAATATACTTACCACCATTTAAATTTGGAGTTACAATTGATAGTTTTAGGTTTTGTTGTATCAAAATTTAATTACCTTTTCACAAATCTCTAAGCTTTTATCTCTATGTGAAATTAAAATTATAGTAATCTTAGGAAAAGACAGCTTAATATTATTTATTATTTTCTTTTCCATTTCAATCTGAATACCACTCGTAGTTTCGTCTAAAATTAATAATTCTGGATTTTTGACTAAAGCTCGCGCAATAGCTAACCGTTGCGCCTCTCCACCACTAATATTAGTATTTAATTCGTTAATTACTGTATTTAAATTTGGGTCATTTTTTATTTCTAGTAAATTTTCTAATTCAACTATTTTTAAAATTTTAAATAAGTCTTTTTTATGGATGTTTTTATTATTAATAATAATATTGTTTTCTACACTTTCATTAAAGAAAAATAATTTTTGAGGTACATAACTTATTTTTTTAAACCAACTTGACAAAGTTTTTAAATTTAAATTTAAGCTATCAACTTTAATACTTCCCTTTGTTGGAAATTTTATACCTGATATAATATCAACTAATGTTGTTTTTCCTGAGCCAGAAGGACCTTTAATACCTAAAATTGTTCCTTTTTTAATCTCTAAATTTAAATTTTTAATAATAGGATGTGTGTCATCATCATGAATATACAATAAATTTTCAATTTTTATTCTGTCAGAAAATTTAATTTGTTCATCTCCAAATACAATTTTATCTAAATTGTCTTCTGTCTCATTAATTACTTTATCTAGTACTTTAGACCATCCTCGATAAATTACAAAAGCCCCAAATATAGATTGCATATTGGGGAAGGCTCTATAAAATCCATAAACATAAAAACCTATAGTTGCAAATATAACATCCTGTTGAGAATTTATTAGCATATAAAAAATTAAAAATAGGATCACTAACATTGCTAATAATTCAGCGAATATTTTTAATAAAAATGAGTTAATTTGTAAATTTGATCTTGATAATGCCCATGTATTAGCATCTGTTATTAATTTTGGTACTACCACATCATTTAAATTATCAATATGAATAGTTTTAAGATTACTAAAAATTTCTTTAATATTTTTAAAAATTTTTAGATTTTTATCAGATGATTTTTTACCTTTTAATTCTAAATTTTTTCCAAGTTTACGAAATATTAAAAAATAAATTATTAAAAAAAAAATTAAAAAAATTATTGATTTATAAAAATCAATCATGAGCATAACCATAAAAATAAAGAATAAGGAATATACCTTTGAAAAATTTCTATATACACTTTGAAAAATATAAATGGAAGATTGTTGTAAATCATAGGTTAAAGTATTTATTTTTTCTGACAGTTCAAATTTGGATAAATTTTTTGGACTAAAAATAAAATATTTATCTAAAAGTTTAACGAATAAAGAATTATATACATTTCTTACCAATCTTTCTGTTATTATAAAATTAAATGAAATAATAAAATTTAAGAATGTTATATAAATAATAAACAACAAAATAAAAAACAATTGAATTTCCTGTAGGTCAAAATCCTTTAAATAATTTCCAGCAAAAAATAATTTTTCCATTAACTCCTCTTTAGACGGAGTTGTGATTGCATAGATTAATGGAATTATTGAAACAACACCTATTGCTTCCAAAAATCCCTGAATAACAAATAGAATTTGATAATAAAATAATTTTTTTTTTTGGTCTTTGGTTAAAAGATCAAAAACTTTTTTTAACATTAATAATTTTTATATATTTGATTTCCATTCATGTAAAAATCTTTAAGTTCTTGAATACCATCATGTAATGAATGAACTGCTTTAAAACCTTTTTTTTCAATTTTCTGATTTGAGACAAAATAATCTCTTTTATCCTCATCCTGTCCATCTTGAGAAATTTCAAACTTAAAATCTTTAACAATTTTTTGTATTTCTATACAAAGTTGTTCCTTTGTAAGGTTTGCCTCACTTAAACCAAGGTTAAATATATTTCCTTTTAAATCAGAAAAATTTTTTATCCCAAAAATCATTCCTCCTACAACGTCTAAAAGATGAATGTAGTTTCTTCTAAAGTGTGGTTCGTATAATAATAAAAATTTTTCTTTAACTGCTATATAGGTAAAATTATTTACTAATAAGTCTACCCTCATCCTCTCAGAAGTACCAAAAACAGTTGCAAGTCTATAGCTTATGCTATTTTCTCTTTCCATTATCACTGACTCAGCTCTAACTTTTGTTTTTCCATAAGCACTAATTGGATTAAGTGGGCTATTTTCATCACACATTTCATCTTTTTTACCTATTCCATATCCGCTGTTTGTTACAGGCATAATTACTCTCTGGTCTTTAGAAAGATTTTTACACATAAAATCTATTGAATCGAAATTTATTTGCTCAGTTTCTTTTGGCATTTTAGCGCTTAATGGGGCTCCAACGATTGCAGCAAGAGGAATAATGATATCGGATTTTTTATAAAGATCTCTCATCAAGGTTTGATCTCTTACGTCACCTTTAACAAACTTAATTTTATTACTAGTTATAGAAGTAAGGTTTTTTTGATCAAACATCAAATTATCAAGACAAGTAATATCTAGATTTTGATCAATTAATTTTTCAATTAATTTAGAGCCTATGTAACCTGCTCCACCTGTTACTAAAATTTTCATATTTTAAAAAGAAAGGTTATTATATATACACATTTTGTGAAAATAACAATAATAACCCATAATATACCAAACTCGCACTCAGAACAGGCGAACAACGATCCAATTCTTTTCTTTAATTATTTAGAAAAAAAAAACATCAAATTCAATTTGATTTCTATTTGGGAACCTATTTTTAACACTTCCAATAAGAAAAAAAGTTTTCAAGTAAAATACTTAAAAAAAAAATATAAAAACTTAAAAAAATTTAATGTTATAGATTTTAGTTTAAAACCCTTTGAAAGATTCAAAAGATTTTTTTTAAGAATTCTATCAAACAATGTTTATTATTTTTATGGAAACAAAAAAGTATCTGATGAAGTTTTAAGTTTAATAAACAAAGATGAAAAACAAATAATTATTAATTTTTTTGAATTGCCAGCATCAATATTTATTGAAAAAAATAAAAAAATTAAAGTATTTAATTATTTTGGTATTCATAGAAAAATATCTGAAAGACTTAGAATAATTAATTTAAAAAAAAACTTAAGTTTAATTTCATTTTTAAAAATTATTAACGCTTTTGTTTATTTAATTAAGATTGATTATATTTATAAAAAAATTTTAAATGCAGCAAATTTAAATTTTTATGCAGCTAGAGACACTTATGAAATAATGAAAAATTTTAAAAATACACGTTGGACAGGACCTCTTTCAAATAATTATAATTACCCTCAAAAAAAAAAATCTAAAATACCAATAGTTTTAATGATAGGTGCTCTAAAATCTAATTTGATGCAGGATAGTCTTTCCATGATTGCTGAAAAAGCAGAAGAATTCAATAAAATTTATCAAAAAAAAAAATTTGTTCTTAGAATTGTTGGAAAATATAAACCTCATAAAACTTTACAAAAAAAATTAAATTATCCT